>Ga0164310_10001199_pt1 | contig 14489 bp, 10 predicted proteins | sample GuaBasSedimGuay1_FD_121795 | JGI IMG/M metagenome (GOLD analysis project Ga0164310, IMG submission 121795) | Subseafloor sediment microbial communities from Guaymas Basin, Gulf of California, Mexico - Guay1, Core 4569-9, 0-3 cm | ecosystem: Environmental > Aquatic > Marine > Hydrothermal vents... | reverse complement strand
TTCCAAATCGCGTCTGTTTTTCCGCGTAAAGCGCCCTGCGCGATTGCGAAATCGCGGCTACGACCTGACTTTTCCCCCATAACGGGAATTGCTGCACTTCTACTTTCCCATTCCTGATGGTATAATCCCCCCGCTTATGAAGACTTCTCGGACATCGGACATTGGGCATTGGACATTGGACATTGGACATTGGACATTGACCTTGGCAGACGGCGCAACCTTTGCCATTGCCCTGTTCGCCTACGTCGCCACTGTTGCCCCCGGCCTCCTCCCCGCCGACGCCGGCGAGTTCCAGCTAACCGCCGCGCTCTTGGGTGTGCCACATCCGCCCGGCTACCCTCTCTACACCATGCTGGGCCACCTGTTCATCCGCTTGCTTCCAATCGGTACACCCGCCTACCGCTTGAACCTGATGAGCGCGTTGCTGGCGGCCGGCACGCTGGTGCTGCTGGCGCGGGCCGCCCGCCTGTGGGCGCGAGGGCTGGGCGCTTCTTCCCTCGCGGCGCTGACCGGGGGACTGGCGGCGGCGCTGACCCTGGGCACCGCCACCACTTTCTGGGCTCAGGCGACTATCTCCAACGTCCGCACCCTGGCCGTTTTCTTCGCCGCCCTCGCGCTCTACGGGCTGGCCCGCTTTGCCGCCGCCGCTAACAGCCGTGATGCCGACCGCGCCCTCGTGCTCTTTGCCATCGCCCTCGGCCTGGGAGGAAGTCATTATCCGCCGCTGGCCTTTGTCGCCATCTTTTTCGTCATCTACCTGCTGCTGACCGATTCCCGCCTGCTCGCGCAGCCCCGCCGCTGGTGGCGACCGCTGCTGGTGGGTTTGGCGAGCTTTTTACTGCCGCTGGCCTACTTGCCCATTCGCGGCGCGATGGACGTCCCCCTGGCCCCTGATAGCCTGGATACCTTGCCTGGCTTTCTGCATCACTTTTTGGCGCGAGGGTTCACGGGCGATATGTTCGCCTTTGCCACCGCCGCCGACCTGCCCCACCGCCTGGCGCTCCTGCCGACCCTGTTCCCCTTCCAGTTCAATCTCGGCCTTCTGGCGGCGGCCCTGCTCGGCTTCATCGGTCTCGTCCGGTGCGATTGGCGACTCTTTCTCCTGCTGGCGGGCAGCCTGATTCTGCACACCTTTGTCACCATCACCTACCGCGCCCCCCAGACCGTCGAATACCTGATGCCCGCTTATCTCCCCGTCGCCATTGCCGTCGGCATCCTCCCTGCCCTCGCCCCTCCGCCCCTCCGCCCCTTCGCCCCCTTGCTTCTCAGCTCTCTCGTCCTCTGCGCCGGTCTCCTCAACGGCTACGCTCACGCTCCCAGCTTTATCGAACTGGCCGACGACCGCTCGACCCGCCAGACCGTCGAGCCGCTCCTGGAGCAAGCGCCCGCCGGCGCCCTCATTCTGGCCGACTGGCGCTGGACCACGCCGCTGTGGTATTTGCAGCAAGTCGAAGGACTCCGGCCCGATGTCGAGGTGCGCTACGTCTACAGCGTCGCCGGGGAGGAATACTGGGATACCTGGGAGCGGATCGTCCGGGAGCGCCCCCCGGAGCGACCGCTGCTCATGACCCACTTTTACGAGTTCTCCGGCTATGCCACCGAGCCGTGGGGGGCGGGCTTTCTGATCCGCCCCCGCCCGGTGACGGAACCCGCCGCCCTCCTCGCGCCGCTCAATGCCACCTTTGGGGGCCGGGTGCAGATAGCGGGTTACAGCTTTCGGCAAGGCCGCTTTCACCCTGGCCAGGTAGTTGAATTCGTCCTGGCCTGGCGGGCGACCGGCTCTTTGACCCCGCCGCCATCCTTTACCCTGCTGTTGCTGGACGCGGAGGGCCGCCGCGTGGCCCAGGCCGACCGCGCACTGCCCACCGATCTTGCCCCCGGCGAAGTGCGCTTTGAGCGACTGGCCTTGCCCCTCTACCCAACCCTGCCGCCGGGCCGCTACCGGGTGACGCTGGGCGCTTACACCGTCACCGACACAGGGTTCGAGACCCTCCCGGCCGGCGACGGGACGGACGCTGTCGCCTTGACCGAACTGGAACTCGCGCCGCTTTCTCAGCTTCCCTTTACCCTCCACCGCCAATCCGCTTCCTTCGCGGACGGCCCGACGCTGGTGGGCGTGGACTATGATCGCAGCCTGCCGGACGTCTTGCGCGTCTACCTGCGCTGGCGCGGCCCGGTCGGGGAGGGAACCCAGGCGCGGGTGTGGGCCGATGGCGGCGTGGAGGCCACAGCCCCGTTACCAGCTATCTCGGAGGGGACGTACCAGACCATCGCGCTGGACTTGCACGGTTACACCGAGAGCCGGCTGTTGCTTTCTTGGGCCGACGCGCAAGGACAACCACAGGCCGCGACCGGCCCGTGGGGCTGGCCCTCGCAAGAAATTCGGCTGCCCACACCCGCGCCCGATGCCCGATTCGTCCCCCTGGGCGACGAGATGGCCGTGATCGGCGCGACCGCCCATCCGGTTCCGCCAGGAGAAATAATGGCGCTGGACGTGACGCTGGTCGCCCTGCGCCCGCTGACCGACGACGACGCCGTCAGTGTGCGGCTGATGGACGCCGACGGTCGCTGGCTCGACCGGCACGACATACAGCCGGCCCTGGGCGCTATCCCTACCCTCAAGTGGATTCGGGGCAGCCGCGTGGTGGATCGTCACCTGTTGCGCGCCCCGGAAGATTTCACCGGCGGCGAGGTACAGGCCTCGCTGGTGGCCTACGAGCGCTTCCGCATGACGTCTCTCGTCCCAATGGATGGCCGATTCAGCGAGGTTCCGTTGGGCAATTGGACTGTACCGTAAAACGTCAAACGTCATTCGTAAATTCGCCTATGAACTCTCAAGACATACTCTACCGTATTTTTACCTCCCGTCACCGCTGGCTGGCGACTCTAGCATTGTGCGCGGCCCTGGCCGCTGGCGCTGGCTACCTGCTGGCCGAGTTTGGCGCTCTCATTGCCATTGTCGGGTTGGTGGGCCTGTTCCTCGGCCTGTGGATGCTGCGCGATATTGAGGCCGCCTACTGGATCGTCATCGGCGTCGTCTGCCTGCTTCCCTTCGCCTCTTTCCCTTTCAGCATCGGTTTCACTCCCACTCTTCTCGACGCCGCGTTGGGGGCGCTGTTTCTCATCTGGGTGTTGCAGATCGCTACCGGTGCGCAGCGCGAACTCGTCGGTACGGCTTTGGGGTTGCCTGTGGCCGTGTTTATGCTGCTGGCGATTGGGTCATTCATCTTTGGCCTATCTCACGCCCCGGCGACGTCCTACGTCCTGCGCCACTTTGGGGAGATACTGCTCAGCGTGGGGCTGTTTTTCCTTGTCGTCAACACTGTGCGCGATGCGGTGCGGCTAGAGCGTATCGCGCGCGCGCTTATCTTGTGCGCCTTTGCCGCCGCTGCCCTGGGCATTCTACTGTATGTTGTCGCCGCTTACATCTCCGACGACCTAATCATCAGCGCCCTCTCCAAACTGGCGCGACTGGGTTATCCCGCCGGGCCGGGTGTCCTGCGCTACATCCGCGACGACCCCGAGCTGCCGATGCGAGCTACATCTACCTCGGTAGACCCCAACGTGCTGGGCAGTCTCCTCAACCTGGCGTTGGGCATCGCCGTGCCGCAACTCTTCACCCCGCGCCCCTTCATCCGCCGCCGCTACCTGATACCGGTATTGGGCGTGATGGCCCTTTGTCTGGGGCTGACCATCAGCCGAGGTTCGCTGGTGGGCCTGGGAGCCGCACTGTGTGCCGTCGCCACTCTGCGCTACCGCAAACTGTGGCTGCTCCTGCTCGCGGCGGCGGCGCTCTTGCTGCTCCTGGCGCCGGGCCACGTTGTGCATCTCCTTGAGGGTTTTCGGGGCCAAGACCTGGCGACCCAGATGCGCTTTGGCGAGTACAAGGACGCCCTCATTTTGATCGGGCGCTACCCCTGGCTGGGCGTCGGCTTTGGCGGCTCGCCCGATATTGACACCTACGTCGGCGTCGCCAACGTCTACCTGCTCATCGCCGAGATGATGGGGCTGGTGGGACTGACAGGCTTTTTCGTCGTGATGGGTGTGCTCTTTGCGCGCTTCTGGCGCGTCCGCGCTCTGGCGGCGACCGTCCCAGAACTAGAGCCGTTGTGGTGGGGGCTGCACGCCGCGTTGGTCGGCGCGCTGATGGGGGGCGTCGTTGACCACTACTTTTTCAACCTTGATTTTCACCATTCCGTCACCCTCTTTTGGCTGCTCGTCGGGCTGGCGACGGCGGCGACCGAGATCATCCGGCGGCAGGCTGAAATAAGTGTAGAGTCATAGATCGCATTACGGTAAAAGTGACACATTTGTTACACAGAGACACGGAGGAGTCACAGGGCCTCAGAGTGCTTTTCGTGTGAACTTTCGTTCACGCTGTATCTCTGTAACAGTGCGACTTTTGCCTCAGTGCCATAGATCAGGATGCTGCGCTTGCAATTCGCGCCGCTACAAATCAACTATCTCTGGCCGTACTTGGTTCGTTTATAATCCTGCATCGCTTTGATGTCTTGCGCGGATAAAAGATGCGGTGTCCCGATGCTTTGGGCCATAATGTAGATGTAGGCTGTTTTCTCCACCACGTGGCAGATCGTCAAAGCTTGTCCAATGTCCTCACTCACGCACAATGTCCCGTGATTGGGCAAGAGCACCGCGTTCCGGCTTCCCATCGCTTTTACTACATTTTCGGCCAACTCTGGCGAGCCTGGCAAAGCGTATTCGGAGCAGATGATTTTGTCCCCCACGATCTGCACAAAGTCTTCGCTGATCCCAGGCAGTTCCATTCCGTTGACGCCCAGAACCGTCGAATAAAGGGGGTGCGTGTGGATGACCGCGTACACGTCCGAGCGGGCGTTATAGACCGCCACGTGCATTATTTTTTCAATTGACGGCGTGCGCGCGCCATCAACGATCTCTAGCGCATTGTCGAGCACGACAATGTCATCGGCCTGGATCTCTTGATAGTGCATACCGCTGGGGCTGATGTATATCAGCCCCGTTTCGCTGTCCCGCGCGCTAATGTTCCCCCAGGTGCCTACCGTCAGCCCTTCGCGCAACATGGTCTTGCCCGCGTCAACGATCATTTCCTTGAATTCCAATTTGATTTCTAGTGTCATCTTTTATCCTCATCTAACGAACAGGTAAGGCGGATTGGCAATCCGCCCTACGATACTTGACTAAACCGTACTGCGTCTGAACGTCCCTTTTAATTGCTCATACAGTTCCAGAAAAATAGGGTATTGTTTTTCATAGACCTCGGCGCCTGTTTCGTAGAAAACCTGTTGGCCCGTGGTGACCATCTTGGATATGGCGTCTTCCAGCGAGGCATAGACCCCCAGGGCCTGGCCGCAGAGCAACGTGTTGCCCAGGTTGGCCGTGTCCGGTACGCTAACCGTGACCACCGGCTTCCGCAAAACCTTGCCCAAAATCTCGAGCCAAACCGGGCTTTTTAACCCCCCGCCGACCGCTCTCACCTGGTTGATAGTGATGCCCAGAGACTCGACCGTTTCGATGTTGTTTCGCAGGGCAAAGGATACCCCCTCCATGATGGCTTTGATAAAGTGGGCCTTTTGGGTAGAGAGGTTTATCCCGTAAAAGACCCCCCGCGCGGCGGAATCCCAATAAGGCGTGCGCTCGCCGTTCAGATAGGGCAAAAAGACCAATCCACCCGAACCATCGGGGATTCCGGCGCTGGACTGATTGTACTGTTCAAAAACGTCCCCCGAACTGCTCTCCCGCTCTTTCTTGTCGAACGCATTTTTGAACCAGTTGAGCGATTCCCCCGCTGTCTGGGTGATGCCCAGCGTGATCCACTTGTCTCGCAGACAATAGTTCCAGCAGAGGGTTCGATTTTGTAGGTCTACCAGCGGCCGGTCCGAGCAGACCGAGATCACGCCGGCCGTGCCAATGATCAGCGTGACCTGTCCCGGCTCGATCATGCCCGCGCCCAGGGAAGAGGCGGTATTGTCCGCGCTGCCGTTGCCCACCGGCGTACCCATCTTGATGCCAGTCAGTTCCGCCGCCTCCTGGCTGACCTGGCCAATGATCTCGTCCGAGGGCAATACCTCTGGAAAGAGCGAGCGGGGAAAGCCAAAAAAGTCAAACATAGCGTCAGACCAGGCGCGCTTTTCGACGTCGAACAGCAAGGTGCCGCTGGCCTCGGAATAGTCGGTGACCATCTGGCCGGTGAGTCTGAACTTTATAAAATCCTTGGCGATCAGTATCCGCTCGACCTTGCTCCACACCTCCGGCTGGTGCTCCTTGACCCATTTGGCCTGCGGGGCCGTATAAGTGGGCGTGGCGAAATTCCGCGTTTCCTGGAAAACCAGTTCTTTGGCGTCGGCATCCTGGTTGATGCGGTCAACGATGCCGCTCGACCGTTGATCCATCCAGGTGATGGCCGGACGCAGCACCCGGTTCTCCGCATCCAGATAAACCTGGGTGTGCATCTGCCCGCAGATACCGATGCCGGCCAAGTCGTCAAAAGCGGCTGGATGTTTGCTTTTGAGGTGCTGGCAAGCGGCGATGAAACCCGTCCACCAGGCTTCCGGGTCCTGTTCCGCATAGCCGGGCTGCGGTGAAAGGATCGGGTACTCGCAGTACTCAGAGCCGATCAACTGGCCACCCTCAGTCAGCAAAGCGACCTTGAGTCCGGTCGTGCCGAGATCGATTCCCATAAAGTTGCTCACGCCGTCCTCCTTTTTTGATATTGCTCGCTCACATAGTTTATGACCATCACCAGGATGAGGATGCCCCCCCAGATGGCGATGGTCAAAAAATTGCTGACGCGCAAGAGATTGAGGCCGCTAGAGATGATCTGCAAGATGACCAGGGCGATGACCAGACCAGAAACTTTGCCAAAGCCGCCGGCGGCGCTGGTTCCTCCCAGTACAGAGGCCAAAACCGTCATCAGTAGATAAGATTCGCCATAATCCGCCTTGGCCGAATTGAAACGAGACATCATGATAATGGCCGCGATGCCGGAATAGAGGCCAGAAACCAGGTAGGTCTTTAGCAGGACGCTCGCGTTATTGATCCCAGAAAAATGACAGGCGGTGGGGTTCGAGCCGAGCATGTAGACGCTCACCCCCATGCGAGTGCGGGTCAACAGCAGCGCCATCAGGGCCGCGCAGGCGATAAAGACGATCATTGGCACAGGGATACCCAATATCTGCCCGTTGCCGATGAAACGAATCGCTTCGGGAAAACCGGAAATGACGTATCCCTTGGTCATGACGATAGCTACCCCATTCAGGAGCGTCATCGTACCCAGCGTGGCCAGAATGGGAGAAACCTCCACGTTGGCGATCAAAAAGCCGTTCAGCAGACCAATCGCCGCCGATGTCAACAGCCCCGCGCCGACCGCCAGAATGACGATGGCAAACGAAGCGGCGCCGGTGGTTTCTGGAGTCACGAATCGCGTCAGGATCAGGGCCGTGACGATTCCGGTCAGGTTTGCCGAGGCAATGATCGAAAGGTTGATCCCCGCCGTCAACATCGTCACCATCATAGCCAGGGAGAGTATACCCAGTTCGGGCAGTTGAAAGGCCATAGACTGAAAGTTCCCAAGCCGCAAGAACTGACTGCCATTCAAAGCCCACATCAGCAAAAGTATGCCGATCATTACCAAAGCCAGGATGGTGGTATGTGAGAATTTACGGTTCAACGTTCTACCTCCAAATTCACTCGATCTCTACCGCGATTGCCCGTTTCTTTTTCCGCTTGTGCCGGTAAGCGTTTGCGCTCACACTGATGACGATGGTCAAACCGATGAACACGTTGTACCAAAAAGCAGGGACCCGCATCATGGTCAGACCATTCCCCATGATGGCGATCAGCGCCACCCCCAGCATGGTGCCCCACAAACTCCCGACGCCCCCGGTCAGACTGGCCCCGCCCAAAATGACCGCGGCCAAGACGTCCAGTTCCTTGCCTACGATAGAGTTGGGGGCCACCGTTTGTACCAACAGGGCCAGGATCACGCCCGCGATGCCGGCCATCCATCCCATGAACGAGTAGACAAACAGTTGCAAGCGCAACACATCAAAGCCCACCCGCCGGGCCGAAGTCGGGTTGCCGCCCATAGCGTATATGCCCCGGCCGATCATCGTATAACGAAGAATCAGCCACGCCAGCGCCAGCAGCGCGAACCAGATCACGGTGATGATGGACAAGCCATACTCGATACCATTGGCGTTGGTCAGGGTGAACACTCTGATCTCGGTAAATTCCCGGAACCAGGTGGGCAGAGCATAGATCCATTTCCCGCCCGAAAAAACCGTCAGCAGGCCGTAATAAATGTTCAGGGTGGCGATAGTCGTGATAATGCTGTGGATATTGAAAAAATAGATGATGACGGCGTTGACCATACCCAATATGATGCCGATCACGCTGGCGATCAAAAAGGCGGTGAGCATATTGCCTCCGTATCGAACGATAATCACGGCCATGACGTACATTGCCACGGTAGCCACCGCCGTGAACGAAATATCAATACCGCCCGAAATCAACACAAAAAGCACCCCGATAGCCAAAATGCCCACAAAGGAATAACTCTTTAGCAGGTCGAAAAGATTTTCCAGGGTCAAAAAGTTGGGGTTCACCCAAGTGATGATGATGCACAGGAGCACGATCACCAAAAAGACAAAAGTTTCGTAGGAGGCTAGTAATCTTTTCATAATCCAGTCCTCTAACCGGCCCGATTGATACAATCTTGAATCGCGTCTTCGGTGGTCTGCGCCGTATCAAATTCCGCAATGAACTTGCCCTTATGCATCACAATGATGCGATTGCAATTGTGAAACACTTCTGGTATCTCGTCCGAAATAACAATAATGCCCATGCCCTGACCGGCCAACCCCCGGATGATATCGTGAATCGCGCTCTTGGCGGCCACGTCAATCCCAACCGTCGGCCCGTCCAGGATCAGAATTTTCGGCTCGGTGGCGATCCACTTGGCCAGTACCACTCGCTGTTGATTCCCTCCCGAAAGGGTCTGCACCGGCGAATCAGCCGATGGCACCTTGATCGAGAGTTCCTCGATCCACCGGGCGACGCTATCCTCCATTTTGTCGGCGTCAATCATCCCCAGCCCATTCAGCAGCTTTTGGAGAATGGTCACGACGATATTCTTGCCCACCGATTGTTGCATGATCAGCCCTTGCACCAGTCTGTTCTCCGGCACATAGCCAATACCCAGTTTGACGGCATCTTGTACGGAACCGATTTTTACCGGTTGGCCCTGGATCAACACCTCGCCCGATTCGGCCGGATTCAGCCCAAACAGGGAGAGAGCCAATTCGGTCCGGCCTGATCCCAGCAGACCGGTGATACCCAGAATTTCCCCCGCGTGGAGCCTAAAGCTAATCTCCTTGAAATTCCCTGATTTGGAAAGGTCCCGTGCTTCGAGGAGAATATTCTCTTGCTCCTCTACAGTATACCTGGTATATGCGAGCTTTTTGCCCGTCATGAGCATGGTAAGCTTTTCATCGTCCAATTCCTGGCTAGCAAAAGTGCCCACCTTTTCGCCGTCGCGCAGAATGGTGACTCTTTCCGCAATCTGAAAGACCTCGTCGAGCTTGTGGCTGACAAACATGGTGGCAATGCCCTTGGATTGCAGGTCCTTTACCACCGCAAAGAGCGCCTCCACTTCCTTTCTGGTCAAAGCAGTGGTAGGCTCGTCCATAATGACCAGCCGGACATTGTGGGTCAAGGCCCTACAGATAGCCACGAGCTGTTGATCCGCCAGCGGAATGTCCTCCACCAATTCATCCAGAGGCAGATCCGCGCCGATGCGGCCCATCGCTTTTCTGGCAATGCGCCGCATCTCTCCCCAGTTGATGAACTTGTGCCCCTGGGCTATCGTCTGGCTCAAGGCAATGTTTTCCGCCACAGTCAGGTTGGGAAAGAGAGACAAATCCTGATAGATCACCTCAATTCCCTTGTGGATGGCGTCAATAGCGTGCCAGTCGTGGAACCGTTCGCCGTCAATCTCGATACGCGAACCGTCGTCCGGCCTGACCACCCCAGAGATGATCTTGATCAAGGTTGATTTTCCAGACCCGTTCTCTCCCACCAGGCAGTGGATCTCGCCCTTGTGTACCTCAAAATCAACAGCGTCCAGAGCTTGCACTCCGACGTACCGCTTGCTGATGTTTTTCATAGAAAGAAATAGTTCTGTCATGGGATACCCACTATTCAGACCTCCGAGGTTTCCGTGCAACCTTCGGTTGCCATAACCTCGGAGGTCTTGATTGGTTCAGAGAGAGCCTAATCCGTTAACGTCCTGAAATCCGCGTTCTCAAGCCTAAAAGCCAAAGTCCTCAGCGTTATCGGCAGTGATGTCGACCATAGCATCCACCTTGATCACGTTGCCATCAAGAGTGATCTTGCCAACGCCGGGCACTTCCATGCCATCGGTGATCTCTTTACCTTGCAAAAGTTGCAGCGCCACCCACGTCATCGAGTAGCCGGCGTCACCGGGATCCCAGAGGATACCGTGATCCATAGAACCGTCTTGGAGATAGGGCGCCGCGTGGCCCGGGAGCACGGTGCCGACGACGGAGACAACATCGGTCAACCCCTTTTCCTTGAGCGCCTGAGCCGCTCCGGGAGGCCCCAGACTGCCAAAGCCGATAATCCCTTTCAGATCGGGATAGGCTTTGAGCAACTCGAGGGTTTTCTGTTTAGAAAGCTCCTGATCCTCGCCACAAGGGATGCGCTCAGTGACGAGTTCCAGGTTGGGGTACGCTTCTGCGGCGTATTTTATACCTTCATCGGCCCACAGATTGTGCAGGGGCACGGTCAACGAGCCAACAAATATGGCATACTGCCCGGAATCGCCCATGTTCTCGACCAGCATGTCCCAGTGATGCCGGCCAAACTCTACGTTGTCAATCAGTTCCAGGTCATAGTCGTTGCCCACCTGGTCGGGCGACTCGTGGGTGACGATAATGATGCCCGCTTCCCTGGCCTTTTCAAACACTGGCTCCAGAGCTGTGGCATCGTTGGGCACCACGGCGATGGCATCAACGCCCTTGCTGATCAGGTCCTCAATGATCCGGGCCTGCTGGGCCGGGTCCGCGTCCGCCGGTCCTAATTGATAGGCGTTCACGCCAAAATCTGTCGCTGCCCGGTTCACGCCATCTTCCATACGATTGAACCAGGGGATACCGGTGATCTTGACGACAGTGACGATCTCAAACTCTTCGGCTACTTCTGGTTCAGAGACTCCTGGTTCGGATGGCTCTGGTGTAGATGGGCTACAACCGGCGATGATTAGCGCGGTCGCCAGAAAAACCGAAACAAGTAACAACCAACTTTTACGCGCGTTCATACTTTCTCTCCTTTTTCTTGTGTTAATACGCTAGATACGGACAAACACCCAATACTATTTTGAATTTGCACCTCCTTTCTATTTTGATTTGTTAGCGCAACTGTCTACGAGTTTTTGAGCAGTGATGTGATCGGTGATCAAGACGTTGAGGTATTGCCCACGCAAGGCGCCCAAGATCGCTTCGAACTTGTCTTTGCCGCCGGCTACCCCTATCCTGCGGTTGATGCGCAATAACTGCTCAATAGGAATGCCCACCACGCGCTGGCACAGGCCAGAGTTGACGAGAATGCCATCCTCATCATAGTATCGAGACATGATATCGCCGGCCGCCCCCAGTGATTTTAACTCGGCAGTAACATCCTCAGACAAAAGCCCGGCCCTTCCCCAAAGGGTATCGGCGGCGATAGTGCCTATGCCGAAAAAGGCCATGTTGGCCCCGCCGGCCAGGTCAAACACCTGGCGAACGTGGGTATCCGCCATAAAGGTCTGCTGCGTTTGGGGGCTGTCCACGACGCCTGGGGCTTGAAGAATATAACACTCTCCCCCCAAGCGCGCCGCCAGGTTGCGGGTCAGAGACGTGGCGTGTACATCGGTCATCTGCGGCGTCAGCCCGCCATTCATCTGAACGACCTTAACGCCCATATCCGTTTTCGGCTGCATAGCGTCAACCATAGCCTTCATGGTCGTCCCCCAGGCAAAGCCAATCACATCGTTCGCCTGAATTGTCCTTTCCAGATAATCCGCCGCCACCGGCCCCAACTCGCGGGCAATACCGCGCGGTGAATCATAATTGAAGGTTTCTATCACCACTGCTTCGACCAGGTCAAAATGCCGTTCCAGCGATTTTTCCAGATCAGGGTAAACGCCAGGGGGGACCTCAATAGAGATTTGGATAATGCCCTCGTCACGGGCCTTGGAGAGGAGCCGGGAGACAGTTGACCGGGATGTGCGCAAAGTGCTGGCAATCTCTTGCTGTGTCGCGCCATCCTCAAAATACTGTTTGGAGATCTTTACTAACAAGTGGGATTGGGCTTCCATTGGACATTGCCTCTGTTTGCACGAATGTGCAGCACTGAACAACTGTGCAACCGCTTCTATTGTAACACAATTCAAAAAGGTTGTCAAGCCCCAGTTTGCCCAAACAACATACAGAGTGTATCATGGTATTGACGTGCTCTGAGGCTCTCCGTGACTCCTCTGTGTAGCCCTGTGTTACAAACGTGTCACTTTTGCCGTAATGCGTATCATGACAACGAACGAGGAAAAAACGAAAGGAGCAAAACATGAATCAATACACCATCGGCCTCGACTTTGGCACCGAATCCGCTCGCGCCGTGCTGGTGGACGTTGCCACAGGCGAAACCATCGCCACCGCCATCTGCCCCTACAACGATGGCGCGATTGTCCAAAATTTGCCGGGAAGCGATGAACCACTTCCCCCTGATTGGGCGTTGCAAAACCCCGCTGACTGGTTGGCCGCGCTCAAGACCATCGTTCCGGCAGTGCTGGCCGAGAGCGGCGTAGCAGGGCGAGACGTCATCGGGTTGGGGATTGATTTTACCGCCTGCACTGTTCTACCCTCCGCCAACGATGGCGCTCCCCTCTGCACGCTGGAAGCCTACCGCAACCAACCCCATGCCTGGCCCAAGTTATGGAAACACCACGCCGCCCAGCCTCAGGCTGATCGAATCAACGCGCTGGCCACAGACCGGGACGAACCGTGGCTGGCACGGTACGGAGGCAAAATATCATCCGAGTGGCTTGTTCCCAAGGCGCTACAGATATTGGAAGAGAACCCCGAACTCTATGCCGTCACACAAACCTTTGTCGAAGGCTGTGATTGGCTGGCTTGGCAGCTCACCGGCGTTCTGGCCCGCAATGCCTGCGCCGCCGGTTACAAAGCCACCTGGCACAAAACTCTGGGCTACCCTTCCGACGAATTTCTGGCCGCCCTCCATCCAGGACTGGCCGGCCTTTATCGTACAAAGCTGTCCGGCCCGGTGCTGCCGCCCGGCGCGCGGATCGGCGGGCTGACAGTGGCCTGGGCCAAGACGCTTGGCCTGCGTCCCGGCGCCCCCGTTGGTGCGCCCATCATTGATGCCCACGCGGCTGTACTGGGCGGCGGCGTGACCGGCCCAGGCACAATGTTCATGATCATGGGCACTTCCACCTGCCACATGCTGATGTCCCCAAAAGATGTATTGGTAGAAGGTATCTCTGGTGTGGTCGAAGACGGCATCGCGCCGGGGCTGTTTGGATACGAAGCGGGTCAGGCCGGCGTGGGCGATATCTTTGCCTGGTTCGTAGAGCACGGCGTGCCGCCCGCCTACCACGCCGAGGCGGAGAGACGCGCAGTTTCGCTACACACCGTGCTGGCCGAAAAAGCTGTTCGTCAACGGCCCGGCGAGAGTGGATTGCTGGCCCTGGACTGGTGGAACGGCAACCGTTCCACACTGGTAGACGCTGATTTGAGCGGCTTGCTCATCGGCGCGACTCTAGCCACTCGCCCGGAAGATGTCTACCGCGCCCTCATCGAAGCCACTGCCTATGGCACGCGGATCATCATCGAGGCTTTTACCGAACAATCCGTTCCGGTAGAGACGATCATTGCTGCCGGCGGCCTCACCAAAAACAGCCTGCTCATGCAAATCTATGCCGATGTGACCGGGCGCGAACTGGCCGTGGCAGGGGCGGAACAGGCTTCAGCTTTGGGAGCGGCGATGTTGGGCGCAGTGGCCGCCGGGAAAAGCGGCGGCGGCTACGACTCTTTGGCCTCGGCAGCAACTCAAATGGCTCCACCCCCGGCAAAGGTGTACCGTCCCGTGCAGGAACACATTGCCCCTTATGAAACTCTTTACGCCGAGTACCGGCGTCTGTACGATTACTTTGGCCGAGGTGAGAACAAAGTGATGAAAACCTTGCGCCGCCTGTGGAAGGAGTGATGTTTATGGATGCAAGAGAGAACGGGAAAGCGGGCGCTGGCTGCGCTCAAGTGGCCGTGATCGGATCGTTGCTTTTATGGCTGGGCCTTGCGCCTCCCGGCGTGATGTTCGCGGCGCATAGCGTGTTGAGCGAGATTGCTGCTCCAGGGATGATAGCCGCTGTAGCCGTCGTCGTCACCGCTGTGCTATTGCTGCCCCTCTTTGTCGGCGCG
>Ga0164310_10001198_pt1 | contig 14493 bp, 11 predicted proteins | sample GuaBasSedimGuay1_FD_121795 | JGI IMG/M metagenome (GOLD analysis project Ga0164310, IMG submission 121795) | Subseafloor sediment microbial communities from Guaymas Basin, Gulf of California, Mexico - Guay1, Core 4569-9, 0-3 cm | ecosystem: Environmental > Aquatic > Marine > Hydrothermal vents... | reverse complement strand
CTGCATAATCCTCAATGATTATATGACCTGCGAGTGCAGATGAATTGGCTATGACGCAGTGATTGCCTATTCTGCAATCGTGAGCGATGTGGACATAAGCCATAATAAGGTTACCGTTACCAATCTCTGTCGTTCCCACCATAGCGGTTCCGCGGTGTATAGTGACAAATTCCCTTATGGTGTTCTTATCGCCTATGACAACATCGGTGTCCTCGCCTGCATACTTCAAATCCTGTGGAATACAGCCAATTGATGCCCCGTGAAATATATGGCAGTCCTTTCCTATGGTGGTTCTTCCATCAATTAGAACACTATCGTCTATTCGGGTTCTTGAACCTATTGTAGCTTTGGAAGAAACGATTGAGAAGGGTCCTACCGTAGCATCTTCGGCTATTATAGCTCCCTCTTTTATGATTGCTTGATGATGGATTGACATAAGGGATAGATTACTTATCTACCAGCATCGCTCTATATTCGCCTTCTGCAACTAACTCACCTCTTACATACGCCCGTCCTTTTGTCTCGGATATCTTGTTCTTGAGACGTGTTGTGTGTAGGTCAAATACTAGTGTGTCTCCTGGAAACACTGGTTTTCTGAACTTGGCATTGTTTATACCCAGAAAATAGACGATTTTGCTGGTTGGGTTATTCACAGTGGTCAACAATAAAACTCCCCCTACCTGTGCCATCGCCTCCTGTATTAATACACCTGGCATTATGGGGGTGTCTGGAAAGTGACCTACGAAGAAGGGCTCGTTAAATGTAACATTCTTAACTCCTATTACCCTTCTATTGCCCTCTTTATAGGTAATCTTATCCACCAGTAGGAAGGGATAACGGTGGGGGAGAATCTTCTTTATAGCGTCAATATCATATATTGGGTCTGAATTGGGTGCCTCAAGAATTGGTTGCATATCAAAGTAGTGCTTCAGTTTCTTTATAAATTCAATGTGGCTCTTATGACCCGCCTTTATTGCAACCAACCTTCCTTTGAGGGTTCCTCCAATGAGACATAGGTCACCTATAAAGTCGCTAATCTTGTGATATACAAATTCATTCTTATCCCTAAGTTCTCCCTCCATTAAGCCCTCGTCCGTAATAACAAGAGCATTTTCTGTGCTTCCACCCTTTATAAGTCCCTGTTTTCTAAGTGCTTCTACATCTTTGTAAAAAACAAAAGTTCTTGCTGGTGCGATGTTCTTCCTGTAATTGTCTTCGTTTATGGAAATATGCGCAAACTGTGAGTTAAGAAATTTATGATTGAATGATATGGTATAGGATATAGATAACTCTTCCTCTGGGTAGATAGCAATAGAGACATCATTTTTGGTATATAACACCGGTCTGGATACAGACAGATATCTCTTCTCCTCATTCTGTTCTATTATGCCTGCCTTATCAATCAAATTAACGAAGTCAATGGCAGAGCCATCACAAGCGGGTATTTCTCCTCCAGTATTTTCAATCAACATATTATCTATACCAAGACCATATATTGAAGATAACAGATGTTCAACAGTCATTATCTCTACGCCATCTTTTCCCAGATTAGTCCCTCGAACATAAGAGGTAACATTTTCAATCGTTGCGGGTATGCAAACATCTCTATTGATATCTACTCTCTTAAATATAATCCCGCTGTCTGGGGGGAGTGGTTTGAGATGTATTGATACCTCCTCACCGGTGTGTATGCCTACGCCTCTGGTCTCAACCTCTTTTGATATGCTCCTCTGTTTTGCCATGGTATTTTCTTAATATAGTATTATTTACTCTTATCTCTTTCTACCTTCTTCTCTAGTTCTCTTAACCTATCCATAATTCGGTCGTATCTGGATAGGAATGCCTCAATTCTCTTAGCATCCATTAGTGGTCTGGCAGGGGAGCCCATCCACCGTGTGCCAGCTGGTATATCCTTTGCCACTCCTGACTGTGCTGCAACCTGTGCTTCATCACCAATCCTCAGATGACCTATCACACCAACCTGACCACCAAGTTTGACATTGTCACCTATTATGGTAGAACCCGATATACCAACCTGAGCAACTATTGCACAATTTTTACCAACTTCTACATTATGAGCAATCTGAACCAGATTGTCTATCTTGGTAGCATCACCAATCTTTGTAGCCCCAAGTGTAGCCCTGTCTATAGTGCAGTTAGCACCTATCTCCACCTCATCACCTATGATTACTGTCCCTATCTGTGGTATCTTAAAGAAACCCTTATCGTTATGGGCATAACCAAATCCATCACTACCTATTACAGAACCGGAATGTATTATCACTCTATTACCTATGATTATATTCTCTCTTATTGTGACATTTGGGTGGATAATGCATTCAGAGCCAATTTTGGTGTTAAGACCAATATATGAACCTGCTCCAATGATTGTGTTCTCACATATTTCAACACCTGGTTCTATAACAGCAAGGGGTTGAATACTTACACCCTTGCCCAGTTTCACATCATGGTGAACGACCGCCCTCTCCGATATTCCGTCATGGAAGAAATAACCGAGTTCGTAAAACTCCCTTACGACTGTGGCAAAAGCAAAGTAGGGCTCTTTTACAAAGATTGTGGGTAAGCCAGCATTATCCCACCCCTCCTTAAGGATAACTGCAGATGCTTTTGTATCATTCAGATATTTCAGGTATTTCGTGTCATGAACGAATGTTATGTCGCCTTCAACCGCTTCCTTTATTCCACTTGCACCAGTGATTACAATGCTCCCTTCTCCCACCAGATTGCCCTTTATCATACTGGCAATGCATTCAAGCGTAAGCGCCTTCTTCTGTCTTTTGTCAGTCATAATGTGGAATTACAACCTATCTACTCTGATGGAGTTTGCGTTTCTTCCATTGCCTTTGCGTTAAGAGAGTCAATCACTTTCTGCGTAATGTTATGTATTGTATTGGCGAAGACCAAACTACTTGATTCGTTAAAGACGAAATCATAGCCCTCTTCCTCAGCAATATCTGCAATCTCATAATATACTTTCTCAAGAACCGGTTGTATTTGTTTCTGACTCCATGCATCTAACTGAGACAGTTCTCTATCCCTATATGAGAATGCCTCGTTCATCAATTGAGTGTACTCATCTCCCGCCTGTGCTCTGGCTTCTTCTGACAACATAGGGTTCAACATCTTTCCTTGAAGTTCGTCTAATTTTCTCTGATATTCATCCAGCGATGCTTGCACTTCTTTCTCTTTTTCGGATAGTTCTTTCTGTATCCTGTTCATCTCCTGTATATAAAGTGTGTAGTTATTGAGCACCTCTTCCATAGTTACATAAGCAAGTTTTAAATCCTTGGCAAATGCTGGAGTAGAAAGTGCCAGAGTCAGGAGTAAAACTCCAATAATCAATGCAAATTTTCTCATAATTATCTCGTTCACCTCATAAAATTTTTCATGTTATTAGGAATTATATTATAAAGATGCTAATATTCAAGTTAATAGATTTATTATATAGCGGTTTCAAAATTGTAGTTCGTGTTATTTTAGAAGGTAGAGCCAACAGAGAAGTGAAGGAGTCCGTTGTGATGTGTTAAGCTGTAGCCGTAGTCAAAGCCCATTAGTCCAAGCATAGGGATGTCAATTCTTACGCCTCCACCCACTCCACTTTGCAGGTCCTTGAAGTCAACCGAACGGAAGTCCCTCCACGAATACCCCGAATCCCAGAATGCAACCAAATAGAGCATATCCTTTACTATAGGAACCCTGTATTCCAGGTTTGAATATAACATCACAGTTCCTCCCTCAGGATTACCATATTTATCCATAGGTCCGAGTTCCCAGTCATCGTAGCCCCTTACCGTCTGGCTTCCACCTATGTAGAAGCGTTCAAATATAGGAACCTCATCAGTATCTCCATATGCGGATACATAACCAGCGGCAAGTCGTGTAGCAAGGACTGTCTTCCATAGAAATTTGAAATACCATGAATTGGTTGCTTCAATCTTAAAGAAATCAACATTGCCGGCAAATGGACCTCCCGCTACCTCAAATGATATATATGAATCACTCCCCTCAGTAGCGAAGAAGGTATTATCCCTTGAGTCGCGGTCAACCATAAACCTGACCGAAGAGGTAATTCTGGTTCCAATATTTTCAGCAATCCAGTCAGGGAGTTCATCTTCTTCATAGTCAGATTCCACTTTTACCTTTTCAACTTTATATTTTATATTTCCATACACATACTCAGAGAGTGGTTTGCCAAAGGAGATACTTGAACCCAGCCGTTTATCCTCGTAGGTGAATCTATACAATCGTGTTCTATAAAAGTTCATACTCATAGATATAGGCATACCAAATAGCCATGGTTCCGTGAAGCCCACATTATAGAATAGTCGCCGTTTTCCAAATTCAACGGAGAAATATAACCTTTGACCGGCTCCCTTGCACTTCCATATTTTAGGCATCTTAGATATGTCAAAGTTAGACCAGTCAATGTCAATTGTTCCTACAATACCATCCAGAGTTGAATAACCAGCACCAAAATTCACCTTCGCGGTTCCAGGTTTCTCCTCAACAATTACTATCAGGTCAACCTGGTCACTCCCCTGAACTGTAACTATGTCTCTATTGATATTCTGAAAATAACCCAGATTGAATATCCTCTGTAAACTTCTTACGACCCTGTTCTCTCGGTATGTATGCCCGGGATATATTCTCATCTCCCTCCTTATCACCTCGTCCCTCGTTGTGTTATTACCTGATATAATTATCTGCCTTATCTTAGCAGGTTTTCCCTCTTCAATAACAATTCTAATGTTTACAGACCCCGTATCTTCATCTATATCAACAATCTTATCAATGTTAGCAAATATATAACCCCGGCTGTAATACTCCTGCATTATATCTGTAATCGCATTATCTAGTTTACCTTGATTATAATTGTCACCACGTTTGAATGGGATTAATCCAAGCAAATCTTCGGTCTTGATTACATGAGAACCACTTATATCTATATTTCCAACACTGTATTGCTTGCCTTCATTTACATATATGATTATATCTATCTGATTTTTGCCAGGGACATCTCTGACCTCGTGATTAGTTACCCGCGCTTGAATATAACCCTTGTTCGCGTATGCTTCCTCCAACCTCCTTAAATCGTCTTCTAAAACATCTGGGTCCAGCGTCTTTGTATTGTAGAATCTGTCCACCTTAGTATCTAGAACCTTTGCTCTGATATACCAGTCGGATAGAACCTCGTTACCCTCAATCTTTATACGACGAATTGTAACCTTCTTGCCCTCTTTTATCTTGAACTTCAATACAACCTTACTATCTTCAAGTTCGTCAACGACCGCATTGACATCCACCTCTCTATACCCCTTTTCAATATACTTGTCTGTTATCGCGTTAATTGTCTCCTGAATCTTGAGAGGGTTTACTCTATCACCCTCACTTATCTTGAGCATCTTCTTGATATCTTTGTTACTCAAGTTGTTGTTCCCTTCATATGTAATCTCTTTTATCAGCGGATATTCCTCCAGATAATATCTGATTACGACGCCATCTTCTGCCTCCTCCATCTCTACCTTCATCATTCCAAACAGGTCAAGTTTATGAAGGCGGCGCAGGTCTGACCTGACCGTCTCTGCAAGGCGCGTCTCCGTAAACGAATCACCAACCTTCATTTTCAGAACAGATAAAACCCTTTCAGGAGGTATATCTACCAATCCATCTATCTCAATATCCTTGATGACCAGAAGGTCCTGGGGGAATGCTACCGATATTAAAAGAACAACTGATAATATGAGCAATATTCTGGACATTGTTGTATTCTATAACATAAACAATACTGTATATCAAGGTGTATAGAACTAACACATCTATTTTTTAGTAGAACTATTTTTGCTACCGCGACATACCTTTACACATACTCCGCATATATATTGCCCCATTCCCGCTCTGCCGAATGATTTTAATTTCTCCTTGCAAAGGTCAAGAGCGAATTCATCCGGGCTTTCATTTATTGCACCCGCAGGGCAAACCTCCATACACTTATAGCAATCACCACAGTTTCCATTGATTGGTTTGTCAAAGGGGATAGGGCAATCGGTCAAGACCGAGACCAACCTTATCTGAGAGCCGAATTCGGGATTTACAAGTAATCTGCTTCTCCCTATAAAACCCAATCCAGCGAGATTGGCAATTACTCTATGCGATGCATCTCCGGTTAGTGCGTCCCAATCAACTATCTGAGAGGCGGGTATTGGCAGTGCACTATAACCCCAGAACTGCAGGATAGAATTCAATCGTAATGCAATCTGGTCCAGGCGGTAGTTTACCTGCTTGTAATGGTGAAGATAGATTTTGGTGGGATGGTCTGTTATGGTGTCAAGAACATTGGATGATAATCTTATCGCTACCGAGATTGCTCTTGGGTAATCCCTAATTATCTCAGGTAATTCACTCCTCTTTTCATCTATGTTTTCAATATTTGCAATACCGAAGAGGACTGCACCCATATCAAATGCAATCCTCCTCAGGTAATCTTTATAACCGGTTAGGTCTGCCGACAATCTTTATTACATCTCCTTTTTGATGACCTCTGATAAGCGTTTGATGCCTTCCACAATCTGCTCTTTTGAAGGGAACGAGAAATTCAATCGCATCGTGTTTTTACCACTTCCATCGTAGTGGAATGCTGAGCCGATGACATAGGCAACATTGTTCTCAATGGCTTTCTTGAGGAGCTCCACTGTGTTCATATCCTCTGGTAGTTTGACCCATAGGAATAATCCGCCCTCAGGTTTTGTCCAGCTCACACTGTCTGGCATATACTTCTCAAGTGAATCAAGCATTAACTGTCTCTTCTCCTTATACATTTCCTTAATCTTTTCAATGTGCTTAGAGAGTAATCCCCTCCGCATAAACTCTGCTGCGACTGCCTGATTGAATGATGGGGAGCAGAGGTCAATTCCCTGCTTTGCCATCACCATTTTGTCAATCAGTGGTGCAGGTCCATATATCCACGCCAGACGAAAACCGGGGCAGAATATCTTGGAGAAGGTTGCCATACTAACCACACGCCCCTCGGTATCAAGACTGTATATTGGAGGTGGTTGATTTCCAGTGTATCTGAGCTCTCTATACGGGCTATCTTCTATTATCATTGTGTCATATTCTGATGCGAGTTCAAGGAGTTTTCTTCGTCTGTCCTCGGGCATCGTGACGCCTGATGGATTCTGAAAGTCGGGAACCACATAGATAAATTTGGGTTTCTCACCACGCCCCTTAAGTTCCCCCAGCTTTCTCTCTAACAGGTCCATATTCATTCCATTGTTATCCTGCAGAACACCTTCCATACGAACCATATAACTGTTAAATGCCTGGAGTCCACCTATGTATGTCGGCATCTCAACAATTATGATATCCCCTTGATTCAAAAAAATCTTCCCCACTAGGTCCAGACCCTGCTGACTGCCATTAGTAATGAGTATCTGTTCTGGAGATACCCTGATGTTATCCTTCTCCATCCACTTAGCCAACTCCTCTTTTAAGGACATATCGCCCTCGGTTGGACCATACTGTAGAACAACATCAGCATCTTTCTCCAGAACATACTGACATATCTCCTTTATGTCTTTAACAGGGAATGAAAGGGGTGATGGGAGCCCTCCAGCAAACGATATAATCTCAGGTTTTCTTGTGAGCTTTAAGAGCTCTCTTATCTCAGACCTCTTTGCTTTGGTTGTTGGATTAGAATAGAACATTTCATACTCAACCATTTCTTACACCTCACTAAAACTCATTTCTGAAAGTTTATATTCAGTGACCACCAGATTTCTAAACACCAAACACATAGATATTGTAATCGTGTAAATATCACTGTTGAGCATCTGTATATCGTCAGTGTAGTTAATACTCAAGCATTGGTGGTAATTCCTTCGCTTGTTCCACCCACGATTTCACATCATTCAAAGAGGGTAACCTTCTAACGAGATTCTTCATCTCGTTTATCTCTTTCATCTTCTCATAGAGGTTTTCTGGAACGCGGTTTTTCAGTTCTTTTACTGTATCAACACCGGCTTCTTCCATAAGGTCGGCATATTCCTCGGCAACACCATCAATTCTCATCAGGTCTGAGAGGTTAGCCCATTCCAGTATCAATTTCTCGGGGATGCCCGTCTCCTTGGATAGTTTCTCCCTTTCAATAGGTGTCTTTGACCTCTCCAGATAATCCCGGGTATCCTTTATTCCCACCTCATTCAATTTGGATTTGTAGATTTCTCCTATACCCTCAATCTCTATTATTGGATAAAAACTCATTATATTCTCCTTTCTCATAGAAAATAGCATATTTGTCTAATCTTTGCAATGATATTGGTGTTTAAAGGTTCTGGTATTATGGGACACAGGAGTAGAGTTCTTCTGAAAGAAATATTGGGTCGCCGTCAATAAAGGTAGCAAGGACTTTTAGGTTATGGTGTTCCACATCTAAACAGACCTCTGGATTATCATTCACGATGATGAAATCAGCATATTTGCCTTTGGTGAGTGAACCCCTTTCTTTTTCCTCAAATGCCAGATATGCACTGTTATAGGTATATATATGAAGTGCTTCCTCAAATGTCAGTCGTTCCTCTGGATTGTGATGATTCATAGCAGATGCCATACCGAGCAAACTATCCAATGGTGTAATGTCGGAATCACTACCACCTGCCACTACTATTCCACTCTTATAGGCACTTCTTATCCTGTTTGTCTTTCGCCCTCCCAATCTAATGTTATACATTCCGCCCTCGCCACCCCACATACGGTCAAAAGTCGGTTGCATGGAGACGCATAATCCCAGTTCTGATACATGTTTAATATGTTCATTGGTTGCCACTACGAAATGCTCCATCCGGCATCTCATCTCGCTCGCAAGTGAACCTACACTCTGATAGGCAGATATAACCTCCTCAGTGGCTCTATCGCCGATGGTATGAAATGCTGTCTGAAGCCCCTTGCCAGTTGCTCTCATTATAAAGGGTGTAAGAGTTTCTCTGGTAAGGTAGAGGTCTCCATAGTCATCGGGTTTATCACTGTATGGTTCAGTTAACGCCGCCGTTCTTGAACCAATGGAACCATCTACCAGAAGGCATCCTCCTATGGTGTCAAATCCAGCATCTACTACCTCGTCTATTTCAAATGTCTGAGGATATATCCTATACTTTATATTCGTTTTACCAAGTGTCTCCCTTAATTGGATTGCTTCACTTACGGGGTCTATCTTCCCACCTTCCAGGCAATGTAAATATACTATGCCCCTTTTAATCGTTTCATCAATTGTTTTTAATATCGCTTTTTTAACGGTTTGTTCATCAATACCTGACATAGCGATGTCATAGAGGAGATTATAAAGTTCTGTTCTGAATATCCCATCTCTGGTTTCTGGCAATCCAATTCCCATAGATTCGTCTGCATACTTCAAAAAGGCGGTGTTTACCACGCATAAATGGGAATCAATTCTTGATATGAAGACAGGGCGGTCTGAAACACAATCCAAGTCCCTTCGGGTCGGAATGTCGCCATTGGGAAATGCTGTGTCATCAAAACAACGCCCGATTTTTATGCCACCCACCTCAGGAGAACTACGCATGATTTCAATGATGTCGTTTTTACACCTCGCCTCTGAAAGGTCTGTGGTAATTGAGTGTATTGCTGTCTGCCTGAGATGAACATGAGAATCATATAGACCCGGTAGCACATACCAGTTGGGTGCCAGAAGTGTCATTGGAATATTGCGTGGTGAGTGGAGTGGTATCCCATCGCCGGTTGTTTTAATCCTGCCATCTTTAACCCATAGATACTCTGCTTTCTTACCCTTTTCGGTGATTATATTACCGAGTATGATGAACTCACCCTTAAATGCCTTATCCATCTGTTGAAGGTTGGTCATAACTATGTTAAAGATTATAAGATAAAGAATGGATGTAGAACGAATTATAAATATTCTCAAAACCCAGCTTGAGGATGAAGAGCAGATAGTTGATTACAGGGTGATACCACCCCGCAGTGCCAGATACAGTGATATCAAACTTAAGCCCCAGATATGTAGTTGTTTGGAGAGAGTTGGGATTCAGAGATTTTATTTTCACCAGGCGAAGGCGATAGAGAGTATTCTATCAGGTCTAAATACCCTAATTGCCACACCAACCGCCTCTGGAAAGACAATAACATACACTATTCCTACTCTCAATGCACTGCTTGAAGATAGAAGGTCAACCTTTCTATATCTCTTTCCAACCAAAGCCCTTGCACAGGACCAGTTAAGGAGCATCAATGAACTGGTGTTAGGTGATATGGAACTGACACAGATATTGAGAGCATTTACATATGATGGTGATACACCGCAAGATCAGAGGAAAAGCATAAGGGAGATGGGCAATGTTATTATCTCCAATCCAGATATGCTTCATTCGGGGATTCTCCCGCATCATACCAGATGGGCACGGGTCTTCACCAATTTGAAGTATATAGTAATTGACGAGGTTCATGTTTACAGAGGGGTATTCGGTTCAAATGTTACAAATGTAATAAAACGCCTGAAGCGAATCTGCAGTCACTATGGTTCAGAACCGGTGTTCATACTCTCATCTGCGACCATTGGCAACCCACAGGACCTGGCAGTCCGCCTGATTGATGATGAGGTGGTTGCCATTGGTGACGATGGCTCTCCATCGGGCGAAAGGCATATACTCTTTTGGCAACCGAGAATGATTGATAGAAGAAGAAACCTGAGAAGAAGTGCTAATATTGAGGCGAGAGATATTCTATATCACCTGATTAGGGAGGGTGTTCAAACCATTGTATTCGCACAGGCGAGAGTGGTAGCAGAATTGGTATATAGATATACGCATCAGAAGCTGGTGGAGAAGGGTGATGTAGAACTTGCCCGGAGGATAAGCCCTTATAGAGGCGGTTATCTACCTGAGGAAAGAAGAGAGATAGAGAAGCAACTTTTTGAGGGTGAGATATTGGGTGTTATCTCTACCAATGCTCTTGAACTGGGGATAGATATTGGCAGTTTGGACTGCTCAATTATAGTTGGTTATCCCGGCTCCATAGCCAGTTTATGGCAACAGGCGGGTAGGGCGGGCAGAGGGAGTGAATCGGCGCTCACTATCTATATACCATACAATAATCCACTGGACCAATTTCTGGCAAGCAACCCACATTATGTATATGATTCACCATTTGAAAGCGCCATAATAGACCCAACCAATCCTAATATTCTTCTTGCACATCTCCGATGCGCCGCTTATGAACTCCCGATTAGAGATGATGACATTGAGTTGTTTAATGGTGTTTCATCCACAATCGTTAATATGCTTGTAAATAAAGGTGAGATGGTTGACACGGGTGACGCCATCCACTTCTCAGTAGAGGGCTATCCATCATCAGGCGTATCGCTGAGGACTGCATCAGGTAACACTTTCAATATAGTGGATGTTGAGGGTAATAGAGTAATAGGCACGGTGGATGAAGAGAGCGCACTGGAGGTGGTCTATCCTGAGGCAATATATCTGCATTCAGGAGATACCTACTTCGTAAGAGAACTGGATCTGAGACAAAAAGTCGCTTTTGTAGAGAATCGGAATGTTGAATATTATACACAGGCGGATGTTGAGACCACCATAAAGTTGATTGAGACAAAGTATAGAGAAGACAGGGGATTATATGAACTGGGATTCGGGGATGTTAAAACCACAACACAGACGGTTGGGTTTAAGAAGATAAGGTTCTCAAATCTAGAATCCATCGGCTGGGGTGGTCTTGATTTGCCAAAGAGGAGTATGGATACAGAGGCGGTATTCTTTATAGCGAGCAAGGAATTAATTAATAAGATGCGTAATGAGGGGTATAATATATATGAAGCGTTGGTGGGATTTAAAAACTCACTTCTTTCCGTTTCTTGTCTTTTTGTTATGTGCGATAGTGGGGACATAAGCGGTGTGGTAGAATCTAATAATTTCGGTTCCCCCACAATATTTATCTTTGATAGGTTTATGGGAGGGCTTGGTTTTTCAGAGAAGATATATAAGAGTTTTATGGATGTCTTAATCGCAGTAAATGACCTAATAGGTAAATGTGAGTGTGATGAGGGATGTCCCAAGTGTGTGGGGGTTAGTTCAAGAACCTATTCAAGACATTATGACCCAGACCTGTCAAATACACCCTTGATTCCATCAAAGCATGCGACATTAAAGTTCACAGAACTTATCATTGGTGAATAAACATTGTTTATCTGAACAATGATTTAATAGAACCCAAACTCGTGGTTTCAATGTTGAGTGCATCTCTGTCAAATACATAGATGTATGGACCCTCTGGGTCTCTGTCCACAACATATAAATATTGACCATCAAAGGCGCAGTCCCCCGTAGATGATTGGGTCATCTCTGAAGGCAATTCGTATTCCGCAATTGGTGGGTCATTAACCCCTCCATTACTTTTGAGTTTATACATATATAGTTTGGCAACCATTGGGTTCTGGTCTACTGTCCAGAGTATAGTTGGATTATCAGATGTGCTGTGGGAACATGCAAAACCAGAGATGTTTGAACATGACCATATTCTCCAGTTTCCAGACTGAGCGGGGCTTGCCCAGGCACCTTCAGATACATTCCAGTCGGATGTATAGATTACATCTTTAGTGCAGTTAAATGCTAATGCCTGACTTCCTATCCAATCGGATGGTGTGTTTCTGAATTCGGAGACCTCACCCGTGTCTCTATCAACTATGAATATCTTTCTGCCATAGCCAGATTTAGGTCCAACCAGTAAGAATCTCAAGTTTTGGTCGGGAGTGCTATATTGTAATCCTGTATATGCAAGACCCAAGTTAACATCAGGACCCCCGAGGAGGTATAGTGTCTCTACCTTTTCAGGTGCCTCATCTGTGGTTATTCTATATATGAAGGGGGAGCTGTAATCACTTACCCACAGGTTTCCTGTATCCCAATCATAGGTTAGTCCCCACGGGTCGTATATGGCGCATACCTTGAGGTCTATCTTCCAAGCATAATCAAGGGTTTCTGCATAAGAATGACCAATTAAAATTATTAAGCAAATGCACAATAATGTTTTATACATAATACACCTCTACAATATAGTATATACTAAATTAAATTTTCAGTCAATAAATTTAAGGGCGGTCTAATATAGACCACCCTTTATACTTTTTATTAAAAGTTATCGCTACTTGTAATTCGCCTTAATCATACCAACACTTGACTCCTCTATTGTTTCTCCTTCACCAAACTTACATATCAATACTGCATCCGTGGGTTCGGGTAGTTCTTGATACTCCTGAATAAGTATGTAGAAACATTCTCCATCGAAAGCCATGTCACCAGGTAGATTAACGGGGTTACTTGGGTCTCCAATCGCCGTGTTGGGAACAAAGACCCTGATTGATGGTTCTGACCAGACATTACCATCTACTACTCTGAAGCCAAACATTTCGCAGTCCTCACTAAGATTGTCATATTCTCTCTCTATCGCCCAGAGATAAGTTGGCTCATCGGTGTCATTCCACGAGCATGCAAGACCACTTATGTAATCCCAGTCAATTTTACTCCACCCACTATCCTCTGTTGGGTTATGGGTCCAGCCAATCTGATTGAGACCATATTGGTCTGACTTAGTCCAGGCATCTGACATATATAGTGTGTTTGATGTTCTGTTGAAAGCATTCCCCTGCCCTGCTTTGCCTAAGTGTTCGTCCCATATATCAACGAAGCCGACCCAGGTTGCATCGCCTACTGACGGGTCCTCAATCCAGTAGAATGACTGGTCTGCTCCACTCATCCAGAGACCAAAGTCATCATCTTCATACTCACCTAATGATATACCCAGAGCATAAGGCGGGACATCGCCAGAAAGGGCAATTGGACCCTCAAGAAGTTCCGCCTCACCATCAGAGTTGGGTTCCTTTGCTATTCTTAGAATAGAACCATCATAACTGCCTCCAAAGTTAGTCAACCATAGTGAGTCAGTTGTCCAGTCGTATGTAACACCCCATATCTGAAGTGGGTCAAAATATGCCCCTAGGCTTGTGCAATCTATAACATCTACAACTTCAAAATCGGGCATAAACATCTCTGTCTTTATAGTAGTTGACTCATCTTTTGGGTCAGCAATTGATGTAGATAACGCTGTATCTCTTGCTGAAAAGACAGGGATGCTTATTAGAAATACTAACGATAAAATAATAATTATTCTCATAAAATTTACCTCCTTTTGAGAATTATAATTAAGGCAATAAAACTATGTCAAGTGTAATTTGAGAATGGGGTATAGATGTAATTGATTTTTTGTGGTCTTGACAGTATCAACCTGATAATATAATCTAACACTTGAAGAACTACTATGAAGAAAAAGTATATAATAACATCAGCGATTCTGGTCGTGTGTTTGACAATCCTGGTCTTATTGTTGAATTATAGGAGGATTGATATACCGGGTTTTGGAAATATCAGGGTATTCTTTGGG
>Ga0164310_10001197_pt1 | contig 14498 bp, 12 predicted proteins | sample GuaBasSedimGuay1_FD_121795 | JGI IMG/M metagenome (GOLD analysis project Ga0164310, IMG submission 121795) | Subseafloor sediment microbial communities from Guaymas Basin, Gulf of California, Mexico - Guay1, Core 4569-9, 0-3 cm | ecosystem: Environmental > Aquatic > Marine > Hydrothermal vents... | reverse complement strand
TAAGCCTGTGGTCACCGCTAACAAGGCCTTACTGGCAGAGGCGGGAGAAGAGATTCTCCAGGCTCTGGAGGAAACGGGCTTGGATCTTGGTTTTGAGGCCAGTGTAGCGGGAGGTATCCCCATTCTCAAGGCCTTGAGAGAGGGGTTGGTTGCCAATCCCCTCGCCCGTATTTATGGGATTATTAATGGAACGGCCAATTACGTTCTTACCATGATGGAAAGGGAGGGTCTTTCCTTTCATGAGGCTCTGGCCGATGCCCAGGCCAGGGGTTACGCGGAGTCGGATCCTACCCTGGACATCAGCGGCATGGACGCTGCCCACAAGGCGGCTATTCTGGCCACCATGGCTTTTGGACGTTACTTCAAGGCTCAGGAGGTTTATGTGGAGGGCATAGACCGGGTGGATTCCAAGGATATCCTTTACGCCCAGGAATTGGGTTATCGGGTAAAACTGTTGGCCATCATAAAAGGCGGGAAGCAGGTGGAGATTCGGGTCCACCCCACTATGATTCCTTTGGACCATTCCCTGGCCAAAGTGGAGGGCGTCTTTAATGCCGTCTATGTGGAAGGCGATGGTGTGGGACCTGCTATGTTTTATGGCCGGGGGGCAGGGGAGATGCCTACGGCCAGCGCTGTGGTGGCTGATGTGGTGGATATAGCTCGGGATTTGCTTAAAGGGGTGGGACGCAGGGTACCGCCTTTTTCCTACGACAGGCTGGACAGGAAGGTGGAGATCAAGCCTATGGATGAGGTGGTCACCCGGTACTACATGCGCTTTACAGCCCAGGATCGACCTGGGGTGTTGTCTAAAATCTCGGGCATTCTGGCTTCTAGGCAGATCTCCATAGAGTCGGTGATTCAAAAAGGACGTCGGGAGGAGGGCACGGTGCCCGTGGTTATGATGACCCATGAGGCCATGGAGAGGGATGTTAGGGAGGCTTTAGAGGAGATAGACCAGTTGGACGTTATAGGTAAAGGGACGGTTCTCATTAGGGTGGAGGACGGTGGTGGCTGGTAGTTTACCTTTGGTTCCGGGATGGAAGGTTGTTCGATATCTGAGTTGAAAAGAATTTTGTTTAGCATAGATTTTAGTTATCTAAATTTTGAAGAGGGGAAAGATGGCCAAATACGTGGTACTCCTTGGCGACGGCATGGCTGATGAGCCTTTAGAGGAATTGGGTGGTAGGACTCCTTTGGAGGTGGCTTCTACGCCTCACATGGACAAGATGGCCCAGGAGGGTATCTGTGGCTGGGTGAGAACTGTCCCCCCGGGATTGCCTCCCGGTTCTGATGTGGCCAATCTTTCGGTTTTGGGTTTCGATCCCGCCACCTACTATACCGGCAGGGCTCCGTTAGAGGCGGCCAGCATGGGTGTGGAGATGGGTCCCGATGATGTGGCCTATCGCTGCAATTTAGTGACGGTGAGGGATGGGATAATGGAGGACTACAGCGCAGGCCATATCTCTTCTGAAGAGGCTGCCCAGCTCATAGAGGCCCTTCGGGGGGCCTTGGGGGACGGTGAGTTCTCCTTTTACCCTGGTGTGAGCTATAGACATCTGCTGTTGTGGAAGGGAGGTGTGAACGGTTTGGAGACTACACCTCCCCATGACATATCGGGTAGGCCCATCCGGGAGTATCTGCCCAAGGGAGAGGGGGCCGAAAGGCTTTTGGCCCTTATGGAAAGGTCCAGGGAGGTTTTGGCTGCCCACCCAGTGAACAAGAGGCGGATAGAGGAGGGGAAGAATCCCGCCACCATGATCTGGCTTTGGGGGCAAGGAAGACGACCCACTTTGCCCGCTTTCCGGGATGTTTACGGTTTGAGAGGAGCTGTCATCTCGGCGGTGGATCTCATGAGGGGGTTGGCAGTTCTTTTGGGTATGGAGCCCATTGAGGTGCCTGGTGCCACGGGTTACCTGGACACCAACTACGAGGGCAAGGCCCGGGCAGCCCTGGACTTTCTCCAGGAGGGGGGAGATTTGGTCTATCTTCACATCGAGGCCCCTGATGAGGCAGGCCATCAAGGGGATGTGAAGGCCAAAATAAGGGCCATAGAGGATATAGACTCCCGGGTGTTACCTCTCCTTTTAGAAGCTGCCTACTCCAGCGAAGAGCCCTTCAATATTCTGTTACTCTCCGATCATCCCACTCCCATCACCATCAAGACCCATACGGCAGATCCCGTACCTTTTGTGATATGGCGGAGCCATCAGGAGTGGGCTGGTGAGGAGGGTTACAATGAGAGGGCGTTGGGCCATCTCAGGGCTTATACCTTAGCCCAGGGGCATAGGCTCATGGCCCTCTTTTTGGGGCATCTTTGCCACTCTTGTGGAGCATGTGGGTAGGGGCAAAAGGTGAAAGGCTAAAGGCTGAAGGCGGAGGGCAGAGGGTAGTGAATAAAATTTGTGGTTTTTGTCACAAAAACCGTTGAAGGTGGGACATCCTTTTGCTATGGAGGGGGCGAGTCTGAACTGGTGGTTCGCGGTTTGGACTTAATCAGGGGCTTCCAGAGGGTTTTGAAGCCCTTTGGGGCCTAGAGATTTGGGATAGGGGATTTCTTCCAGGAGGGAAGAGCGATGGCACTGGTGGTGCAAAAGTACGGGGGAACTTCGGTAGGCACGGTGGAGAAGATCAAGAACGTGGCCAGGAGGGTGGCCAAAACCAAAGATGCGGGGAACGATGTGGTGGTGGTCATCTCTGCCATGGCAGGGGAGACAGACAGGCTCATAGGCCTGGCTAAAGAGATCACGGAGATGCCCGATGAGAGGGAGATGGATATGCTCCTCTCCTCGGGAGAAAGGGTCTCTTCTGCCTTGCTGGCCATAGCCCTTAAGGCCATGGGCTATCCCGCCCGTTCTTTTACGGGTAGGCAGGCGGGTTTCATCACCGATGGTGTTCACACCAAAGCCAGGATAAAAAAGATTGAGGCCCAGCAGGTGAGAGATGCTCTGGCTCGGGGCGAGATCGCTGTGGTGGCGGGTTTTCAGGGTGTGGACGAGTTGTCCCATGATGTGACCACTCTGGGCCGTGGGGGGTCCGATACCACTGCCGTTGCCTTGGCAGCAGCTCTCCGGGCCGATGTGTGTGAGATCTACACGGACGTGGAGGGTGTTTATACCGCTGATCCCAGGATCGTGCCCCACGCCAAGAAGTTAGATCGTGTATGTTTCGAGGAGATGATGGAGATGGCCAGTGCCGGGGCCAAGGTGCTCCAGGTCAGATCCGTAGAGATGGGTATGAAGTATGGGATACCCATACATGTGAGATCCACCTTTACAGATAAGGAGGGAACCATGGTGGTGCCATTCAGTGAAGAGATGGAAGCAGTATTGGTTTCGGGGGTGACCCATGACAAGAACCAAGCCAAGATTACGGTCATGGGGGTGCCTGACAGGCCGGGCATAGCCAAGGCTCTCTTCACCCCCATTGCCGATGCGGCCATAAATGTGGACATGATCATCCAGAACGTGAGTCAAGACGGACTCACTGACATCTCCTTCACCGTGGCCAGGACAGATCTGCCCAAGGCCATTGAGGTGATGAAGGAGGTGGTGCCTGGTTTGGGGGCTAAGGGTTTCACCACTAATGCGGACATCGCCAAGGTATCTATTGTGGGTGTGGGTATGCGTTCCCATCCCGGTGTGGCTGCTAAGATGTTCGAGACCCTGGCCAATGAGGGCATCAATATCCTCATGATCTCTACCTCGGAGATCAAGGTGAGCTGTGTCATTGAGGATAAGTACACCGAGTTGGCCGTTAGGGCCCTGCACGATGCTTTTATAGGAGAAAGGGGTAGTGGGGAGGGTGAAGAAGGTTAAGCTTTACGACACCACTTTAAGGGACGGGACCCAGGCGGAGGAGATCAGCTTCTCCAGCATGGATAAGCTCATGATCGCGGAGAAGCTGGACGATCTGGGGATCCACTACATTGAGGGTGGATGGCCTGGGTCCAATCCCAAAGATATGGACTTTTTTGAGCAGAGCAGGAGGCTCAACCTAAAGCAGGCCAAAATAGCCGCTTTTGGTTCCACCAGGAGGGCGGGTATTAAAGCCCAGGATGACCCCAACATCAAAATGCTCCTTAAGGCCGATGTGCCTGTGGTCACCATTTTTGGTAAGTCTTGGGACCTTCATGTCACCGATGCGTTGAGATGCAGCTTGGACGAGAACTTGCAGATGATCTACGATTCCGTGTCCTATTTGAAGACCAGGGTACCCGAGGTGATTTACGATGCTGAGCACTTTTTCGACGGTTACAAGAGAAACCCCGAATACGCTATAAAAACCATCAAGGCTGCCGAGGAGGCGGGGGCTGATTGTATTGTTCTTTGCGACACCAACGGAGGCTGTCTGCCCTTTGAGATTCAAGAGATTGTGACCCGGGTGAAGCAGGAGATTTCGGTGTCTTTGGGTGTCCACGCCCATAACGATTCGGAGACTGCAGTGGCTAATTCCATCATGGCTGTCCTCTGCGGGGCCGAGCATGTTCAGGGCACCATCAATGGTTTTGGAGAGCGCTGTGGCAATGCCAATCTCTGTTCCATCATACCCAATCTCCAGCTCAAGATGGGTATAGAGTGTATATCTCCGGAGCAGTTGCGTAACCTCACTCGGCTTTCCCGCTTTGTTTACGAGGTGGCCAATCTTAAGCCCTGGTCTCACCAGCCTTACGTGGGTAAGAGTGCCTTTGCCCATAAGGGAGGGGTTCATGTTTCGGCTGTGATGCGCAATCCCGAGACTTATGAGCATATCCGGCCCGAATTGGTGGGTAACCGCCAGAGGGTGTTGGTCTCCGACCTTTCGGGTAGAAGCAACATTATCTATAAGGCCCAGGAGTTCGGTTTGGATCTGGACTCTAAGGATCCCGTGGTGCAGAAGGTCCTGGATGACCTCAAGGTGTTGGAGCATCAGGGATACCAGTTTGAGGGTGCTGAAGCCTCTTTTGAGATCCTCATCAAAAAAGCCATGAAGAAGTTCAGACCCTACTTTGCCCTTAAGGGCTTCCGGGTCATTGTGGACAAGAGGAGCCGTGAGGATGAGCCAGTGAGCGAGGCCATGGTGCGGGTGAGTGTGCCTCCTGACAGGAAAGAGCACCAGTTCATGGCTGCCGAAGGCAACGGCCCTGTCAATGCTCTGGACAGGGCCTTGAGGAAGGCTTTAGAGGAGTTCTATCCCACCCTCTCCACGGTTCATCTCACCGACTACAAGGTGCGCATCTTAGACGAGGGGGCAGGCACCGCTGCTAAAGTGAGGGTCATTATCGAGTCCACCGATGGCAAGCGCCGCTGGGGCACCGTGGGAGTTCATGAGAACGTGATTGAGGCTTCTTGGCAGGCTTTGGTAGACTCCATAGAGTACAAGCTCATGAAGGACGAAGAGGAGAACGGCCAGTAAAAGAGAAATAGATGTGTGGATGGGGGGAGGTGAAGTATGTTTAGCCGACCCTTTCCTCCCGTCTGTCTTGTTTATCCATCTACCCATTCACCCCGTTACTTTATTTCGTAGCCCGTCAGTTCCCCTACAACCTTGCCTAGGAAAATATCCACCTCCACTTTCACAGGAATGCGGCGCTGGTCTTTAGTGAACCAAACGTAGATGTGGCCCCCTTTCTTCTTTCTGAAGACCCCTTTCATCTTCTTCCAGCGGGGTTCTACCTTGATAGTCTCGAAGGTGCCGGCGGGGACTTTGACCGTCTCTTCCGCTAAGGGAACCACCCGGATCCTCTCCACTCGCTTGCCGTCGGTGGAGGGAATGGTGCAGGAGGCGCTCTCTTTGGAGCAACGGAACCGGAAGGCGTAAAGGATGGAGCAGGGGTCGTAGAGGGGCGGAGGAACCGTCTTTTGGCTTTTGAGCTTTCCGTTTTTTCTATAGATCAGCTCACCCGTGGAGGGGCTGTAGATCACTTCGTCGCGGCGATGATATCGCCCTTCTTTTAAGCGTTTTTCGTAGCGGAGGAAGGAGGATAGATCCGAGGGGGTGGAGGAGAAGAAGTAGTCCCTCACTGAGAAAAAGGTGTCTATGGGATCTACCGTTTTGGCTTTCATTTTTATGGTGAGTACTTCTTCTCCTTTTTCCATGGTGATGCTGGCCTTGGCTATTCCGATGAGCTTGTTCCAGCTAATGCGGTATGTGAGGATTTCCCTTTGTGGTATCTCTGAAGCCGACGCGAGGGAGGAGAGGAGAAGGGTCAGGGTTATGACAAGGGCTTTTCTCATATCTTTCCCTCCTTTAGGCCATAGAAGATGAGTCCTGCCTTCCGCCAGCTGATCACCGCTTCATCTATTTCTAACAGGTCCAGGCGTCCTATGACCTCCGACAGCAGTACAAAGGCCTCTCCTTTTCGACTGGTGGGGTAGAGCCTTCTCATGAGCTGGAAGGGAGTTAAGGGGCCTTTTGCCAGGATCTCAAGGTAGCTTTCTCTCTTGTGTTTCATGCGCTTTTTCATCTCTTTCAGGGCCGCCTCTGTTCTTCCCTTCCTCTCCCGGTGCCCCGGGAAGAAAGTGGTTATCCCCCGGGCAGCGAATCTTTTCAAGGATTCCATGTGAAGGGGCATGGAAGGGGTTCGATAACCGCTGGGGGTGATGTCTATAATGGGATCGGGGGTGATGTGAGTGAAGATGAAATCGCCTGTAATGGCCCATTTCTCCTTTGAGCATAGGAGGACCACATGGCCCGGGGAATGGCCGGGGGTGTGCATCACTTCCAGCTTCAAGTCCTCCCAGAAGAGGAGCTCCCCGTCCCTCAGGTTTTGGACCTCCTCCAGGTCTCTGGCGTAGGGTGTCTCCCATACAATGAACTTGACGAAGTATTCCAGATAGTCGGAGGGCATACCCATTTGAGCCAGGTAGGGTTTCATCCTCAAGTAGTAATCCCTGCGGTCAGTCACTTTGTCCCAGTCCCTGGGATGGATGACCACGGCCTTTGCACCTTCCTCTTTGAGGGTCTGGGCGGCTCCGTAGTGGTCCGAGTGGCCGTGGGTGATGAGGAGCCGTTCTATCTGATTGATTTTGACTCCTAGATGTTGGAGTTGTTTTCGGAGGGCTGTTAAGGATTCTGGGCTGTTTACTCCCACATCTATGAGGGTGATGGGGTCTTTTTTAATGAGATAAACGTATACGGGTCCTATGGGGTAGGGAGTGGGAAGCTCCAGCTGGAAGATACCCGGCCTTATCTCATGGAGTTGGAATTTCTCTGCCATGCCTTGCTTCATACACCATATAGTGGGATCAGGGAAGCATGGTACTTGAGGGAGAGTCCGCAGGATGGTGGAGACTCAGCTTATCCTCGGCAGATAAAGAGGGATATAGATCCAAATTTAGTATTGATATCCTAATATAATGATATACTAATATCAAGAGTTTCTCCAGGGGGTGGGCATGTTGAGTGTGGAGAGTATGGTGGTGTCCATACTCTATTATCTGGATCATCGGTGGAAGCGGGAGAGGAAAATAGTCCTTTAGACCGGCTGTGTTGCTTGGCGAGGTCTGGTTGTATAAGTTAGAGGACCAAAGAAAGGAGGGGAGGAGATGAGAAAGCTTGGATCGGCGGCTTTGGTTCTTTTCATCCTTGTGGGGTGTGCGGGGGTTCCCAAGGGCTATTGGTCTACTCTTCCTTCTCCTGTTACTCAGGCGCCCAAGCCCCAGAAAGTGTGTGTAAGGATGGAGGGGAAAGAAGCTCAAAAGTATACCCTTAAGCTTTCTCTCTATCCTTCAAAGCTTTCCTTCGTGTGCATGAAGCCTAACGTGGATTACGAACTGAAGAAGTATATCAGGTCGGAACTGTCCGATTTTCGTGAGGTCTACTTCTTGGGTGAGAAGGACAAGGCTCCCAAGGGGTGTTATTTAGTCTCTCTCTCCTGGGAGAACAGCTACAGGGGGTATATCAAAGGAGGTTTGGGCGTTTTCGGTAGGAACTATGTGATAGGAGGGAAGATCAAGGGGAGCCTGGAGGGTAAGAAGGGGAGCTACGACTGTTCTGTGGCAGGGTGGGAGGTGGTGCCTGAGAGAGATTTCCACGGCCCTGAGGGCTACATGTGCAAGGATAGTCCGGCAGAGGTTTTCTTCAACAAGGTGGCTTCTCGCTTGGCTTACAAGATGGCTCTCAGGGTGAGAAAGGCTCTTTTAGAGGATGTGGGATACTCGCCTTCTCCTGAGCTTGTGGCTGCGGACAAGGCGATGGAGGAGGAGTTGAAGGATTGGTAGACCTTCATACTCACACGACCTTCAGTGACGGAGAACTCATTCCCAGCGAGCTGGTGAGACGGGCCCAGGTTTTAGGTGTAAGATACCTGGGTATCGCGGACCATGGGGATCTTTCCAATCTGGAGATTATCGTGCCTGCCATGGTGCGTGTGGCTCACCAACTCAACGGGGTGCTGAAAGATATAAGGGTTATACCGGGTATAGAACTCACCCATGTACCTCCTTCTGAGATCCCTCCCCTTATTCTCAAGGCCAGGGAATTGGGGGCTCAGGTGGTAGTGGTCCACGGTGAGACTCTGGTGGAGCCTGTGGCCCCGGGAACCAACAGGGCGGCCATTGAGGGTGGAGCCGACATCCTGGCCCATCCGGGGCTCATCACTGAGGAAGAGGTGATTCTGGCTGCCGAAAGGGGAGTTTATTTAGAGATATCCGCCCGAAAAGGCCACTGCCTGACTAATGGTCATGTGGCTAAGTTGGCCCGGAAGCTGGGGGCTTCTCTAGTCCTCAACACAGACGCCCATGCTCCAGGAGACCTCATTGACAGGGAGAGGGCTTTTGGTGTTCTTCTGGGGGCAGGGCTCTCCCGGGAGGAGGCCCTGGAGGTTCTCTCTGCAGGAGAGGAGCTGGCAAAGAGGCTGGGAGGTGAGAGGAATGGCTAAGAGACCCGTGGAAGTGGAAGCATCCGACCCTTTTCTTGAGGCTTTTTCCAAAGCTTTGGACTGGGTTCTGAAGAATAAGCTTCTTGTGATAGGTGGCTTGGTGGCCTTTTTTGTGGTGATGGCTGCAGCAGCTGGGTGGGTGTACTATCGTAGTAGCTATGAGAAGAGGGGTGGTTTGGCTTTTGCTCGGGCTCTGCGGATTTATAGGGGACTGCCTCCCCAGGCCAAGGCGGACGATGTGGAACAGGCCGTTCGGGCCTTTCGGGTTGTGGTGAAGGAGTATTCCAATTCCAAATGGGCCTCTTTTGCCCATCTTTATGTAGGTAAGTGCTATTCTAGGATGGGGAAAGGGGAAGATGCGGTGAGAGAGTACGCCCTGGGTGTGCAGGGTATCAGGTCTGAAAAGTACTTCTGGCCCCAATGGCTTACTGCTTTGGCCTTGGCCCGGGAGCCAGATAAAGGGATAGACACTCTAAAGGAGGGGCTTAAAGGAGAGAAGCCCTTCTTGGAACCCTACCTTCGCTATAATCTGGCCCTCCTTTACCAGGAGAAGGGTGATCTGGATAAGGCCGTTGGTATTTTGGAAGACCTCCGGGGACGTTTTCCTTCTTCTCCCTTTGGAATGGAGGCTCAGCGCCTTCTGGAGGTTCTCAGGTGAAGGTCCTCCTTTCCGGGGATGAAGCCGTCGCTCGGGGGGCCTGGGAGGAGGGGGTGGTGGTGGCCACTGCCTATCCCGGTACTCCCAGCACTGAGATTTTGGAGGCCTTAGCTACTCTCCCAGGGGTCCATGCCCAGTGGTCTCCCAATGAAAAGGTGGCCTTGGAAGTGGGTATAGGGGCCAGTATGGCTGGTGTGAGGGTTCTGGTGGCCATGAAGCATGTGGGCCTAAATGTGGCTGCCGATCCTTTTATGACCCTTTCTTACACTGGCGTCCGAGGGGGGCTGGTAGTGGTTTCAGCTGACGATCCAGCCTTGTACAGTTCCCAGAACGAGCAGGACAATCGCCACTACGCTCGAATGGCCAAGGTGCCTATGCTGGAGCCTGTGGATAGTAGGGAATGTAAAGAGCTTATGGAGGAAGCTTATCATATTTCGGAGACCTTTGACACTCCAGTGCTTTTCCGCATCACCACCCGCATAGCCCATGGTAAAGGGGTGGTAGAGTTGGGAAGGCGCAGGGAGGTCTCCTCCAAGGGCATGGAACTGGATCCTGCCAAGTGGGTTATGCTTCCCAATTTTGCCAGGGATCGTCATCCTATAGTGGAAGAGCGCATGGAGCGCCTGGTGAGTTACGGGGAGAGTTTCCCTGGTAACAGGATGGAGTTGAGGGAGCCGGATCTAGGGTTCATCACATCTGGTGTGGCCTATCAGTACGTGAGGGAGGCTTTCCCCAGGGCATCAGTGTTGAAGCTCACTCTCACTTATCCCCTTCCCAGGGCTAGGGTCTTGGATTTTGCAGGCAGGGTGAAGAGGCTCTTTGTAGTGGAGGAGTTGGATCCCTTCCTTGAAGAGCAAATCCGGGCTCTCGGTATCGAGGTGGTGGGAAAACAGGTCTTCCCTCGGGTGGGGGAACTCTCCCCTGAGTTGGTGAAGAAGGGTGTGGAGAAGGGTTATAAGCCTTCTTTTGTTGCTTTTCCCGACATTCCCCAGCGTCCTCCCTCCTTGTGTCCAGGTTGTCCCCATCGAGGGGTCTTTGTGGTGTTGAAGAAGTTGAAGGTGACGGTTTTTGGAGACATTGGCTGTTATACCCTGGGGGCTTTGCCTCCCCTCTCCAGGCTTCACTCCTGCATCTGTATGGGAGCAGGGGTAGGCATGGTCCATGGAGCTGAAAAGGCCGGGTCTTCCGGTAGGATGGTGGCTGTCATAGGTGATAGTACCTTCTACCATTCTGGGATAACTGGGCTGGCGGATATCGTTTACAACAGAGGAGCATCCACAGTGGTGATTATGGACAACGGGACCACGGCTATGACGGGGAAACAGGGCCATCCCGGAACGGGTGTAGCCTTACAAGGTGAAGGTAAAAGGATCCATCTGGAATCTCTGGTAAAGGGATTGGGGGTGGATAGAGTAAGGGTGGTGGATCCTTATGATCTAAAAGCTATGGAAGAGGTTTTCAGGGAGGAGACGGAGTCTCCGGAGCCGTCTGTGATCATTACCAGGCGTCCCTGCACCCTCATCACTCCTGGTCCGATAGGCTTCTTCTCCGTGGATGAGGATCTGTGCATAGGTTGTGGAGTTTGTGTAAAGGTGGGATGCATAGCCCTGTCTATGGTGGGAGAAGGAGAAGAGAGAAAGGCCCGTATAGACCGCCATCTCTGTTACGGCTGCGGTGTTTGTGCTCAGGTTTGCCCTAAGGGGGCTATAGGGGAGGATGAAGGTGTATCATGATGTGATAAACTTGGTGTTTTGCGGTGTGGGCGGTCAGGGAGTGCTATTGGCCTCTGAGGTGGCGGCCCAGGTGGCTTTGGAGGCTGGGCTAGATGTGAAGAAGAGCGAGGTCCACGGTATGGCCCAGAGAGGGGGCTCTGTATTCTCGCATGTGAGATTGGGTCGGAGGGTCTTTTCCCCTGTTATCCCCTTGGGTAAGGCCCATGTACTGGTGGCCTTTGAGGAGTTAGAGGCTTTGAGATACGCCCCTTATGCCTCTCCACAAGCCAGAATTTTGGTGAATACGCTGAGGGTAAACCCCATCACCGTCCTTTCGGGAGAGGCATCTTATCCTGAAGACCCCCTGGGCATGCTGAAGAAGCACTTCACCAACGTGGAGGCTGTTGATGCTTTGGCTTTGGCCATTGAGGCGGGCTCTCCAAGGGCAGTGAACTCAGTGATGCTTGGCCTTTTATCTCGGTATTTACCCTTTGACCCCCGGTTGTGGCTGACAGTGCTAGAGCAGCGGGTGCCCGCCAAGGCCAGGGAAATAAATGTCAAGGCCTTTGGCCTGGGGAGGGAGCTTTCTTCCTGAAAGCAGCGGGTAGGGAAAGGGTTCTCCTGGTGGTTCTAGACGGTCTAGGAGACCAGGCTCTAGAGGCTCTGGGAGGGAGAACCCCTTTGCAGGTGGCCAGGACACCCCAGTTGGATCATTTGGCCCTTCTAGGGGGAGGGGGAAGCTATCACCCTGGTAGAAGGGGGGTGGCTTATTTTAGTGATTTGGCCTTTTTTATGGCCATGGGGTATTTCCAGGGGGAGTTCCCCGGCAGGGGGATTTTGGGAGGGTACGCGGCAGGGCTTTCTGTTTCCCCAGAGGAGGTTTACGTCTTGGCATCCCTTGCCTCTTTGGAGGAGAGTTGTCCGGATGGGCCTGTCCTGGTGGAACGGGGAGGAGACCTGGACTCGGAGGAGTGGGAGGAGGCCCTGGAGATCCTTTCTTATCCCTGGCATGGCAGCGGGCTAGAGATCACTTTCCATCCCCTGGAGGTGGGGATAGGCATTTTGAGGTTGGAAGGGGAGGTGGATCCTCGCATCACCGATTCAGATCCTTCCCATAGAGGGGGCAGGATTTACAAGGTAATGCCCCGAAACGAGGGGGGTGATCTGGCCAGTTACACGGCTGGGGAGTTGAATCGTTACCTGGATGAGGTGGCTTGTAGACTGAAGGAAGCTCCCTTTAACGCCAGAAGAATCAAGGAGGGCAAAAATCCCATGAATGCCCTCTTGGTTCAGGGGGCGGGCAAGGATAGGTCCTTGCCCTTTTTGAAAGAGCGCTGGGGATTCGACGGTGCCCTGGTAGCTTCCGAGCCTTTCATTTTGGGGATAGGAAAAAAACTGGGCATGACAGTTATAGGGGTGGGGGAGGGCAGTCCTAAGAAAGAGCTTTTGGTCAAGTTCAAGGAGGCCCTGCCTTTACTCGAGACCTACTCTCTGGTGGTGATTCACACTAGGGCTCCCAAACTGGCTTCAAGGAGGCATAATCCTTGGGAGAAAGTGAAGGTAGTGGAAGAACTGGACGGGGCCTTTTTCTACCTTTTGGAGCACCTTGTGCCCAGGGAGGAGAGACTTTTGGTGGTGTGGGGTGGTTCTTCCACTTCTACGGGAGGGCCTTATCTCTACTCGGGAGATCCCTCGCCCTTGTTGATGGTAGGTCCCCGAGTGAGAAGGGGGCCCAGCCTCAAGTTTGATGAGCCTTCCTTGGCTTACGGATCTATAGGTTTTCTCAGGAGAGAAGAGCTCATGGTCTCCATATTGAGTCACTCGCGTAGGGCGCCCCTCTGGGGGAGACATCCGGTCTTACAGGCATGAATTGCATTCTTGTGCAAAATTTTCTTCCCTTTTCCTCTCACCGTTGTGAAGCAGTTTTGGCAATATATTCATAAAGTGGGCTTAACTCGTCTGGCACGCTTTTGTACCTGCTTAACGGGCGAGGGGAGGTAGTTGACAGTTATGGGGATTTTGGCTTATCTAGTCCGGGAAAGTGAACATAAGAGCATTAAAACGGAAGGAGGTGACGGCGTATGAGGAGGGTGTTGAGTCTGTTGGTCGCAGTGATCTTTGTCTTTGGTGCCATGGCGGTTGTGACCATGGCAGAGGCGAATAAGGGTGCTGAGAAGTACACCATCGACAAGTGTCAGAAGAAGAAACCCGTTGTTCCTTTCAACCATTACCAGCATCAGAAGATCCAGGGTGTTACCTGTAAAGCCTGTCATCACGAGATGGAAGAGGGTAAGACCCCTAAGAGCTGCTTTGAGTGTCACCAGTGCAAGAAGGGTGAGGCTCCAGCCGCTAAAATAGCCTTCCACAAGAACTGCAAGGGTTGCCATGTCAAAATGAAGAAGGAAGGTAAGAAGACTGGGCCCACCAGCTGTGTTAAGTGTCATCCCAAGAAGTGAGCTTTGATGACGACGGGGAAGGGGGGATATTAGGAGCCCTTTCCCCGTTTCCTTGAAATCCTTTCTTCCCCTTGAAAAGCCAGGGGGGAGGTCTATATTGTCCCCCAATCATGGGAAGAATTGCCCCTGATATTTTGGAGGAGATCAAGGACCGTGTGGATATTGTCCAGTTGATCTCCCAGTATCTTCCCCTCAAGAGGGCGGGCAGGAATTTCAAGGCCCTATGCCCTTTTCACACGGAGAAGACTCCCTCTTTTACCGTAAGCCCTGAAAAGCAGTTTTTCCATTGCTTTGGCTGTGGGGCCAGTGGAGATATCTTTCAGTTTCTTATGAGGATGGAGAATGTCACTTTTCCGGAAGCCTTGGAGAGGTTGGCTGAACAGGCGGGAGTAGAGATCCCTAGGGGCCGTGGGGAGGATAGTGGAGAGGAGAGGGATAGGCTTTATCACCTTCATAGGGAAGCTGCGGACTATTTCCATGAGGTGCTCCTTTCTTCTTCTGGCAAAAAGGCCCGGGAAGTGGCTATGTCTAGAGGGCTAGACTCTTCGGCTATAGAGGCCTTTCGATTGGGTTATGCTCCCGACAGCTGGGATAGGCTTAGAGAGGCATTGAAGTCTAAGGGGTTCACTACGGCTGAGATGCTCTCTGTGGGTTTGCTGGGGGAGAGGGAGGGAGGAGGAGAGCCTTACGTGAAGTTCCGCCATCGGCTCATGATCCCCATCTGGGATTCCAGGGGCCGGGTGGTGGCTTTTGGGGGCAGGGCTTTGGACCCAGAGCAGGAGCCCAAGTACCTCAATTCTCCAGAACATCTACTC
>Ga0164310_10001196_pt1 | contig 14499 bp, 13 predicted proteins | sample GuaBasSedimGuay1_FD_121795 | JGI IMG/M metagenome (GOLD analysis project Ga0164310, IMG submission 121795) | Subseafloor sediment microbial communities from Guaymas Basin, Gulf of California, Mexico - Guay1, Core 4569-9, 0-3 cm | ecosystem: Environmental > Aquatic > Marine > Hydrothermal vents... | reverse complement strand
TTTTCCAGGTCAGTGGTTATTCCGACATAAAGCTTTCCGTGCTTGTCGATAATATAAACCCACCAATTCTCTCCCATACCTCTTCCCAACTAGTTCTCTGTTCGTGGGAAGGCCAAGAATAAAAAAGGAGCCAAAAGGCTCCTTCTTTATCCCTTGGCTCCCCGGGACAGACTCGAACTGCCGACCAAGTGGTTAACAGCCACCCGCTCTACCTGCTGAGCTACCGGGGAACAAAATGCTTATTTTTTAATCTTTTTAAAGCTCGTCTGCCAGTTGTTGTCTTATAATATTTTTCTTTTTCCCTCGCCTCTTCCAAAGAGGCGCATTCTTCTTGGTAAATAATCCTAAATGGTCGCCTACTTCTGGTAGACCTCGTTTTACCCTTGTTATGTTCTCCTAATCTTTTTTGTGGATCCCTGCTGATTCCAATATATAGGTTATAATCTTTGAGACTTTCCAGGGCATAAACATACCATTTGGTCATTTCGGGATCAACAGCCACCCCTGCCTGCCGACCGGCAGTCAGGCAGGCTGAGCTACCGGGGAATTTGTACATTATTTATAACAAAACTTTTATTTCTGGTCAACGCTGTTTTGATTCCGCGTTGCCACAGGCCACAAAAACATAATTCTCCGTGCAGGCGATGTCAAGGTCATGGTGTGGACAAGAGAGCTTGACACCCGGCCATATTGCCCCTATTTGTATAGAACCGGCGTCCATCCGGAAATCCAAATTTTCTTTTGGGCACACACTAGGTATTTAGGTTTTAGCAAAACAACGGAGAATTCTATTTGAAAATCTTTGGTTTATGGACGGCCACAAATTAGAAACAAGGGGCCGAATAAGGGGATTTGGGAATGAAGCAAATTGTACTGGGCACTGCTGGTCATATTGACCACGGTAAGACCTCCCTGATTAAGGCGTTGACAGGTATTGATACGGATCGGCTCAAGGAAGAGAAGGAACGAGGCATTACCATTGAGCTGGGGTTCGCCCACCTGGAGCTGCCCGGGGGCAAGCTGCTGGGCATCGTGGACGTGCCTGGGCATGAAAAATTCGTGAAAAATATGGTGGCCGGGGCCACGGGCATTGATCTTGTGGCCCTTGTTATTGCGGCTGACGAAGGGGTGATGCCCCAGACCCGAGAACACCTGGAAATCTGTGAGTTATTGGGGATCCGACATGGGTTGGTCGTCCTGACAAAAATAGACATGGTGGAGCCTGATTGGCTGGAGCTGGTGCGAGAGGACGTGGCTGACTACCTGTCGGGTACTTTCTTGGCCGGTGCCCCTATTGTGGAGGTTTCTTCAGTTACAGGGGAGGGCCTGGACAGACTGGTAGAGGTCCTGGATACCTTAGTGCAGGAGATTCCTGAGAAGGAGGTGGGCCATCTGTTTCGGCTGCCCATTGACCGTGTCTTTATTATCAAGGGCTTTGGCACGGTGGTCACGGGTACTAGTGTATCGGGCCGGATCGCGGTGGGCGATGAGGTGACCATTTATCCTGAACAAATACCTTCTCGTATTCGAGGTATTCAGGTTCACAATAAAGACATGGAAGAGGTCAGGGCAGGTCTGCGCACGGCCATTAACCTGCAGGGCGTGGAAAAGTCCATGATCAAAAGGGGGGATGTGGTAGCCACAAAGGATGCTCTGCGGCCCACGTTTATGGTGGATGTGTCTCTTGACCTATTACCCAGTGCGCCGAGAAAACTAAAGAACCGGGCAAAGGCCCGTTTTCACACAGGAACCTCGGAAATCTTGGGAACTGTGGTCCTTCTGGATCGGGAGGAATTGGAACCCGGGGATAGCTGCTTTGCGCAAATTCGCTTGGATTCCCCTACGGCGGTGCTAAAGGGCGATCGGTTTGTTTTGCGTAGCTATTCACCTGTACGGACTATTGGGGGCGGTGAGGTCCTGAATCCTCTGCCCAGGAAAAAGAAGCGATTTTCCGAGGGAGTGCTCAAGGAGCTGGAGGTTCTCCACCAGGGCTCTACAGGGGAGGTTTTGGAGCAACTGGTGCTTATGGAGCGCTTCCAGGGAGTTGAACGTCAGACCCTGCAGTTTTTGAGTAATTTGAGCAAAAAAAGGCTGGATGAAGCCCTAGGGCCTCTTCAGGCCAAAAAGCGGATTGTGGAGGTTGACAAGGAAAAAGGGGTGCTGATTCATACCGAGTTTCTGACAAAGGCGAGAAAGGAGATCCTGGATCGCATCTCCGATTACCATCAACAGTATCCACTGCGGGCCGGACTGCCCAAAGAAGAGCTTCGCTCCCAGGCTGGAGTCATCAAGAATCCAAAGCTGTTCAACTTCTTGATGAATCAGTTGACCAGAGAAGGGGAAATTGCCCAGGAAAAGGAGTTGGTGCGCCTGAAAGGCCACCGGGTCACATTGGCGAAGGATCAGGAAAAGACCAGAAAGGAATTGGAAAGACTGTACCTGGACAGTTGGCTGCAGCCGCCTTATTTCAAAGATGTGAAGGGAAAATTTCCTGGAACCACGGCAGAGGAAGTCCTGGAGGTCATGTTAAAAGAGGGAGCTCTCATAAAGGTAAAGGAGGATCTCTATTTCCACGCAAAGGCCATTGAGGATTTGAAAAACAGGCTAGTGACATTCCTCAAAAAAGAGGGGGAGATCACCACCCCCCAGTTCAAGGATATGACTGGAGCATCGCGCAAGTACACCATTCCTTTGATAGAATATTTTGATAAATCTCAGGTGACGGTGAGGGTGGGTGACAACAGAGTGTTGAGGAAGAAATGATTCGAGGCCAAAGGGGAAAAGGCTGCAAGTTGTTATATAAATTATCGGCGACAGGAGAACAGCACATTCTCTTCGCTACGTTCGCTTCGCCATCCGTGGCTTCGCTCACTGCGGATTTTGGCCCTTCATCTATCCTGATTCAGTGCCAAAATACGCCGCTCCGAGAACATGCCGTTCTCCTGCCTGTGGTGAAAGAAGCGATTTTGGCCAAAAGTGTAAGTTTGTATGAAAAGGTTGTAAAACTTTGAGAAGAGAGACAAGGGATCTGGCCGAGGCCCTGGGGCTTAGGGCGAGGGATCATGTGGCACTGGTGGGGGGCGGGGGTAAAACCACGGTCATGTTTGCCTTGGCCGACCAGCTTAAGGCCAAAGGCTCAACTGTTTTGACCTCCACTACCACAAAGGTATGGGAGCAACAGGCCCAAAAGGCGCCCAGTGTGATCTTAGAGGGCTCAGGACCACAGTGGAAAGAGGAGCTTGTGCAGGTGCTGGACAGGCACCATTATGCCTTCATTGCCGGGGAGAGATTGGCTTCGGGGAAGCTTCAAGGGATTAGCCCAACCTTGGCTGACAGGCTTTTCCGGGACAGGGTGGTTGACTATCTGATCTTGGAGGCTGACGGCGCTGCCGGGAGGCCGGTAAAGGCCCCGGCCAGGTATGAGCCGGTAATTCCGCGAACAGCGACGGTGGTGGTGGCCATGGCCGGCCTGGAGGCCCTTGGCAAGCCCTGCACCGATGAGTGGGTATTTCGAGCCGAACGGTTTATGGAGCTTACAGGTGCAAGGCAGGGGGAATTCTTGAAGCCAGTCATACTTGCGCGATTGCTGCAACACCAAAGGGGATTGTTCCAGGGTTGCCCCAAAGGGGCGCGCCGGATTATCTTCTTGAACAAGGTGGACCTGGTCCAAGATCGTACATGGCTTGATGAGTTGGTGGGCATTCTTGCGGGCAAGTGCCGTCTCGTGCTTGGTTCTGTCAAAGAAGGGATCTATCAGGTCCATAGGTAATAGAGGAAAATATAATGAAAGAGATTTATCTTGGGCTCAAGGAAGCGGTAAGGCAGGGTAAAACCTGTGCACTGGCCACTATTGTCAAACAGGCAGGCCCCGCGCCCCGGGGAGTAGGTACCCAGTGTCTTATTATGGCAGATGGGTCTATAGTGGGTACTGTGGGAGGAGGCCTGCTTGAGGTACGTACAATCCGAGAAGCAGCAAAGGTGTTTGAGACAGGGCTTCCCAGGAGGCTTTCCTTGGTTCTTAAGGGCAAAGACGTAGAGCAAAGTGATATGCTATGTGGTGGGCAGGCAGAAGTATTTATTGAGCCTGTGTCCGGCCCATCGCATGTGCCCATTTTTCAAGAGGTGGCGGCCATTGAGAAAAGGGGGGGCAAGGCCGTTGTTGCCACTGTCCTTGATCCTACCATGTGGGAGGGTGACCGGGTTCCCAAACTCCTGGTACGAGACGATGGGCAGACAATCGGCCAAGTCTCGGATATGGAGTGGTTGGAGGAGATTGTTTCCCATGAAATGGCAGCCATACTGGATACTCGAAGCCCCAGGTTGATACCTGTCGAACGTGGACAGGGATATTCGCTGGATATTTTTCTGGAGCCTGTTGCGGCAAACCCTGTGCTCTATGTGTTTGGAGGGGGCCACGTTTCCAGGCAGATTGTGCCTCTTGCTGCACGCGTGGGCTTCAGGGTAGTGGTGGTGGATGATCGGGAGGAGTTTACACGCAAAGAGCAGTTTCCTGATGCCGATGAGGTCCATTTGATGCGCTTTAAAGGGGCTGTGGAAGGTCTGCCGATCGATAAAGATGCATTCTTAGTGATTGTAACCCGCGGACATATGCATGATAAGGATGTACTTGCCCAGGCGTTGAAGACCAGCGCAAGGTATGTGGGCATGATAGGGAGCAAGCGGAAAAGAGACATGATATACGATAAACTTCTGGAGGAGGGGTTCACCCCGGATGACCTGAAGAGGGTTCATTCTCCTATAGGACTGGAGATCGGCGCCGAAACCCCTGAGGAGATAGCCGTGAGCATAGTTGCAGAGTTGATCAAGGTTAGGGCTGGAATGTAGTGAGAAGGCGCTAGGCAAAAGGATAAAGGCAAAAGGCGTTAGACATACAAAAGAGCAAATAATGAATATCGAATAACGAATCACGAATGTTGAAGGATGGATTTTAACGGTTAACGGTGAGCGGTGAACCTGCCTATGCCATGGCTACGGCAGGCAGGCGCTCAATATCCAGCGCTCAGTGAATTCAGTAGAGCCGATGGACTCAACGGACCAGATAGACTCAATAAACCAAACAGACCGAATAAAGCAAAGGAGGGAAGGGGCAGTGAATGAATATCAACGTTGGTTGTGGGAGAAGCTGGGACAGGAGTGTGTCAAAAACCTTAAGAACCATGGGTTTGATGCACATTTTGTGGCATCAGAGGAAGAGGCCCGGGATCTGGTTTTAAGCCTGATCAAGGGATACGAGAGCTTTGGTTTTGGTGGATCTGATACCATTAGGGCGCTTGGTTTGGTGGAAAGGCTTAAGGAAAAGGGAAAGACCATATATGACCACTGGCAAGAAGGACTGTCTAAAGAAGAGGACCTCGACATCCGCCTCCAGCAGGGCCGATGCGATTGTTTTCTATGCAGTGCCAATGCCATTTCTGTAACAGGTGAAATTATAAATGTGGACGGAATTGGCAATAGAACCAATGCCATGAGTTTTGGGCCCAAAAAGGTCGTAATTGTTGCTGGAATGAACAAGGTCAGGCCCGATCTTCATTCTGCCCTGGCGAGGATAAAGGAAGTGGCAGGACCCATGAGGGCAAAGAGCCTGGGCATGTCAACCCCCTGCGCCGAGACCGGGGTATGTAATGACTGCAATTCCCCCCAGCGTATCTGCCGGATCACCACCATACTTCACCGAAAACCCATGCTTACGGATATCTCGGTGATATTGGTAAGTGAGGCCCTTGGGTTTTAGGTGCGCTGGCAGACAGTGTACAAGGCCAAGGGCCCAAAGATAAGGGATAGGCGAAGACTAAAATATCTGATCAAAGATTTTTTTGTAGGTGTTGAATGCCTCCTTGCCAAAACACACAAAGATTACCTTTTCAATCCTGTCGTCCTTTTCAAGAAACTTTTTGGTTTCCGTAAAGGCAATTTTTGTTGCCCGCTCCAACGGAAAACCATAGGCACCAGTGCTTATGGAGGGGAAAGCCACGGTCTTCGCCCCGATCTCCACGGCTGCCTTCAGGCTATTTCTGTAACAACTTGCCAGTAATTCATCCTCATTACGGTTTCCACCTCTCCACACCGGTCCCACGGTGTGAATTACCCATTTGGCTGGCAACCTGTAGCCACCGCTTACCCGAGCCTCGCCAGTGGGACATCCGCCTATTTTGCGGGTTTCCTCCAACAACTCCGGACCAGCCGCCCTGTGGATGGCCCCGTCTACTCCTCCTCCACCAAGAAGTGATGTATTAGCTGCATTAACAATGGCATCCACCTGCTGTTTGGTGATGTCGCCTTCCACAATTTCTATTTTTTCTTTCATGCCAACACCCCCTTATTTAATCACTTGTCCCGGCTCCTTAGGCCTATGCCTAATTTGGCAAACTCATAGCTAGGCCCAAATAAAACTCCTGGATATTTTCATCAAATACCCTTTTATCAGTGGTGCCCATTGCACGGCCGCCATCCCACCACCCTATTTGATTCAAGTGGTCTGCATCAATCTGTTTAAGAAAATATTCCCTTTTCCAGAGGGCAGATTCAAGGGATACGAGGCCATCATTTTCTCCCTCTTCCTTCCATATAATACGATATGAGCGCTTGAGGGGTGCGAAGATGTGTTCAATGGATTGAGTTCCTGCAATGGTCCTGTAAAGGACCCCGTTTTTTTCTTCATAAGGTCGGAGCAGTTCGTTGCGGTCTCGACAAGCGGCGCGAGTCAATGCGAGAGATCCTCGTAGGTCGAGCCCGAGTTTCAGTGCAGCACTGATAAGCCAGCCAAAGCGCCGGAGGGCCTTGTCAGCATAGGAGCTACCATGGTGTGGCGTCCCAATGGTGGTAAGAGAGGCCACTTTTTCGGCCATTTGATACTTATAGATCATCCATCGGGCATCCAGCCCTCCCATGCTGTGGGCTATGATGTGGACCTTGGGGTATTTTTTGAAATTGTTGGTGAATTTCAGGATTTCCTTTCTCAAATCAGCAGCCCTCCGCTCAAGTTCACCTCCCCAGCTCGTGCGGGAATGGAATGCCTCAATACTGTTTTGTATGTACAATGAGCGGATTTTCCGGAAATAGTGGCGATCGTCCTTTTCCTGGTTGTCGGAGTCAAAAAGAAAAGGCAAGACCCTATGAAACGGCCAAATGCCATGGGCAAGAATAATTGGATAAGAAACCGTCATTCCCATTCCCCGAAGATTATGACCAGATAGTTACTCGTCCGAATCACGTGTTGAGAAATACGATTGAGTGTTGAATATTTCAGCATATGAATAACAGACTTATATAATTAATTAAAACTAGCAAATTTGCAAGAGATGTTAACAAGCCTAGTGGCAAAGTGTGGCAGATTTAAACACGAGGGCTTCGGGTTAAAGATGGGCTTTAAGTAGTTTTTGGGAGGTTCCTTTGTAAAATAGCAATGATCAGATAGGGTTATCTATATGTAGCTGGCCGTGGCATGGGTATTGCTCTATTTATAAATAAACCTTGTTTGAAAGGAGATAGGAAGATGGCCAAAGATATTGAGAAGGGGAAAAGAAGCAGGCTTGGATACGGCTCAAGTTATCGGTTAGGCAGAGAATCAGATTTGGATCAGAATGCGGATATCAGTACGGTACTGGGTAGACAGGTGTGGGTGATAAAGCCAGACAAAAAGGCCAGCGTAGAAAACCCGTGCGTATGGATGCAGGCAGGTGTGGTGGAATTCAAAAGCTGCAATAATTATTATGACTGTACTACCTGTAAGTATGATTTAGGAATGAAGAAGAGGGTTGGCCAAGGAAAACAAATAAGCTGGCAAGATGCCATGAGAAGAAGGTCAGGACTAAAGAGGATTTGCAGGCACAGCCTCACGGGCCGAATCGAGATGCGCCAGTGTGCATACGATTATGAATGCTTTCACTGTGACTTTGATCAATTTTTTGAAGAGGTATGGGCCTCCAAAGCCAAATTGATTCCAAAGGAAGCCGAGGATATCAGGGGCTTCAGGGTCCCCTTGGGATATTACTTTCATTCCGGGCATACGTGGGTGAAAGTGGAAGAGAAGAAATCGGTCAGAATAGGAATTGATGATTTTGCTATCCGTGTGTTAGGGCCCCTGGACAAGATAACAATGCCATTGATAGGAAAGGAAATTGAACAAGGCAGAAGAGATATATCTATTTGCAAAGGAGAGTATAAGGCCCCTGTACTTTCCCCGGTTAGCGGTGTGGTCACCTCCATGAATTTAGAATTGATGGAGCAAGGAAGTCATGCGGTAGGCGACCCTTATGCAGATGGATGGGTGATGACGGTTCACTGTCCAGATTTAAAACAGAACCTGAAAGCTCTTATGATAAGTGGTGAAACCATGGCCTACATGGAAAATGAAATAAATCGACTGGTCAGCATAATTGAGGAGACAGTCGGGCCTATCGCGGCTGACGGGGGTATTATTGCCCCTGATCTGTGTGATAATATGCCCGAGCTGAAATGGAAAAGACTGGCTGAAATTTTCTTAACCAGATCTGAGTAATAGGTTTCTATGTGCCCATTTCAAGTTGGAAGAGGCTTAATGCCCTTGGCCCTTAGCCTTTTTATTTCATCATTTAGGAGTATCTTACAATATCTACAAAATCGTTCCGACTTATGATCCACATCCTCGATCCTGCGACAATAATGCATAATGCAGGACTGTTCTCGGCAATGCTTTAGATTAAAGGTATGGCCGAGTTCATGAGCGGCTTCTTTCCTTAGCCGACATACATATTTCTCTGACCTAAATGGTTCAAGGATGCCTTTCTTAAGCCTGTATGTGGAAATAATAGATGCCTTGCCCCCCAACTGGGCCTCTCCATAGACATGAGTCAAGATCGGAATAAAGAGGTCTACGTCCACAATGCCTAGGATCTTCAAACAATGAGCAGGAGCTGTATCACTTAACCTCTCCAGGATTGGTGTAGAATGATATTGGTCCCGGTGGGCATCGTAAGCGAAGTCCACATTTTCTATCAAGGGGGTGATTTCGGTGGGATAACCAAATGCATCTTTTACGCCTTTTTCAATGGCCTTCAGGATATCATCCTCTATTTCACCAATAGGCGAGATTATAATGGTATTTGGCAGGAATTGTCTCAACTCGATTTTTCGATTTGATAGCGTTTTATCTTATTGTAAAGGGTAGCGCGATCGATTCCCAGGATTTTTGCGCTTCTTGAGATATTCCAATTCGTTTCTCTTAAGATTTCTGCGATATGATGCTTTTCAACTTCCTTAAGGGATTTACTTTTTGGTGGGGTTCGATGTTCTTGTCTGAATATGGGAAGATCCTCTGGCATAATTTTCCGCCCCTTAGCGATAACTACAGCCCTTTCTATAGCGTTTTGAAGCTCTCTGACGTTTCCTGGCCAATCGTAGAGCATCATCTCATCCATTGCCTCACGGCTTATTTGGTCGATGTGCTTATTGGTCTCTTGAGCAAATCGCCGCAGAAAGTGCTCTGCCAAGAGTGGGATATCCTCCTTTCTTTGCCTCAAAGGTGGCATAGTAAAGGAGATTACATTCAAGCGATAATAGAGATCCTCCCGGAATGCCCCGCTTTTTATGGCGTCGTCCAGGTTTTTGTTGGTAGCGGCTATCACGCGGAAATCCGCCTCGATGGGCTGCGTACCCCCTAGCCGATAGAATACCCTATCCTCCAGGATCCTCAGCAGATCAATCTGCATTCTCATGCTGATTTCTCCGATTTCATCCAAAAAGAGGGTTCCGCCATGGGCCAACTCAAGCCGCCCTTTTTTTGTTTTTTTGGCGTCAGTAAAGGCGCCTTTCTGATATCCAAAAAGCTCGCTTTCCAAAAGGTTCTCTGGAAAGGCCCCGCAATTCACTACCACGAAAGGTCCTTGGGACCTCGGGCTATAGGTATGGATGGCTTTCGCGGCCAGGCCCTTCCCTGTCCCCGTTTCGCCCAGTATTAGTACTGTGGAATCAGTAGGACCAATGTCTTCAATTAGATCAAATATTTCCTGCATGGCCTTTGATTGACCTAGTAAGCTTTCGAATCGGATTCGATCCTTGTATTGTTCTCTTAGGAAAAGATTTTCCCTCTGCCTGGCCTGGTCTTTTATGATTTTTTCAATCAATATGCCCAACTCTTCGGGGTCAAAGGGCTTTAAAAGATAATCGTAGGCTCCACCTTTCATGGCTTCTATGGCTGTTGAAATCGAGCCATATGCCGTAATCATGACGATGGCTACTTCTGGATCGTCCTCTTTGATATGCTTAAGGGCCTCAATTCCCGACATCCCTTCCATTCGTATGTCTAGAAGGATGATATCAAAGTGGGTTTCTTTAATCTTCTCTAGTGCTTCCTCACCGCTTGCGGCCGTAAACACATCGTGCCCATCGCGTTCCAGCCAGCCTGCCAGTGATTCCCGCATGATCAGCTCATCATCAACGATAAGAATCTTTGTACCACTCATGCACACCTCCATTTTTAGGGTGCTTAGGTGATGGGGCTCGTAGGGGCAAGACCAGCCTAAAGGTAGCACCCTTTCCTGGTTCCGACCGAACTTCAATGGAACCCCCGTGCTCTTGGACAATGCCATATGCCAGGGAAAGACCTAGACCTACTCCTTTGCCTTTTTTCTTTGTGGTGAAAAAGGGCTCAAAAAGCTTGGACAGATTTTGTGGAGGTATACCTATACCAGTATCCTCAAATTCTATACGTATTTGATCTGGTTGCGGCGAGAATTCCGTTTTGATCCTTAATACTCCTCCATTCTTTGATGCCATGGCCTCAACTGCATTAGATATTAGATTCATGAAAACTTGCTGGAGCTGATCCTCTGACCCCACCATCTGGGGGATAGCGGGGGCCAACATTTTTTCCACGGTTACCCGATTTATCTTCATGAGATTGGAATTCAACAATAGGGTCTTTTCTATAAGCTTGTTGAGGTCAAAAGGCTTGAGATTGAACTTCGATTCTCTAGAAAAAGCAAGCAGGTTGGAGACAATTCTGCTCACCCTTCTGGTCTCTGTTTCCATAAGGTTCAAATATTCACGGAATTTGGCAAATGTGTTTTGATTAAGTGAATCTTCCTTGGTTATCCTCTGAATCAGCATGATTAGATTCAAAATACCCGCAATGGGATTGTTTATTTCATGCACTACTGAGGCCGCCAGTTTGCCTAGGGAGGCCATTTTGTCCTTATGGAGAAGTTTTGCATGAGTTTCCTCGAGTTGTTTAGTTCGCTTTTCCACCATTTGCTCTAGCCTTTTGGTGATTTTTTCCTCTTCCTCCTTGCGATTTGTAATGTCTCGGCTTACTTCGATGAATTTGAGGACCTTTCCCTTATTTTCCCAAATGGGGAATATGGTTACTTCTATGTATTTTGTTCGCCCTTTATGATCGATTCGTGTAAGGACCTGTTGGCTTGGCCTTTTATTTCGAATAGCCTCATTGAGCGGGCATATGATATCTTCTTGCCTGCAAGGGTAGTCCACCTTTTGAAACACCTCATGACATTTTTTTCCAATCACTTCCTGCCTCTTGTATCCCATGGCGTCTAAAAAGGCCTTATTGGCATTTAGGATTGTCCTTTCAGGAGTTATGACGAGGATGAAGTCTTGTATTCCATTCAGGATAGTCTCTAATTCTTCTGTTTTCTCCCTTAATTTGCGTTCTTCTACATGCAGGGTTTCCCAAAATAGGCAAAAGACGTTGTATGAAAGTACTCTAATATGGGAAGGCTTGGTGGCGAGAATTTCCTTTAAGAGGGATTTTTCTGGTGTGAGGAGAATGAGTAAGTCAATATCCAGCTCCGGTGAATAGAACTTTCTGTAGTCATTTACGGTGAGAAGACCTAGGCGCTTGGCTAAGACCAAGCCTGGGCTTAGGGGATCAGGATCAGCTACAGCCTTAATACGGGCATTAATACCGTCTTGGGGCGATTCAAGGACTGTTTTTTCCAGTACCTCTTTACACAGATTACCACCACCAATGAGGGCGATCTGGATTTGGGGAGGATTATTTTTCGTCATCTGTTTCCCAAATGATAATTAGTAGATAAAAAGTACTACGGTGATGTGGCATAAGAGTGATTCGGACATGTAGGTTATAAGGGGCGAACTAACCAATGAGAATCATATGTAATGCTACCTTATCATGGTCCTCTACCTGTTTCAAGGACCTATGTTAAGTACAGAGTTGTTTATTTCCTTTCAAGCAAGGACAGAATAGGAAATTGTATTCGAAAGCTGAAGAGTCTTGTGTGGACAGTGGCTTCTTCCTCAATTCGACCTAGGAGCTGATTTCGGACCAATTTTTATTGACAAAGAAAGTCAATCCAAAGTAGAGTATGCTGCCGATATTGTTAACTATCCAAACTACCTAATTCTTTCCAAGGAGACTTTTATGACAAATAAAGTCCTAGGATCCGTCATGGTTGTTGGTGGCGGCATTGCCGGAATGCAGGCCTCTCTGGACCTAGCTGATTCTGGATTCCTTGTGCACCTTGTAGAGAAATCCTCCGCTATTGGCGGAGTAATGAGCGAGCTTGATAAAACGTTTCCCACCAACGATTGCTCAATGTGAATCATTTCCCCCAAACTGGTCGAGGTCGGCCGGCATCTCAATATCAATCTGATCACGTGTTCTGATATAGAAAAAGTGGAAGGGGAACCGGGACAGTTCAAGGTCACCCTTCGCAAGAATCCCAGGTATATTGATCCTGCAAAATGCACTGCATGTGGTGACTGTGCTACGGTGTGCCCTGTTGTTTTGCCCAGTGAATACGACCAAGGCCTTACCACAAGAAAAGCCACCTATAAGAAATATGCCCAGGCTATACCTGGGGCCTTTGCTATTCAGAAGGCAGACAAGGCGCCGTGCCGGCTTGCTTGCCCTGCAGGTCTTAATGTGCAGGGCTACGTACAGATGGTAAAAGAGGGTAAATATAAAGAGGCCTTAGAGATCATTATGGAAGAGTTGCCTCTTCCCGGTGTGATTGGCAGGATTTGTCCTCATGGATGCGAGGATGCCTGCCGGAGGGCCCAGGTAGATGAGCCGGTAGCCATTAGGGATCTGAAGCGCCTTGCTGCAGATATGTTCGACCCCAGGGAAATTGAAGTGCCTTGCCTACCTGAGAGGAAAGAAAGGGTAGCCATCATTGGCTCAGGTCCGGCCGGCCTGTCCGCAGCCTATCATTTGGCAAAGCGGGGAATCAAGTCCACAATTTTCGAGGCCCTACCTGAGGCAGGTGGTATGCTCAGGGTGGGTATCCCGCCCCACCGGCTTCCCCGAGAGGTTCTTGATAAGGAGATAGAGATTATCACCAATTTGGGGGTGGAGATAAGGACCAATACGCCTCTGGGCCCCGAGCTTACGATTGATGACCTGTTTGGACAAGGATACAAGGCTATTTATCTGGCCCTAGGCGCTCATAAGGGGATTGAGTTGGGAGTGCCAGGGGAAAAGGCCCAAGGTGTCCGTCAGGGTGTAGATTTTTTAAGGGAGGTAAACCTGACAGGAAAGGCAGAGGTCGGCTCTAAGGTAGCAATCATAGGCGGTGGTAACGTGGCTATAGATGTGGCACGCTCAGCGGTTCGCCTGGGTGCCGAGGAAGTTACGATTGTTTACCGCAGGACCCGTGCTGAGATGCCGGCATGGGAGGAAGAGATACAGGCCGCTGAGGCAGAAGGAGTCAAGGTCGTTTATCTCTCTGCCCCACAAGAGATACTAACTAGAGATGGACGAGTCGTTGGTCTTAGATGTATTCGGATGGAGCTCGGAGAGCCTGATAGCTCAGGGAGAAGGAGGCCGATTCCTATCCCGGGAAGTGAATATGACATGGAGATAGACCAGCTTATTGCTGCCATAGGGCAAAGGCCTGATCTTTCTGCACTCCAAGAGGTATTGGGGGTGGAGTTTACAAAGTGGGGAACCATTCAGGTAGACCCTATTACCTATGCCACGGCCCGGGAGGGGGTCTTTGCCGGTGGTGATGTACAGACAGGACCCTGGGTTGCAATCGGCGCCATTGCGGCCGGGCGAGAGGCGGCAGAATCCATAGTACGCTATTTTGACGGTCGTGATATGAAGGAAGGTCGGGAACCTATTAATAATGACACGCCCGTTTACCGGCCCATACCAAAGGATGAACCAACAAAGCCAAGGGCGAAGATGCCTGAAGTCCCTCCTGAGGAACGAAAAAATGATTTTAGGGAGGTTGAGCTGGGCCTTGATGAGGATAGGGGAAGAGAGGAGGCCTCAAGGTGTCTGAATTGCGGTTACTGCTGTGAATGCTTTCAGTGCGTGAAGGCATGTGGCGCTGGGGCTGTTACCCTTGATACCCACGCCCTGCGGCCTGAGACGGTTGAGCTTGATGTGGGTTCTATTATCGTGGCACCTGGATTTCAAGCCTTTGATCCATCCCAGTTTGACACCTATAACTATGCACAACACCCAAATGTGATGACGGCGATGGAGTTTGAAAGGATTCTCTCGGCTTCAGGGCC
>Ga0164310_10001195_pt1 | contig 14504 bp, 21 predicted proteins | sample GuaBasSedimGuay1_FD_121795 | JGI IMG/M metagenome (GOLD analysis project Ga0164310, IMG submission 121795) | Subseafloor sediment microbial communities from Guaymas Basin, Gulf of California, Mexico - Guay1, Core 4569-9, 0-3 cm | ecosystem: Environmental > Aquatic > Marine > Hydrothermal vents... | reverse complement strand
GGATCTGATGATCCTGAACAGCTGGTGAGGGAACTTTATAAACCTGTTAGGGTTCTAGCGGTAGGGCGGGTGCATCTCCCCGGTGATATGAAAGCTCTAAGGGTTACGATTACTAGTAAAGACTATAGAAGATGGAGACGAAAAATTGAAGATATGACTGAGTTGGCAAGCCGGTTAACCGGATATTATATATATGTAAGCCAGATATGAGAGTTCAAATTTTTAAGAAAGCAAATTTGACAACTATAAAAAGGTAGGGATTAAAATTGGTCGAAAAGATAATATGTAGCTCGTGTGGGAGAGATATAACTTACGAGAGGGAAAAAACCAGTTTCTATTGTTTTAATTGTGGAAAGGCAAGAATTTATAGATGTAGATTGTGTAGAATGTTTGGCAGAGATTACGTCTGTCCAAACTGTGGTTTTGAAGGTCCTTAGGTGATAAATGTGTGTGGTAAAGTGTTGATGAATGTAAAATTGATGCCTGATGAAAATTTTAAGGCTGAGGACATACTTAAGGAGCTGAACAATCTAACGGATGAAAGGTTCAAAATAGTGAAGACAAGCATTGAGCCTGTAGCATTCGGGATTTCAGCAGTAAGAACCGTTATTATTATTGAAGACCCAAAGGTTGGAAGTAGCATTGTAGAAGAGGAACTTGGTAAGATCAAAGGGGTTGGATCCGTTAACGTAGAGCAGGTCACTTTAATTTAAGCTTTCTGCTTTGAAGACGACTCCAACTGGATCCGCAGCTCTTACAAATCCCCATCTGAGGGATAAAGCATGATAAACAATACTCCTTACCACACAAAATACACTTTCTTGTATGTTGAACCATTCTACCGCATCTTGAGCACCGCTTCATTCAGTTTAAATCTTGAAAGTGAATTATATAAGTTGCTATGGTTGCGGTGAATTGAATTGACAGATATTGGAGTATTCGAGAAAATAGTTGGGGTGCTCCAAAGGTCTGAAAACAGGAGTATGACGCTAGATGAACTTAAAGAACAACTCAAAAGCCTAGGAGAAGATTTGGAAAGTAAGCAAATCCTAAAATACCTCTTGAAACTAGAAGTTATGGGGTTAATAATAGTAAGAGAGCTAAAAAGACGTGTTTATAAGATCGTCCTTTCAAAGGGCAGTATAAGCCTCCCCACATTTGACGAAGAATAAGATGGTAAAGTTGAAGATAGCCCTCTTAGGCTCTTATCTCCCCAAAATAGCTGGTACTGAGATATACCTCTCTAAAATAGCACAAGGAATATCTGAAAGTGGGATCGGCGTTCACATAATTACCTACAGTTATGGCAGACCAGTCGGCAAAGAATTAGTTAAAGCTCTACCCACAGTTAACCTGAAATATCTTAGAGGTATGTCCTATGTTTTATTGTCTTCATTATACGCCAAATTAAAGGAAAGGAAATTTGACATTTTCAACGCGCATTACGCTCTAACCTCGGGTTTAGCTGCAACAATATCAAATTTGCGGCCGAGAGTTGTAACTTGCCATGGAACTGACATATTTAATGGGTTCAGAAACGCGCTCTACAGGGGAGTACTTAAATATGTTATTGAAACTTCCAACCACACGGTTTTTGTGAGCAAATACCTACGGGATAAAGCAAGAGAGCTAGGGATTAATGTAAAATACTCTTCAATAATCCCTGGGGGTGTCAACAAGCCAACTCCACCTATACGTGGAAAGGCGTGGCTTAAGAGGTTCTTATTAAACCTAGATACGAGCTACTATGTTGTGTCCTTTTTGGGGGGCTTATACGCTCATAAAGGGGCCCATCTAACGGTAGACATTGCATATATGGCTCAAAAAATATTGAAAAGAGATATTTGTCTTTTGATAATTGGAGACGGGCCACTAAGGAGTTGGATACGGGAACGTGCTGAGAAGCTTGGGCAAAAGGCCATAATAACAGGGTATGTAAGACACAAACATGTAAGGCAGTACCTACAAGCTTCCGATATTCTAATTGTGCCGTCAATAGAGGAAGGCTTGGGACTCTCATGCCTTGAGGGTCTAGCCGCTGGTGTACCTGTAGTAGCGTTTAGAACCGGTGGGATTCCAGAGATAATTAGAAACATGAGTAACGGCGTTCTAGTAGAGGCTATTTCAATTAAGGAAATGGCTGAGAAAATTGCTCTTTTAATAGAAAATAAGGAATTAAGGTCAAAAATAGTGAGAAAAGGTTACGAGACAGCTAAACAGTATTCATGGAAAAATTGTGTGGAAAAATACATAAAACTCTTCTATAAGTTAGCCAGAAATGAAAGGCGATAATCAAATGGAAGTTAAACAAGTAATAGTCGTAAGAGAAGACTTAAACCTTAGCATCGGTAAGCTGGCTGTACAAGTTGCCCATGCGTCTTTGGAGGCTTCAGAAATAGCAAAGAGAAAAGACCCCAAGATATGGCGTTTATGGAGGGAAAGTGGAAGCAAAAAAGTAGTTGTTAAATGCAAGGACTTGAATGAGTTAAACATTATCTATAAAAAGGCCCTACAGCTTTCACTCCCCGTTACACGCATACAGGATGCGGGTCTCACCGAAGTCCCGCCGGGGACAGTGACAGCTGTCGGCATAGGGCCGTACCATTCGAATCTAATAGATAAAGTTACAGGAAGCTTACCCTTACTGTGAGGTCTTAACATGCAGATAGATCTTGACATCGGGATGACATGTTATGGAACTAACATTAAAGGCATAGGTGGAAGGGTTCGGGTTAAGAATACAGACTTTATCGTTGACGAGATCCTTGAACCTGGCATTACCGCTTCGGTTCTTTCTATGCTGTCATCTTATATCCCTTTTCGGATGGTCAAGACTGGAATATTTATTTTAGAAAAGGACAACATAGATACTATCACAGCTATTGAACTCTTATCTAGAAGGTTACGTCTGAAACCAAGAAATATCGGATACGCGGGATTAAAGGATAAAAGGAGTTATTCGTTTCAACGTATATCTATCGAGAAAGCTACACCTATAAATGTCGTAAGGGCTGTCATAAGGTTAAAGCGTGTTAGGGTACATTATGTTGGAGAGGGAAGACGGGTAGTAGTTGGTTCTAATCCCGGAAATTACTTTAAGATCACTATAAGAGATGTTAAGATTCCAAGTATAGAAATCAACAATATCAGATTTTTCCCGAATTATTACGGATACCAGAGATTTGGATATAGCAAGCCTTACAACCATGAGATTGGAAGATTCTTAGTCATTAAGGATTTTAAAGCAGCTGTTGAAGCTATTGTCAAGGGAAGGGGGCGGGGATACGAAGAAAAAGTTAAAGAATGTATTTCGAGCAAACCAAGGGACTACGTAGGTGCCCTCAGGAGGATACCTAAAAAAGTCCTACGACTTTATGTTCAATCATTCCAGAGCTATCTGTTCAACTTGTATTTAAGTAGAAGGCTTGAGTATTCTGAAGATCTTTTAACCCCTATAGAAGGCGAGTTAGAAGTTAAAATCAAAAATCTAGGTTTCGAAGGGAAATCCCTGCCATCGAATGCCCCAGCAGTCCGTCTTCCAGGCTACGGTTATAAAGAGAGAGGAACAACAGCCGATAAAATTATGGGAGAGGTCATGAAAAGTCAGCAGGTTAAGTATTCAGATTTTCTGATAAAGGAAATCCCTGAAGTAAGTATATACGGTGGCGTTAGAAAAATCGCTGCAGTACCTAGGATTATAGATGTAAAAGAGCATGAAAACGATTTAAGTATAGAGTTCTGTTTAGAGAGGGGGGAATACGCCAGCGTCTTTCTAAGAGAGGTCATGAAGCCCGAAAACCCTGTATTAGCCGGTTTGTAACTAGCTAAATCTCTTGAGCTGCTTTGAGAGCCTCAATATGTATGTTTTCCCTCTTCTTTCCCTCTCAACTAACTTCCTCTCCAGCATATCTGCAACTAATCTAGAGATCTTAGCTCTTGAAAATCCGGTGATATCTACAAGCTTTTCCTGCTCTATTTTGCCCCCTGCATCTATTATGCTTTTAATTACCAACCTTTCGTCAGACAGTAGGAAGTGGAGACCACTTACACTAAGTTTTTTCGTGCGACGTGATATAACCATGCCCACAGCTACACCTACAAATGCACAACCCACCATAAGTAGATAATTCAGTGGGATAAGACTCTTTGTTTGAACCTTCTTAAAGGTGCCACCTTGGGTAACTATAACATTGAAACCCATAGCCTCAATCTCTCCTACGATTGAAGACTCTATATCCGATCCAACTATATAGACCTCTTTCACCTTGGGCAGCCTTGCTGAGAGAGCTTCACGAAGTGAAAGGGAGATTTCATCTGCCCTTGTAAATATAACAGGTCCCCCCACCTCTCGAGAGATTTTAACAGCTTCCAGATAATTTGTCTCGTTCCAACCATTTACCAAGACTACCTTTTCAGCATCATTCCAGAAGTATACCGCCAATTCTATGGAAGTTTCGATTCTAGTAACTCCCATAACACGCCTAACAGTTAAACCGTGAGATGATAGGAATGAGTCCACTTCGAGAGGAAGCACACTTGGATCTCCTATAATTAATACATTTTTAGCGCCCATACCGATGTATGTTAGCAATAACTGTTCCGTTTCGGCGTCTAGTTTACTTATGCTAAGCACAGGTGCTCCTATTTTCCAACCATACGCTTGAGCGACAACCCAGTCTGCAAAGACATCCCCTCTCACAATTATGAGGTCGAATCCATTTTGGGTTTGTATTAATAAGAGGATTAGTATAAGCAGCGATTTACTCATAATGGTCCCTATTAATTAAACGGGCCCGGTGGGATTCGAACCCACGACCCCCGGGTATCTCCGGACTTTTAAGAGCCCGGTGCTCTACCATACTAAGCTACGGGCCCCTACTTTAGTGTATAGTATAAGGATGGTTAAATAAGTTTCCCCTAACCCTTAGTAATAAGGTGACATGGTTGGAAGATGAGAATCTACATAGAAGAAGAGAACTCTGTAAAAAACTTATCAAAAGTGGGATAATTAAATCTGAGAGACTGGCCAGGGTATGTGAAAGGGTTCCAAGACATATTTTTGTTCCAAATAGGCTCATTAGAGACGCTTACACAGATATTCCATTACCTATTGGCGAGGGACAGACTATCAGTGCGCCACACAGCCGCTGACCGCAGCGGCTGGGCGAGACATGGTGTTCATAATGAATGAGCTATTGGATTTAAAGCCTGGGATGCTAGTATTTGAGGTTGGAACAGGAAGTGGGTATCATGCTGCAACCATCGCTGAAGCCGTAGCGCCATCAGATATTTCCCCAAAGGACTGGGGCCATGTTTACACTTTCGAAATTATACCCCAACTTGCTTTTAGAGCACACGAGAACCTTAAAAAGGCCGGCTACTTAGATAGAGTAACCGTTATTTGCGGAGATGTTAGTAAAGTGTTTCCTTTAAGGATAAAGGCTGATCGAATTATTATTACAGCCTCCTCCCCCAAAATTCCCACATGGCTATGCAGTTTCCTAAAAGATAACGGAATTCTCCTCTCCCCGGTAGGACCACCGGGTTTTTTATATCCACAGAAGCTTGTTAAGCTCGTTAACAAAAAAGGGAAGATCAATGTAGAGGATTATGGTTATGTATCGTTTGTCCCGTTAAGGGGGGAGGCTGGATGGTAAAAGGGTTGGATAGGATACTTCTAGCCGATGTAGAACGTGAGATATTTCGTGGAGCAGAAGCAATAGTGTATATTGGTAACTTATGGGGTTTGAAAGTAGTAGTAAAGTATAGAACCCCAAAGAGATACAGGAACCCCGAATTAGATGTTTCTTTAAGGCGTAAACGGATTAAAAGAGAGTGCAAAGCGATGATTGAGGCTAGAAAAGCAGGTCTCCATGTTCCTTTTATTTTAGACGTCTATGACTTCCAGATCACTACGGAATTTATTCCTGGAACCAAACTTCATACATATTTGATGGAAGGCGGATCCACCTCAATCTTAGAGGATGTAGGCAAGTATGTAGGCAAACTACACAATGCAGGCCTTACACATGGAGACTTAACCGTACATAATATTATAATCTCAGATGGCAAACCATATTTTATAGACTTTGGTTTGAGTGAATTTACGTATGATCCAGAAGACTTTGCCACAGACCTGTTTGTTCTAAGGTGTTCTCTACGTGCGAGTATAGGGATGGAGGGGTTAGAATTATTTAATCTATTTTTGAAAGGATACTCTGACGAGGTTGGGAGGCTATTTAAACTTGTGAACCTAAAACTTACCGAGATCGAACACAGGAGGCGCCACTATGGAGATTGACAGTTTGTACTTTGTTACGAGTAACGTCCACAAGTTCATGGAAGTGAAAGAAATAATGTCGAAGTATAACCTTAAAGTAAAGCATATTCGAGAAAGCTATCCGGAAGTTCAAGCTGATAGTATTGAGAATGTAATGAAATATGCCGCAAAATGGCTAGCAGAACGTTATAAGCTAAGGCCGTTGGTTGCTGAAGATGCTGGACTATTTATTAGGGCATTAAAGGGCTTCCCAGGGGTATATTCAGCATTTGTGTACAGAACAATTGGTATAGAGGGAATCCTGCACTTAATGAGCAAAGTAGAAGATAGATATGCCTTATTTAAATCTGTAGCTGCATTAATAGTTGATAGTGAGATAAAGTTGTTCGTAGGAGAGACGGAGGGGTACATTACAAGACGTCCTAAAGGTGTGGGTTGGGGATTCGACCCCATTTTCTCACCGAGAGGTTGGCCTAGTCATACATATGCTTCGTTGGGGAGGCTTAAGAATACGTTATCCCACCGTTACAAAAGCTTTAAAGACTTGGCTGAGTATATCATAGGAAGGTGATAAAGGCTGGCTAGGATGCATAGCAGAAAAAAGGGCAAATCCCATTCTAATAGGCCACCCCACCCGGTAAAACCTAGCTGGGTTAAGATGAGCCCAAAAGAAGTAGAGGAATTGGTTGTAAATCTTGCTAGAAAGGGGGTTCCCCCAAGCAAGATAGGAGTTATACTTAGAGACACCTACGGCATTCCCTTAGTGAAGCTGGTTACTGGAAAGAAGATTAATAAAATATTAGAAGATGCTGGAGTTCCAATGGACATCCCTGAAGATCTCAAAAACCTAATAAAGAAGGCAAAAATCATTAAGAGACATTTAGAGACTCACAGAAAGGATTTCCATAGTAAGAGAGGCTTCTTACTTACACTATCTAAAATACACCGACTGGAGAAATATTACAAAAGGATAGGAAGGCTTCCCAAGAATTGGAAACTTGACTTAGGGTAGAACGCTTGGGTAAAATACAAAAAAGATTCGAAGACCAGGTTATTGCTATAGCGAACGCTATTGCTAACTTTCCAAGAGATAGAAACCTGTTGGTAGCTTCGCACATAGATGCCGACGGTATCACATCGGCGGGGATTATTTCAACCGTTCTATCTGATTTACACGTCCCATTCCACCTAACCTTTTTCAAGCAAATGTTAACAGATGACGTTAAAGCTGTAGTTTCTAAGGGTTATGATTCAGTATTATTGATGGATTTCGGAACATCACATATTGAGTACCTGGACAGAGTGGCTGAAGAAGATTTAGAAGTTTATATAGTAGACCATCATCAGCCGACGCTAGAGTACGAACCTAGACACATATTTATTCTCAATCCATACTTTCACGGTCTCGATGGAAGCAGGGAAATAAGTACTTCTGGATTGGCTTATCTGATAGCTAAAAAGATAGGGGGCTACGAGCACCTCCTTCCCATCGCTATAGCTGGTGCAATAGGGGATAGACAACATGAAGGTGGATTCCACGGGCTAAATAGGGAACTCCTCAAATATGCCGTGGACTCTGGGCTTGTTAACGTAGTGAGTGAGGTTAATCTTTTTGGAGGCCCAAAACACCCGCTTCTCTTTGCTTTAGAAAGAACTGTGGATCCCTATATACCAGGAATCACCTCAGATCAGTCTGCCTGTTTTGAGTTTTTAACGAACATCGGGATAGAACCTATGAAACAAGGCGCATGGGTAACATTGCGAGACTTAGATGAGCGAAAAAAGAGAATTCTGGTGTCAGAACTAGTGAAGAGAATCGCATCCGAATCTGGGAAGGCCAGCGCAGCAAGAAAGTTAATAGGTGAAATATATTATTGGAATTTTGAAGATGACACTTCACCCATCAAAGATTTAAGGGATTTTAGCACTATTCTCAACGCATGTGGGAGAATGGGATATGGAGGTTTTGGAGTTGCTTTATGCATGGGATATAGGGGTTGGTACTTGGCGCAAGCCCTGAAAGTTTATCAAGAATACAGGCAAAACATTTCCAGTGCAATTAAAAACATTCTGTCTAACTTTAAGGAAAGAGTCCGCGTACATAACGGATTAGCCTTTATATCAGGAGAGGATATAATTCAAGACACCATGATAGGAACAATTACCTCTATCCTACTAGGATTAAAGGAGTTTGAACAGGTTGAAATTGCAATTGGGTTCTCGAAGGTAAATAATAATTTTTTAAAGGTTTCTGGTAGAGCTAAGGCGAACACGGGATTAAATCTGGGGAAAGTAATGAGTGAGATATCGGTTAACCTAGAGGGGGAAGGTGGTGGGCACAGGCTTGCTGCAGGATGTACTATACCAGTAAAGCATAAAGATAAGTTTATCAGGGAGTTATCAGCCAGACTCTCCACGCGATAACCCATATGCCGAGAGTATCTCTCTAATTTCAGAATCTATCCTTCTAGCCTCTTTAAGGATTTCTTCAGCTTGTTTCTTTAACTTAGAGATGTTAAGCTTTAGGAATTCCTTCCTATCAAGAAGGTTTGCCTTGGCCTCGTCTTTTTTAACCTCGACCAGAACCAGTTCGAGATTTTCATATATTCTCACGTCATCTGGTAATTTTTCCAGTCTTTGCAACGCGCGTTCTACGCTTGCCTTCTCAGACTCCATGCTCCTAAGCTGAATCGTTGTACTTTCATACTCTCGTATTTTAATCTCATACTCTTGAGATAATCTTGAAAGCTTAGTTTTAACATCATCAGGTAGTTTAGCTAATGCAGCTTCTACACCTTCTGTGGGAGTTGCCATTTAAACACCCCGGTAAGTTTAGGTGCCTCTCATTCTCTGTTTAGCTGGCCTTCTATCCTGAACTACCTGTATTATAAATTTTCCGTCTGGCATTTTTACTGTCTTAACAAGTATTGGCATTTTGCATTCAGGGCAGAGATGGGTATACGGTGGGGATATATTTATCTTTGAACCACACCATGGACACTTTACCTCCAAGACTTATCACCAAAGAATTTAAAGTTTTGAGATAACAAAAACTTTGTGCATCGACCATGAGATTGAGAGCTATTAGAATTGTATTATTACTTTTGTTCGTTACACTTATGATTGCATTAGTATGGTATCAATATCAATATGCTAAGGTTTTAGGTGAACTAAAGACGTTCTTTTTGATTATTGATATACTGCTAATTGTAGCTTTTGTTTTTCCTATACTGGTTAGGAGAATACTGTAAACTTTATTATTTAGTATAAACAGATAGGTTTTGTGGCAAGATACTCGATTGGAAGGCTTGCTAGAAAACAAGTCATAACAGACAGAGGACTTCCCATAGGAGAGCTGGTTGACATGGTCGTCGACGAAATTACGGGGAAGGCTTTAAGACTTGCTTGTAGACCATCCAAGGATGAGCTTGTTCAGGAGCTTATTAGAACTCTGCCTCATGACAAGGGAGGTAATGTATTAATACCTTTTACGACGGTTAAGCATGTTAGGGACTATATAGTCTTGGATGAGAAGCTTGTAAGGATCTATTCCATGAGGTCTCGGATGAAGGTAAGTCGGTCGTAGAGTCCACAGAATGGTTTTCAACGTAGGTTTTAATCATCTTGAAGAGTATTAGATCCATTCCTGGAATTATTGATATAGCTCTTTTTAATATCTGCTTAGCGGCTGGACCCTGAGGGTTTTCCTCCAGTTTTTTAACACATTCTCTTTTAATTAACCTGATCTTAGATCTTAGACGTTGAAGGGGCAAGTTTTCCGTTACATCCATCGTATCTAAAATCATCGTTGTTGCTTGGTGCATCAATGTTATGGCAAGTTTACCACCCCCGTAATCTAAAGACTGCTCAGCCAACCTTAGCATACGTTTATATTCGATTATCTTATTTCTTAGTAGCGTTAGTTTTTCCTTCTCCGACATCATCCATCAATTTATCAAACTATGCTTTGGATACTTAACCTCCCCTTTTCTCTTTAACAAAATCTTCAAACATTTTTTTCACACGTTCGTAGGCTGGTCCGCTTCCTTTAACACCTTGCTCAGTGACACGAACTTGATCATGCATTATGCTAATAACCTTATTCTCCTTATCATAGTGCACGAGATCCCCTTTAAAGACTTGTTTAAGTCTGTCTGCAAGCTCTTCCAAATTTAAGGGAGGCTCAAGCTGGTATATTTCAAGTACATTGTGCCCAGCTATTATCATTCTATGATATCTCGTACCATCAGAAGATTCAACATTAATTAAAGATAAACTCATGTTTTTAGAGTTATATCCCTTCAATACCCCTCTATAAGTTTTATTGTCAGAGGATTTGACGATAACTTCTCTGCCTAACATACCTAACATTTCCTTTAAGAAAAGTCTATCTGGGCTCTCCAATAAGACACCACATCAACTACTTATTCTAAAATTCAAAAAAATTAGCAACTTTAAACCACCCCCTCTCTATAGCTATAAATACTATTCTAATAGTTTATTTGTTCTTAAAGTAATTTATACTAGCATGTTAAATATATTCTACGTATGAATGATGAACATAAATGTGAAAAGTGCGGAGAAACATTGATAATCGATGGCTGGGAACTTGTTTGTCCTAAGTGCGGTCTGGTATGTCCTCAACCGTTCTTCGAGAAGAGAGTGTGGCATGACGATCACAGAGGGGTGCTTACAACGGGGATCCCAACTAACAATTATACTCCGTACGCCTTAAATTCCTTTAAAATACTCAAAACACTATGCGAAAAGTTTAACCTACCTAGACCCGTAAGATTACACGCTGAATACATCTTTAAATGTTTACTTGCCGATAAAAAGAAGCTCCACATAACAAATTACATATATCTAGCTGCTATATCTTTAATATTAGCTACAAGACAATACAAACAAATATCTCCCATCCCCGTAACAAAGGTTATAGAGAGCTTTCAAAAAATAGGATATAGCCTCAGGAAAAAAACACTTATGAAAAACATGGGTAGAATTATGTCAACACCTAATGGACTGAGATTTAAGAACATAGTAATGCCAAGGGAATACGTGAGAAGAATAATCGCAGAGTTACAAGAGGCATGGTACTTAGATGAGAATTTAAGAGATATGATTAACTCAGGAATAATGGATAAAGTTAAAATAAAAGCAGAGCTAATGTTGAAAAACATAAAAGAAAAAGGAGTTAGAGGAAAAAACCCATATATATTAGCAATCTCAGCCGTATACCTTGCATCTAGGGATACTGATTTAAGAAAGATAATAACGGAAAAATTACTAGCAAAGAAATTTAAAATTCACGAAACTACAATAAGAGACTATAATAGAATTATAAGGGAAAACACATGAGGAAAAGTCGTAGAATAGAAGAAATTGAATGGGAAATAGCAAAATTTACAGAAATGATCATAGAAATATATAAAAAGATAGAACACATTGAAATGAGGCTTAAGAGAATTGAACAAAGAGAATAAAGAATTATTATTCTACTTGTTGTTATTTATTCTGGGTTTATTGCTAAGATTATATAAAACAATCAATATAGAACTTGAAATTAGTCTCCGAATATTTAGATATTTAATTCCTATCACTACAATAAATCTAATTATATACTGGCTGATAAAAGAGAAGAGAGGCAAGCAAATACCTAATAATTTTTCTTGTATTAAACTAGAAATAAACAAGGAAGGCATAAATGATATTAAGGATATAGGTGAGAGATGGGAAATTTTGATAAATAAAATTGTTAACATGATACCTAATTTTATGTTCATTGTAAAGGTTGGTAAAAGTAAACATGTGAATCATGAAGATATAGGATATGATTTGACTCTGTGGTTGTGGGGAGGAAAAAATAATGATAAAAAGGCCTATGAGATAAAGGCTATCACAGAAGCAATAATTCCTCAATTTAACGCTAGAATCTTAGATAAAAAGCAAAGTGTGGAGGAACTGAGAAAAATCATAATGTTCAAACAACCATCAGGCAAAGGCAAAATCCAAGCAGTTAAGAAAGTATTGAATCTACCGATTGCGGCTAAGAGAAACACAGTTTTTTTGAGAGGAATAAAATTTTCCATGCCGATGCCTCGTGCTCAAGGCTTAAAAATAGGATATGTGTGGCCTGGAAACAAAAATCTACCTGTAAGGGTGGCGTTAACAGATTTTTTGAGCCACATCGCCATATTTGGAAGAACAGGTAGTGGAAAATCTACAACTGCAAAGAGAATAATTACAAACCTTTGGCTTAGAGGTATCCCGTCGCTTATCTTGGACTATCACAATGAGTACAGAGATGTTATTGTTCCTCTTGGCGGTGAAGTCTTCACTCCAGGTGTTGAAATTTCTCCGTTGACGATTAATCCGCTAAAAGTACGTGGGGGAATCGACGTAGATGAGCATATAGACTTTCTAATTGGGATATTTGAAGATACTTATTCTCTAACTCAGCCACAGTGCTACATGCTTTCTAAAGCACTTAAAAACTTGTATACAATGTTTGATCCTGAAAAAACAGAACCTACACTCAGAGATCTTATTGACTGTGTAAAAAACCTAAAGGAACACTCTGTTTCAGAATATGAAATCAAGAAAGCCCTATTAAGAAGGATAGAGATGTTAACGAAGGGACAACTGGGGAGAATACTCAACTCTGAAAGCGTTTGGGACTTGGAGAGGATACTAGACAGACCAGTTAGCATTGAATTAGCCCATCTAAGAAATGATGAGCATAGAAACTTCCTAAGTTACATAATTCTCAAGTTACTCTATGATTATAGGGTTAAGAAAAAATCTGAGACATTAGTGCATGCAACAGTGATAGAAGAAGCCGAAAAAATAATACGGAAAAAACCGGAAGGCCAAATAAGCATTGGAGAGAGGGTGGTATCTGAGCTGAGAAAATTCGGCGAGGCATTTATCATAATCTCACAGTCACCTTTGAATCTTCCTAGAAACATAATCATAAATACAGCGACGAAAATAATCCATACAATAGGCGCTACAAGTGACGCTAGATTATTACAAGGACAACTGAATCTGAATAAGGAGCAATGCTCGATTCTGCTATCCTTACCACATTCTTGTGCATTACTTAAATTAAAGGATCAACCAGAAGCCTATCCTATAAAAATAGAACCTCCGAAAAGAACCATCAAAGTTAATGATTTATTACTGAGAAGTCTAAGAAGAGAAATATGGGGCTCTATAAGTTAGTAGCTCTTACAGGAGTACCATGCGTCGGTAAAAGCACAGTAGCTAATATATTGGCCAAATATGAAGATGTTGAAGTGGTAAACCTTAACAGGTTAATAATAGAGAAATTTAGCGTTGAATCCGAAGGAGGTGTTAAGACGGCCGATATGGAAGCTTTAGAAAAACATGTGAGGAATCTTAAGTCGGATAAAACAGTTATTCTGGAGGGTCACCTCTCTCACCTTTTACCTGTGGATATTGCGATAGTGTTAAGATGCGAGCCCAAACTTTTATACGAAAGGCTTCTTCAAAGGTATGGTATTAAAGGTAAATGTAAGATTATAGAAAACTTAGAAGCCGAAATAATCGGAGCAATAACGTGTGAAGCCCGTTGTAGAGGAATTAAAACATTAGAAATAGACGTTTCGAATAAGACACCTCCACAAACTGCAAAGTTAATAAGGCAGATACTCCAAGGGAAAGATGTTAATGACTTTGTAAACTGGTTAACAGAGGAGAATATAGAATTCCTACACGGCATAAGAGAAAAGCTCAAAGATTATAAATTTAGTAGTGATTATACTTAATTGCTCCGGTGGTGTAGCCCGGCCAACATTGGCCGAAAGCATAACGGCCTCTCGAGCCGTAGACGCGGGTTCAAATCCCGCCCGGAGCACTCTATCATCCAAAGAAGGTTGTTATCGGGTCAAATCCGAACTTTTTCGTTAGGAGAAGCCAGAAAATCATTAAGAACAGTATTACACCCAACAGTTGAACGAACCGTCTGTTGTATACCGGTACCACGCAGAACAACGCTGAAACTATTCCGATTACTACGTAAAAGTAGCGATAAATCTCCTCAGGGTTCAACATCCACTGTAGAAAGACCCACACCCCATACTCCCCAATCGCTAGCGATACGATAAAGACTATCACAGAATATATTAAACCATATATGAGTTCACTAACTATAAAGCCGGTTAACGAAACCTCACGCCACCGCATACTTAACCACCTT
>Ga0164310_10001194_pt1 | contig 14510 bp, 15 predicted proteins | sample GuaBasSedimGuay1_FD_121795 | JGI IMG/M metagenome (GOLD analysis project Ga0164310, IMG submission 121795) | Subseafloor sediment microbial communities from Guaymas Basin, Gulf of California, Mexico - Guay1, Core 4569-9, 0-3 cm | ecosystem: Environmental > Aquatic > Marine > Hydrothermal vents... | reverse complement strand
CCTTATTACTAGATATATATGGTATTTCGAATAAGTATATATCTAACGCTCTTAGACTATAGCTTGTGATAAAAATGAAGAGCCTTGAGATAACTCCGCTGGAAGGGAAGCGGCTAAGAGTAATCATAGTTGAAAAAGAATACAGCGAACCTTTCCAGCTTAAAGAAACTCAAAGCAAGGAAGCTGAAAAACTTTCTCCAATATTTAAGCCATCCATAGCGTTCTGTAACTTCATTGAACGTCTCATCGACGAAATCAGGCCAGATTTTGCTACTGAGGAACTAGGAAATCGTTCAATTAAAGAATTCACAGAGAACAATGATATTGCAAAAGTTTTCCATGAAAAGAAAGTTCCATTCTTTCCGGTGGACATTGATGAAAACGCTAAGGGCTATTTACTTTCAAGCATTGATGAAAAGGAAGAACTCCTCAACAGCATACTGAAGCGATTAGAAGAGCTGCAACCAGAAGAAAACAGCTATGAAAAGGAGTATCTAACGGCGTATGCCCAATGCCTTCAGCAAGAAATCGAGGAAATGAAGCGTGAAATAAAGTTTTCAATTCGTGAAAGATGGATTACAATGGGAATCTTAGATAAGGCTAGAGAAATCGATAAAGAAGACATAGTCTGCATTCACATATCGAGCCATGAGCATGTTAATGGAGTAAAAAATTTGCTAGAATCAGTTGATGTTGAAGTAGAAACAATTCGACCGGAGAAAAAACTTGTAATTACCAAAGTAAACAAAAAATTTGCTGACCTTGAAGATTTATTAGAATCATCCAAAATTCAAGTTAAACCAATTATAAAGAAAAGCTCGGAAAATCAGCCCTACATACTATTCTTCCTGGACACAGACGAGCGAGCAAGTCCCTTCGACATCTGCATGGCCTACGACGCAGGGTTCAATGTTGTGGTTCCCTATGAGAACGTAGCGCCTGAAGATGTAAGAAGAATAGTACAGGACGCCATTTTCTCCAGAGACCCAAAGGGAATCAAACGCACATGTTTCTTCATAGGTGGAAAAAACATGGAAAAAGCCGAAGAAGTGCTAGAAATCGCAAGAAAAACAATGTTTCCGCCGTTTCAAACAAACATAATAATTGACCCAGGAGGAGCCTACACGACAGCAGCCGCCATGGTAGCAAAAGTTGAAAATGCATTAGAGAAGCACAATTTAGGAGAATTAAGCACAAAAACATGTGCAATATTTGGCACTGGAGCCGTTGGAAGAGTTGCAGCTATTCTGCTCGCCAGACTTGGATGCAACGTTATGATAGTTAGTATTAATCCAAAACGAGCAGATGGAGAAGAGTATGTTCAAAAGCTTTCGAACCTATTCCGCGAAAAATACGGTGTAGATGTTGAAGGCGTATTTGCACCTACTCCCGAGAAGAAACTGGAGGTTCTGGAAAAGGCCGATGTAATATTCTGTGCTCCTAAGGCTGGAGTACAGGTGATAACTAAAGATATGCTAGAGAAAGTTAAGTTGGTGAAGGTAATAGCTGACGTGAATGCTGTTCCACCGCTTGGAGTTGAAGGAATGAAACTTGACGATGACATGCGGGAGATAGCTCCTGGAATCTTCGGCATAGGCGCATTGACCATTGGCAAACTAAAGCATAAACTAGAGAAAGAAATCCTCAGAGAAGCACGGTTGAACAATAAAGGTGAAGTCTATAACTATAACTATGCAATTCAACTGGCAAGAAGAATTCTAAGAGAAAAAGTTTTAGCCAGCAAACTCGCCGTAACTTTAAGCTATCCTAAAAAGAAGGAGAAACCCTAGAAAATTAAGACGGCTTATAGAAGCGGTCAATAGCTATTTCCGCAATGTCAGCCGCAAATCCTGCGATGCGCAGTATGGAATCCCGAATTGAACAGCATGCACAGATTACTGCCGTACTTTTCTCTTTAAGAAATGCCAATGCGGCTATCTCTTGATCCAGCTTTTCTAACTCAACTTCGCTTTCTATAACTTCTTCAGACGTCTTTACGTCTTTTGAGAGTAGAGAGTTTACCGCCTTTTCATAAAGCTCTAAAGCGGTGGTGCCTGCCAAATACAGTTTATCTAAAATTTGTTCAGAGGTTTTCTTCCCTTTTCCATGAAGTAATATGATGCTTTTAGCTATATTGGCCGCTTGATCCGCAATTTGCTCGATTCGATGAATGAATGTTTGGAAGTCGAGACAGTCTAAGGCGTCTAATTTAAGTTGGTTCGCCAATGTAGGGTTAGTTGCTGCCTTGCGTACTAGACGGAGAAGGAGAAACGAAAAATTGTCAACTTCATCGTCAAGAGTATAAACCGTCTTCGCGAGTTCTACATCATTGTTTTTCAGGGCCAATAAAACGTCTTTGCACATGGAACTGGACAAGGCATACATTCTTTTAATTCCAGTTTCGATTGAAGCCTTTGATTCGTCAACCAATGTTGTAATTCGCATTTGCTTGGCATCAGCTTCCATGATTCTCATGTAAAGCTTCTTAACTGCATCGCGTATTGCTTTTTGTTGAGTTGCTCTAAAAAATTTGCTGGAAACAAGTTTAATGTCGGAATAGCCATTCAAATAGCAAGCAATGATACTGCGGATCACATGTAAGAGCTTATCGTCCTCACCTACATGGAGTGTTATTTTCTCCACTTCCTCTTCCTTTTTCGCGCCCGGGAAAATAACTAAGGAGCGGTCGCGGTTCATAGCCACAGAGACAACATCTCCCTGCTTTAACTCATTTAATTGCACCCAGTATTTAGGCAGAGAAATCACAAGCGAAGAGCGGCCAAGGGACATTATTTTCCTCTGTTCCATACAATATCCTCTCCAGCGTATTTATATCGCATATAAAGTATATACATCAAACGAATAACTCTTACGCGAAGTTAAGTTGCCAATATGCACAGAAGATAAGATTAATTAGTTGAAATCTATGTATGTTAGGCTTCAAGATTAAATTTGAAATTTCGCGAAGGGAAAACATAACTCATCAGGGTGAAGAAATGATAGAAAAACCAAAATTGAAAGTTACCCTCTTAACTGGCCGTACAATAGAGCAAGGTGTAGGCAAAGAAAAAGGAAAGATGTCCAAAGATTACATTGAAAACGTTTCAGTATGCTATATGGATCCGGAAGACATGAAAAAACTTGGAATAAAGGATAAAACAAACATTCTTGTCTCAACCAAGTATGGCTCAATTGTAGTTAGAGCTTTAAAATCGAAACGGGCTCCACATCCAGGAAAAATTTTCATTCCTTACGGGCCTTGGGCGAACGCTGTCACCGATCCAGAAACTCATGGAATTGGAATGCCGTCTTTAAAGGGGATACCCGCAGAAATTGAGCCCGCGCCGAATAAACCAGTTTTAAGCTTAGGAGAACTTCTTAAACAACAATTTAGGAAGGGATGAAGCTTTGGTTGTTGTTAAGGCGGTTACATGTCCAGTTTGCGGAAGCTTATGTGACGATATAGAATTAACTATAGAAGACAATCGTGTAATTAAAGTTAAAAATGGCTGTGCGATGTGTGAGGCGAAGTTTCTTGGCTATAACGGTGAACATAGAATATTAAAGCCTTTGATTAGGAAAAACGGAGAATTTGTCGAGTCTTCAATGGATGAGGCCATCAGAAAGGCTGCTGAAATACTGGCTGAAGCCAATTACCCAGTGCTTTATGGCTGGAGTTCAACAAGTTGCGAGGCAATCCGCGTAGGCTTAGAACTCGCCGAGGAAATAGGCGGAGTAATAGATAACACAGCAACCGTTTGCCATGGCCCCTCAATCTTAAGCATTCAGGAAGTTGGAATTCCCTCATGCACTCTGGGCCAGATTAGACATAGAGCCGACCTCATAATATACTGGGGAAGCAATCCGTGGAGCGCCCACCCACGCCACCTAGAAAGATACACAAACTTTTCGGAAGGAAGATTTCAGAAAAGCGCTTGGAGAGGCTACATTGCGAAAATAAGAGCATTAATTGGTAAGAAGAAACTTGAAAGGGCATTTAAAAGAATATTCTTTAAACGGGAGATTTCTGCTCCGCCTCATCTTAGGAGGGAGCCTCCGCCAACTCTTCATAAGGAGGAGAGAAAGCTCATAGTCATCGATGTACGGAAGACTAAAACCGCTGAAATGGCCGATTACTTCATTCAAGTCGAACCGAACAAGGACTATGAACTATTACAAGCTTTTAGAGCCTTAGTTAGGGATCAGGAGCTTGACGTCGACGAGGTTGCTGGCGTACCCGTTGAGTATTTGGAGGAAGTTGCCGATGTCATGGTTAATTGCAATTTTGGCGCGCTCTTCTTTGGGCTTGGACTAACAATGAGCAGTGGAAAGCTGAGAAATATAGATGCCGCACTCTCGCTGATTAGGGACTTGAACGCGAGGACAAAATTTGTCATAATGCCCATGCGAGGCCACTTCAACGTAACTGGCGCAAACACTGTCTTTACATGGCAAACAGGCTATCCATACGCCGTAGACTTTTCGCTTGGCTATCCACGCTATAATCCAGGAGAAACATCCGTTGTTGATGTTCTTCTCCGCGGAGAGTCAGACGCTGCACTTGTAGTTGCTTCCGACCCAGTTGCAAACTTTCCGCGAAAGGCTGTTGAACATTTAGTTAGTAATCCGCTCATTGTCATTGACCCCCACATGAATGCAACGGCCCAGATGGCTGACATAATCTTTCCATCCGCCTTTGTAGGCATAGAAACTTCTGGAACAGCCTACCGCATGGATCATGTTCCTCTTCCACTCAAGAAGGTGGTTGAACCTCCTAACGGCATACTTTCAGATGAGGAAATACTGAGGAGAATTCTCCGTGAAGTTAGAAGAATTAAGGGAGAAAAGGCTGGTTGAGGCGATAAATATGGAGCTTTTAATAAAAAACGGTTTTGTTTATGACCCAATCAACGAGATTAACTGCGAGAAAATGGACATCGCGGTTAGGGACGGAAAGATTGTTGAAAGTGTTAATGAACGCAAGGCCAAAATCATCGATGCTTCTGGCATGATCGTTATGCCCGGCGGCGTTGACATTCATTGTCACATTGCAGGCTCGGAAGTTAATACGGGTAGACTTTTGAGGCCTGAAGATCATTTTAGGGATTTTGAACGCAAAACAGCTATAACCCGCTCCGGAGTCGGCTATTCCATTCCATCGACATTCACAACTGGCTACCGTTATGCAAGAATGGGCTACACATGTATCATGAACCCCTCTATGCCTCCGCTTGAGGCAAAACATACGCATGAGGAACTGAGCGATACACCAATGGTCGATAAGGCAACCTATCCGCTTCTAGGAGACTGGTGGTTTGTTCTTGAATACCTAAAAGAGAATCAAATTGAAGAATGCGCCAAACATGTTGCATGGATGATATCTTCAACGAAAGGTTATGCAATAAAAATTGTTAATCCCGGCGGACTTGAAGCTTGGGGGTTCGGCCGAAACGTCCGAAGCCTAGACGATCAAGTTCCATACTTCAATATTACGCCACGAGACATATTACGTGGCCTATGCAAGGTGAATAAGCTTCTAAACTTGCCACATACAATTCACGTTCATACAAACAATCTTGGGATACCTGGAAATTACGCTACAACGTTGGAAACCATGAAATGCGTTGAAGATTTGGCTCAAGAGGGAAAACCAGCAATTCATATAACCCATTGTCAATTTAGCGCGTTTAAAGGCGAAGACTGGAAGACTATGGAATCGGGCGCGGCTGAAATCGCCAAATATGTAAATGCTCATGAGCACGTAACTTTGGATATGGGTCAAGTTGTATTTACAGATACAACCACAATGACAGCTGACGGCCCATTTCAATATACACTTTATGAGCTTAGCGGAAACAAGTGGGTAAACCATGACGTTGAAACCGAAACAAGCGCAGGAATAGTCCCATTCCACTATAGACGGAAAAACTATGTGCACGCTATTCAGTGGAGCATAGGCCTAGAACTCGCCCTACTCATAAAAGATCCGTGGAAAATCTATTTAACAACCGATCATCCTAACGGCGCTCCATTTACAACTTACCCAAGAATAATTGCATGGCTTATGAGCAGAAAAGCAAGGGAGGAAACTCTGAAGAAAATCAATAAGAGAGCAAGAAGAAAGAGTTTACTTACAACCATAGAACGCGAATTGGACTTTTACGAAATAGCCATAATGACTAGAGCTGGACAGGCTAGGGCGTTGAGACTTAAAAACAAGGGACATCTCGGCATAGGCGCAGACGCGGACATCGCAATCTACAAATTTAATCCGGAGCAGGTAGATCCATCAAAGAACTATAACATTGTCAGAAGAGCGTTTGAAAACGCTGCATATACAATAAAAAATGGGGATATCGTAGCGAAAGATGGGGAAATAACCAAACATATTATGGGAAAAACGATTTGGCTTGACGTTCAAGTTTCGGATCCGTGGAAGATCACTGAGGAAATGAAGGCGAAATTTAGGGAATACTGGACTGTTGAATATGAAAATTATCCCGTTTCCGAACATTACCTTGCAATTTCAAATCCAATAACCATAAAGGCGGAGGTCTAAAATGATAAACCTCTACGCGAAAAGAGAATTTAAATATCCAATTTTTGCCGAATGCATAACTCCAGACAATTTTGAAGGAAAATCTGCAGAAGAAATTGGAGAACTAAAAGTCTGGGAAGGAAACAAGGAGAAAAGACTCGCAGAACTTTTCAAGGTTGAAAAAATAAAGAAAGAGGATGAAAAGGAGCCAGTTATCGCAATTTACGGAGACCTAAGCAAGATAAGGATGGTTGGAGCGAAGATGACGAAAGGCCAAATCATAATTCACGGAGATGTCGGCATGTATCTTGGACAGGAAATGAGGGGCGGAAAAATAGCTGTGAGGGGAGATGCAGCCGGATGGGCGGGCTCAATGATGAAGGGAGGAGTAATTGAAATTTTTGGAAATGCTGGCAGCTATCTGGCGGCGCCCTATCGCGGAAGCATGGAGGGAATGCGCGGCGGGAAAATAATTGTTCACGGCAATGCTGGAAACGAAGCTGGAGCCTACATGCGGAAGGGAACAATAAAAATTTTCGGAAATGCTGGTCAATTTGCTGGTTTAAGAATGCGAAAAGGAACCATCTATATTAAAGGAAACTGTGAAGAGAGAGCCGGCGCATGTATGACTGGAGGAAAAATTGTTGTCGGCGGCGTTATAGAGTCTGTTTTGCCAACATTCACAATTGAAGGATTAAAAAAGAAGGTTAAAATCGAGGAAGGAGAAGTTGTCGAAGGCCCATTCTATTTATTCTCCGGAGACATAACAGAAAATGGCGATGGAAAACTTTACATTTCAAAGAATAGAAATCCTCACCTAAACTTCTATGAAAAATTCCTATAGGAGGCCTAAATTGGAAAAGCTACCAAGCGTAAATAATTTGGCGTGGAAGCTAGTTGAGAAAATATGCAAAAATCCTGAAATTTACAATGTGCATATCGAGAAACTAAGTTCTGGAATAACAATTATCGATGCGGGAATAAAAGCAAGGGGAGGCTTTCAAGCCGGAAAAATAATAACAGAAACGTGCATGGGGGGATGCGGAAAAGCAAGAATAACCTCTAGAAACTATGGCGAAATATCTCTTCCCACAATATTTGTATATACTGACCATCCAGCCATCGCCACTCTAGGCTCACAGTTCGCGGGATGGCAAATAAAGGAAGGAGACTACTTTGCAATAGGATCTGGACCTGCAAGAGCTATCGCATTAAAGCCGAAAGAGGTTTACGAGAAGATAAATTATAGGGATTCCGCCGAAAAGGCGGTTGTTGTGCTGGAAACGGATAAGTATCCGCCTGAAAGCTTAACGGAACGCTTTATAAAAGAATGCAAGGTTCCACCTGAAAATTTGGCGATAATTTTGACTCCAACAGCAAGTTTAGCGGGGGCAACCCAAGTTTCCGGGAGAATAGTCGAAACTGGCATTCACAAACTTAACAAGCTGGGCTTAGACCCCAACGTTATTGTTTATGCTTGGGGCTGTGCGCCGATTCCACCTTTACATCCAAAGTTTACAGTTGCAATGGCAAGAACTAACGATGCAATATTGTATGGTGGAACAGTCTATTTGGCTGTTGACTATGAAGAAGATGAAGAATTAAAGGAAATAGTTGAGAATGCTCCTTCATGTGCTTCAAGGAATTATGGCCGACCGTTCATTGAAATATTCAAGGATGTAGGCTATGACTTCTACAAGATTGATCCTAACCTATTCGCTCCAGCCTCTCTAATCGTTAATAACCTTAGGACGGGTAACACCTTTAAGGCTGGAAAAGTTAATGTTGAAATATTAATGGAATCTTTAGGCTTTAAACCTAAAAGAGGGGTTTAATTGCCAGTTAAGGAGCTTCTTGAAGATTTGAGAAACGCCGTGATTGTAGGTGATGTGAGAAAGGCGAGAAGAATAGCTGAACAAGTTGTTAATAGAGGATTATCCACGAACATGGCCTTGCAGAAACTTATAGAAGCAATGGAAATAGTTGATAAAAGATATGAGAGGAAGGAATACTTCATAGTTGATGTTGCCGCCGCAGCCTCAGCCATGAGAGAAGCGTTTCGCGTCCTCGAACCCCACTTACAAGTCGAGCCAGCTGGAATGAAAGGAAAAATCGTGATAGGCTCCTTAAAAGGGAATAAGCAGGGAATAGGAAAGGATATAGTTGCAGCAACCCTACGCGCCGCAGGATTTCAAGTTAAGAATTTGGGCGTAAATGTTGAACCTGAAAAATTCGTTGAATCCGCCATAAAAGAGGACGCCCAAATAATCGCGGTTTCAGTAACCTTAGATGAAACAGTTCAATATTTAGGAGATTTAATGAAAATATTGAAAGAAAAGAACTTGCATGGCAAAATCAAGGTCGTAGTTGGCGGAAGGGCTGTTTCAGAAAAAACATGCGAAGAATACGGCATAGACGCTTACGCAAAGGATGCATGGGATTGCGTGAAAAAAGTTAAAGAACTTTTAGGCAGCTAACCACAAGGTTAAAGATTTGAATCAAAACGCAATCCTGACACTTTCAACCTTCTTTTTCGCCTACGCCGTCTTTCTCCTAATCGCCTACAGAACAGACCCAAGATATACACTAAAATATGATGAGAAAACATCTTTTTATCGCATATTTGGATTCTCTGCTATAAACAGAATAATTTTTCTCGCGATTCTTTCAATGCTTTCATTTTCTGCTAATCAAAGTCTAATTAAAGTTTTTGGGCTTGAAAGCTCTATCCCTTTCCAGTTTTGGTTTCCACTAGGAATTCTGGTAGGCTTCCTAATTTTCTTCCTTGGAATGCCAATAAACTTACTCGTACAAATTTTCCGAATTCGCCTTGGTCTAAGGAATTCTGAAAGGGAAAAGGAAATTCTAAAAATAATGTTTCAAAAGCCGCTGCATCCCAGCGAATTTATAGTTTTCCTTGCTTTTACCACCATTTTGAATGGTCTAATAGAGGAGTTGATTTTTAGAGGCTTTCTGTTAACAAGTCTAAGCTTATTTGTTCATCCTGTAATTGCAATTTTAATTCAAGCTTTCCTATTTTTTGTTCCAAGTCTCTATCAAGGAGTACCCAACGCATTACTAGTCTTCTATAAAGGGCTAATGCTAGGCATTTTTCTAACAATATCCGGTTCAATTTTTGTGGCGGTCACTGCACGGCTAACAGCCGATATAATCGGATTGGGCATACAAGCTAAGTCAATGAGGAAAATTTTGAAGCATCCTAGAAAATCTTGAACAGCGGATGATTATCGCTGAGCGGTCTTATCCCATACTTTTTCATTGAGTAATAGGCGATTATAGCATCATTCACAGCCGAGGCCAAAATAATGTTTTTCGCCTGCTTTATCGGCCCATATAATTGAAAATCTGCGCCGTAAAACTGTAGAAGCGAATGGGCAGAAGCGTTCGCAGCTGCGAAGCCCTCTTTAAATTGTTTTCTCCTTCTCCAATCGTAAGTGGCATTTGCAGGCGAGCACCCTGCGGGAAATCCAAAGGTTTCTTTAACAAGCTTCACTGCTTCAGCCGCATAGGCAATGCTTGGAACATCAAAAACTACAGTATCAACCAGTATCTTCTCAATTCCGGCCTTTTCAGCTTTTTCAAGAAGGCTTGGCTGATATTCTGAACCTTTAAGAGCGGATATTCTCCCCTCTGGAGAAAAATCGTATTCATTGCTTGCTATAAGAATTGCAGCTTTTATATTGCATTCTTTAACCACTTCAAGCTCTTTATCGTCAGTTTCAGGAGTAATTCCATTGAATATTATTTTGTCTTGTAATCCAAGCTCTTTAGCAGTTTTTAATCCTGTGATACGAGTCTCGGTGTTAGCCCCATTTATCGAAATTGGATTTTCAGTCAGTTCGGCGGCAAATCTCACATATTTTTCCATAGCTTTAGGATATAAAGCGGTAACATCTAAAATGTGGGGGACGGCAGTTTCTTTTGAAAACTCTTCTGCAATAGTAATCCAATGCTTAACCTTTTCTTCGTCGAATCTTCCCTCTTTATGGTCGGCTACTTCAGGCATTCCCTTATAAAAAATATTTCCGATTAAAACTGTTGGAAGCTGTCCAGGCTGCCCGCCAATTTTTATGTCGCCAATCTTGTAGATTTTCTGTTCCGCACTGAACTTTAGCATAAATTCACCGCAGTTGAAAATGTAGAGGATATTAATAAGTTCTCTTAATCTTTTGGGGAGTGAAGAACTTTAACATAAATTCCTTGAAGCCGATATTTCCATTAAGGGCACCCATCAATACACTCATCACTGTGATTTCTATCCACGCTTTTGGAATAACTATAGGTATCATAAAGCTCATTGCATATCCATAGACAAATGTAACTATGTACAGGAAGTAGGCTATTGTATACAGACATTCCGGAATATAGGATATAAGTATCGTAATTGTAGTTAACAGCGAGGAATTTTTACGGTTATTTATCTTCAATCTTCTGTAAATGAAACCGGCAGTTAACCCTGTTAAAGCTTTTCCAAACGGCACGCCTATGAGTGAAAGTAGGCCTAGCGATCCTAAAACATATCCAAAGTAATAGCCAGCGTAGATTCCGCCTATGAATCCAACAAGGGCGCCTACATAGGGCCCACCGAAAATGGCTGCTATGAAGGTGGCTATGTGGGAAAGGTCTAGGGCTGCTCCACCCTGTCCTACACTATTAAGAATGGGGGCTATGTTAAGGGATAATGCTGAAAGAGTGAGTCCTAACGCGCTCATCATAGCTATAAAGGCTATTTCTTTACTGTTCATTGCAACTTTTCCCTCGGGCAGCTAGTATGATTAAAGTTAATTATTTAAGAGTAACTACTCAAAAGAGAGTAGAATTCAGTAACAATAAAAGCCACTGAAACATAACATATAAACTATGAAGCTTGAAAGATTAGCTAAGGAAGCTCTGGAGATAAATGGCAGAAAATATAAGAGTTTAATTGAAGAAGCCATTGATTTTTTAGGTAAAGAAGCTGATTACGGAGATAAAATCAAGTTTTATGGTAAAATGGCCAAAGTTAAGCCTGAAGGAGAGATAATAGCGGTAGGAGATCTACACGGCGACATAGAAAGCCTAATACATATTCTAAAGGAAACGCAATTTCTAGAAAAAGCAAATGAGAATTTCCTCCTAGTTTTCCTTGGGGACTATGGTGACAGAGGAACGTTCTCAGCCGAAGTCTTCTACATAACATTGAAGTTGAAACTGATGTTTCCGGACAAAATCCTCTTAATGAGGGGGAATCATGAGGGCCCTAAAGATTTGCCTGTCTATCCACATGACTTACCAATGCAGTTTCAGGCGAGATTTGGCAAATTTGGAAATGAAGCCTATGAGGCTACCGTAAAACTTTTCGATTATCTATTAAACGCTGTTTTTGTTGAAAATCGTTATCTGCTTGTTCACGGAGGCCCGCCAGCGCATGCAAATTCTCTTAACGATTTTGCATATGCACATGAAATGCATCCTAAGAATACTTTTCTAGAAGAAATTTTGTGGAATGACCCGTATGAGGGGAAAGGAGCTTATCCCTCGCCGCGGGGTGCAGGGAAACTTTTCGGATGGGACATAACAGAGAGAATTCTGAAGACGCTAAATGTTCGAATTTTAATTAGGGGACACGAACCTTGCGAGGAGGGCTTTAAAATTGATCATTTTGGCAAAGTGTTGACCCTTTTTTCTAGAAGAGGCTCGCCTTACTTTAATGAATACGCCGCATATCTGCATGTTGATCTTTCTGAAGAATTCGAGACTGCAGGTGAACTTTCACGGTTTATTCGACAATTCTAGGTTTAATCCGCTCTTTGATTATTACTTTCTCTGGGTCAACTTTTAGCTGTTTTACTTCTTGTTTCGGCTTTGGGATTTCTCCTTCAAATATTATCTTTGGTTTCTTCCTTTCTAGTTCATTTTTGATTTGTGGAAGTCTGAAGTAATAGCAGAATATCGGGTTTCCTGTGCAGTAGTGCTTGATATCAAAATCAGATACTTCTCCCTTTAGTTTTAGCTCTAACATTTTTACGCAAATTTTCTTCGAGGCTTCGGATAGGTATGGGCACTTCATTTTATTCAGCCTAATCTGTTTATTTGTTCAACGGTTTGGCTGTGCTACTTTTATACATATGTCAGTTTTTAGACATATTCAATGTATTATATCGCATGACACCATATAAACGTTTCTCAACAATAAACAAAAATACCCAAGAAACTTCTCTTAAATCAGTTAACAACCGAAGGCCAGAACATTGAGAATAGGAATACTAACCAAAAATCCAGAAAGCTGGCACTCAAAACAACTCGAAAAAGCCACCATAAAAAATAATGCAGAGCCCTTGCTCTTCCGTTTCTCCGAAATAACCGCCAAAATAGAAGAAAAAACAAAAATCTATGTAAGAAATCTGGATGTCGCCAAAGAAATACCAGCCATAATAGTGCGCCCCATAGGCAGAGGATCACTCGAAGAGATAATATTTCGACTTGACGTCCTCCACACGCTTGAAAGATTGGGTACCTTGATAATTAATCCTCCAAAGGCTATAGAAATATCCGTAGACAAGTATTACTCCCTTACCCTTTTAAAGATGCACGGAATCCCTGTCCCAAAAACAGTGGCGACAGAAAGTCTGGAAGAAGCCATCAAAGCCTTTAACGAGTTAGGCGGAGATGTCGTAACTAAGCCACTTTTTGGTTCAAGGGGTATCGGCTCAACAAGAATTTCAGACCCCGAAGTAGCTACTAGAATTTTCAGAGCTTTAAGTTATCATCATAACGTTCTCTATCTGCAAAAATATATTGAACATGGGTTTGCAGACATACGCGCCTTTGTCGTAGGAGATAGGGTTATTGCATCGATGAAAAGGATGGCGCAAACTTGGAAGACAAATATCAGTCTTGGGGCAAGACCAAAGCCTACAAAATTAAGCGGAGAACTTGAAGATTTAGCAGTTAAATCTGCAAAAACTATTGGATGCAAAATAGCGGGAGTAGATATAATTGAAAGCGAGAAAGGGCCTTTAATAGTTGAAATTAACAGCCAGCCCGGATGGAAAGGGCTTCAAACAGTTACTAGGATTAATATAGCCGATGAAATAGTGAAATATGTTATTTCAGAGCTGAAAAAGTAGTCTTAAGTCGAGATACTTCTGAAAGCAAAAGTTCCATAAGCCCAAAGATAATAGTATAACAAGGAGAAGTTAATGTCCTTTAAATGGGCCTTTGGAGAACACGGTGAAAAGCTAAAAGAATGTCCCATCTGCGGTTCAAAAGACGGATTTTGGTTCATTATGAAAGGCGAAAGAAGATATGCTCAATGTAAAAGCTGCGGAGCCGAATTCATGCTATGCACAATATATTCGCTAGAGAAAGAAGAGAAAAAACACGGTATACTTTCACTTCTACACGAGAAAGAAACTCGCTAGAAAGTTTTATATTTCCGTCCAGAAATCTGAGCAAGAGGCTTGCATTTGGAAAATTCTGTAATAATATTGGCTGGCGGAAAATCTGCAAGGCTTGGTATGGAAAAGGGACTTGTAAAACTTGCTGGAAAACCTTTAATCATCCATGTCTTAAACAGAATTGAGAATGTCAGCGATGAGATAATAGTTGTGGTGAGTTCTGAAGCGCAAAAAGAAGCTTTTGGGGAAATCCTAGAGGATAAAGCCCGTCTAGTAGTTGATAAGTATGAGGTTAAAAGTCCGCTTGTAGGCGCCTTGACAGGATTCGAGGTTGCCAGCGGGGAGAAATCTCTGCTGCTTCCATGCGACACGCCATTCATATCCAGAGATGTAGCCTCATTTCTGCTTGAGGTCTGCAAAAGAAAAGCCGCAGCCATTCCAAGATGGCCAGATGGAAAAATTGAGCCTTTACAAGCGGCTTATGACACCAAAATGGGATTTGAATCAGCGAAGGAGGCTCTGGAAGAGGGAAAATTAGACTTACGTTCTATGATTTCAAAACTTAGAGGAGT
>Ga0164310_10001193_pt1 | contig 14511 bp, 14 predicted proteins | sample GuaBasSedimGuay1_FD_121795 | JGI IMG/M metagenome (GOLD analysis project Ga0164310, IMG submission 121795) | Subseafloor sediment microbial communities from Guaymas Basin, Gulf of California, Mexico - Guay1, Core 4569-9, 0-3 cm | ecosystem: Environmental > Aquatic > Marine > Hydrothermal vents... | reverse complement strand
TGGAATTGGCCATTGTTGTTCCTTTTAGTATCCCATGATTTTCAGGTGTTCTTTGTAGGTCGCGGCCGAGCCCTGCAGAGATTTCAGTTCGCCCTTAGATAGCTTGAGCTCAAAAATCTTCTCCACTCCGTTGGCACCCAGGATGACGGGTACGCCGATGTAGATGTCTTTGATGCCGTACTGACCGGTCAGGTAAGCAGAGGCCGGGAGCAGTTTCTTCTGATCGAAGAAGATGGCTTTGCACATGTCAACACTGGCTGCAGCCGGTGCGTAGTAAGCCGAACCGGTTTTGAGCAATTTGACAATTTCACCGCCGCCGACAGCGGTGCGCTGGCAGATCTCTTTGAGGCGCTTTTTCTCGATCAGTTCACCGACCGGAATACCGGCGACAGTGGTATAGCGCGTAAGCGGGACCATGGTATCGCCGTGACCACCGAGGACCATCGCCTGGATGTCGGTCATAGCGACATCAAGCTCCATCGAGATGAATGTCCGGAAACGCGTTGAGTCAAGCACGCCGGCCTGACCGAGAACGCGGTTCTTCGGGAAACCGGTGACGTTCTGCATGTGGAATGTCATCAGGTCCAGTGGGTTGGACACTACGATGACGGTACTCTTGGGGCAGTACTTTTTGATACTCTTGCCGCAGGCAGCGATGATAGCGGCGTTCTTGTTAAGCAGGTCCTCACGCGACATGCCGGGTTTTCTTGCCAGACCGGCGGTCATGATGACAATGTCGGCACCCTTCATGTCCTTGAAGTCATTTGAACCGTACACTTTGGCGTTGTAGCCACGCACCGGTCCTGCCTGGCTGAGGTCCAAACCCTTACCCATCGGCATTCCCTCAAGGACGTCCACCATGACGACATCGGCAAAGTTGGCTTCGGCCAGATACATGGCGCAGGAAGCTCCAACATGGCCGGCTCCGATTACTGCGATCTTCTTGTTCATTCTGTGTTCTCCAATAGTTTGAACATGGTTCCTATATATATTCAATTACTCTTATGCAAAACTGTTTGTCCGGCATCATGCACTACCGCCAGCCGTGCCGGTTGCTGCGCTGATGAAAGTCTCTCGTTGACGAACGTGCCAAGATCATCCACCGGCTCGTAGTAGACGTGCCGCACAGTCTCCGACTCAAGGTTCGAATGTAGTCTAACGTCAATCCGTTTCCTAATGGTATTAACGCGCGAAAGCTTATGAGAGCCGAAATACTGCACACCATCTGATGATTGATTTGTTTCAGCGTTCCACCAATTGGCCAGTTCATAGAAACGCCTGGAGCCGATTCCTTCGCTGCACGCACTCACCACAACTGCCGCTCCGCCGTCGCGTACTGCCGCCTGCGTGTTCTCAAGCACCTTCTGGGCTTGATACAGGCTCTTGTCCAGCGGTGGGAGTACTTCGGCCAGCACGAGGTCATATTGATCGTCAATGGTATGCGCGTAGAGCTTGGCCGCACTGGCAATAGCATCGTCAAAAGCTCTATCGACCCGTTCGCAGTGGATACTCGCGACATTCCCCCCGGCGTCCACCACTACCAGCACGGACAGCAGCTTGTCCAACTCCAGCATGTGCAGCAGTTCGTCCATGTGTTCGGCAACAGGGTTACCGGCGATCTTGAGTGGCGCAGCTTCGAGTGAGTTGGCAAGGTTGTGATTACGTTCTACAGTGGCAAGATTGGTTAGTCCAGGGAGAAACGACTTGCGACCACCGGTGAAACCGGCAAAGTAGTGCGGTTCAACCGAACTGATAACCAGTACCAGTTCGTGCTCCTGCACCAGCCGGTTCACAAAGACATCTTCTCCGAAATGATCCTGTCCGATTTTCATCATCAGGCTTTCATCAGTGGCGTCATGCCAGACAACACGATTTCTCACTCTGTCGAGGAATGGACCAAAGATCGTCCTTAGATGTTCGTCAGTGGGTGCCGGATGAGTTCCGGTTGCAATCAGAAACCGGGCACGATCAAGGAGAGAATCATCACGCTTGTCGAGGAATCCAAGGACTTGACTGGTTGGGGTGCTGCGGTGGCCATCGTTTACCACGATCAATGGAGAAGCACATGAGAGCATCTTTTCGCAACCTCCTGCCGCGAAACTCGCCGCAAATTCCTCGTAAGATACCGGACTTTCTGCGGATGTTACTCCAAATTGGTCAGTCGTAACACCATCGGGTATTTCGATCACTATTTCGGCATTCCCATATGCTAGCGATATCTCCATGAAAACGCTATCCCATACCGTAAGGCTTACGAAAAAAAGAAAGCAATCTCCTTGGCTGCGTTCTCGTTTGAGTCCGATCCGTGGACAGAATTTCTTTGAACGTCAAGCGCTATCTCCTGACGGACCGTACCACAGGCCGCATTTGCCGGATTGGTAGCACCAATCAGAGTTCGGAGATCCTCAACAGCGTTATCCTTCTCCAGCACCATCGGGACGACCAGTCCTGAGATCATGAAAGCGACCAGATCATCAAGAAACGGTTTGCCTTCGTGGACAGCGTAGAACTCGCGCGCCTGACTCTCCGAGAGGGTCTGCATCCGCATCTGAACAACGCGAAATCCCGCTTTCTCCAAACGACCAATAACATGGCCGATCAGGTTTCGCTCAGTAGCATCCGGCTTAACAATCAGAAGGGTCTTGTCCATCAACTGCCCTTCTGTTTCTTCAATTTGGCAGCCTCAGCAAACCCAATTTCGATGGCTTTCTTGTTCTTCTCCTCAGTACCTTTCGGTGCTCTCTTGAGAACAGCCGCTGTGAGAGCGTCCTTGCTGATAATACCAGTGATCTCTGCGATAGCCGCCAACGCGATCACATTGGCCACCATAATATGACCCGCCTCCTCTCGCGCCAGGCGCGTGAACGGCAACCCGTAGTAGTTGTCAGTAGGTATATCAGTTACCAGCGTGGTGTCAACGACGAGTATACCACCTTCTTTGAGATCACTGTAGTACTTGTCCATCGACTCCTGCGTCATTACGAGCAGGAAATCCAGTTGCATCGCCTTGGGATAGAATATCTCGTTGGCCGAAATCACAACATCGGATTTCGAAGCACCGCCACGGGCTTCAGGTCCATACGACTGAGATTGAACGACATTGCGATCGTCAGTAGCACCGATGGCCTCCGCGAGCATCACCGTCGCAAGGATCATCCCCTGACCGCCCGATCCGGAGAAACGCATCTCGTACCTGTCCTGCGGTATTTCGACTTTATCAAGCAGCTTGTTTGCCATGACTACATACCTTTCTGGACCCTGTCAACAACGCTCTGATAAACGTCGCAGAACTCGGTTGTTTCCTTCTTGTGCAGAAGACCCGTGACGATCTTGCCCTCGAGTTCTTCGGCTGACATCGACTTAGCCCTGGCAATCGGTACTGACCGTTCCTTAAAGTCGTTGATCATCTTGACGGCATCACCCTGTCGATTCAGACGTCCGAAGTAAGTGTGACAGTTGGAAATAACTTCAATGAGCGAGAACCCTCGATGCAACAACCCATTAAGAATCAGTTTTTCCATCTGGGGAGCATGGTAGACAGTCGTACGAGCGACATAGCTGGCCCCGGCGGCGATAGCCAGTTTGGTCGGCTCGAAGTGTTTCTCCGCATTGTCGTATGGCGTAGTTGTGGAAAAAGCCTGAGACGGCGTAGTGGGTGAGCCCTGTCCTCCTGTCATACCATAGATATAATTATTGAGAAGTATGCAGGTGATGTCAATATTCCTGCGGCAGGCGTGAATGAAGTGGTTGCCGCCGATGGCAAGCGCATCACCATCACCAGTAACAACCATCACCTTTAACTCGGGGCGTGCAAACTTCACACCGGTGGCAAAGGCCAGGGATCGACCATGTGTTGTATGCAGGGCGTTGAAATCCAGGTAAATCGGCATACGGCTTGAACAGCCAATGCCTGATGCCATCACGATTTCGTCCTTACTCAGACCGGTCTTGTCGATAGCCCTAATGATACCATTCATCACAATACCGTGACCGCATCCGGCACACCACACGGTAGGCATGGCTTTACCCGGTCGCAGGTAGTCGAGGACGACGTTTGATTTTTGCTTCTCTTTCACCGCGGTAGCCATTAGAGCACCTCCTCAAGTTTCTCTATGAGTTGCATGGGAGTAAGGATTTCACCATCGTAGCGTTGCAGCGGTACAACTTCGATGTCTCCAGGAAGGGCGCTACGCACATAGTTAACTATCTGTCCCATGTTGAGTTCGCCCACAATAACTTTTCTGCAGCCGCCACAGATCTCGGCGATCTCTTTATCCGGGAAAGGCCAGATCGTCTGTAGCTGCAGACAGCCCACTTTGACGCCGACTTTCCGGGCAATATCGGTCGCCTGCAGAGCAGCGCGGGAAACCGAGCCGTATGAAATGAAAGCGATCTCCGCATCATCCATCATCTCCGCACGAAGCTTGGTAATCTCATCTTTGTAATCGATGATCTTGTGTCGCAGCTTGTGCAGTTTGGGAGCAATCTCTTCCGGCTTGTTCGTAGTGAAACCTTTCTGATCGTGCGTCAATCCGGTTATCACATACCTGTAGCCCTCACCGTAAGCCGGCATGGGCGTAACGTAGTTCTCTGTAATCTCAAAAGGTAAATACTCTTCCGGTGATACGGTCGGTTTGACGCGATTGAATATCTCTATCTCGCCCGGTTCCGGCAGAGAAATGATTTGTCGCGAGTGCCCCATCACTTCATCGAGCAGAACCGTCACCGGCGTACGGAAACGCTCGGCAAGATTGAAAGCACGAATAGTCTCTGTGACCGTTTCCAAAATCGTCGATGGGGCTACTGTAATGGCAGTATAGTCTCCGTGTGGTCCCCATTGGGCTTGCATTGTGTCAGACTGGCTTACCTTTGTAGGCAGACCAGTTGAGGGACCACCGCGCTGAACATTGACAATCACGCACGGTGTTTCTGTCATGTAAGCATAGCCGATATTCTCGACCATGAGCGAGTAGCCCGGTCCGGACGTTGCAGTCATCGACTTCAACCCGGCAACAGAAGCACCAATTACTGCGGCAATCGAACCGATCTCATCTTCCATCTGAATGAACCTGCCGCCTATCTTTGGCAACTCCCGAGCACATCCCTCCGCAACTTCCGTAGACGGTGTAATCGGGTACCCGGCGTAGAAACGCATACCGGCATATATAGCGCCCTCGACACAGGCCTGATTGCCCAGTACCAGGACGCGTTCTTTCTTGGCCATCTGTCTTTCCTTCCTACTTGTAGCTCGATGTGATAGCCAGATCCGGACAATGTACCCAGCAGATAGTGCACAGGGTGCAGTCCTCTGGGCGGGCCTGGACAGGTTTGCCGTCGCGGTCAGGTTCGAATACCTGTTTTGGGCATAAGGCTATGCAGATGTTGCATGCCTTGCACCATTTCATGTTGATTTCCAGCGGCAGAGGATCGCCCTGCTGCCACTTGAACTTGCCGCTTGCTTTCGGTGCCTGCTTTGAATCCGCAGTGCTATCAGAACCAGTGTTACTCATATTCCTTCACCTCGCAGAGGAGTTTCGTTCTATCAGGACAATCAGTTGATCTACTTCCGTTTCCTTGCTGTTGTTTTCCCGGCAGGTTTGGTTTTCTTTGCCGGCGCTGCCTTTGTCTTTCGTATTACGGTCTTCTTAGTTGCAGCTTTCTTGCCGGGCTTAGCAGCAGCTTTTGCCCTGGCCTTTTTCATGGCTTCCTTGAGAAGCTGAGGAATTTCGGTTGGAGAACCGGCCACCGGAACACCTGCCTTGGTCAAGGCTTCGATTTTGTCTTTGGCTGTTCCGGAGCCGCCAGACACTATAGCCCCGGCATGCCCCATGCGCTTGCCTGGAGGAGCGGCTTGTCCCGCAATGAACGAGACCACCGGCTTGGTCAGATTCTTCTTGATATACTTGGCGGCCACTTCCTCGTCAGACCCTCCGATCTCCCCGAGCATAACAATCCCCTTAGTAGATTTGTCGGCCTCAAAAGCTTCAAGACAATCGATGAAATTCGTGCCAATGACCTGATCTCCACCAATGCCGACACAGGTCGTCTGCCCCATGCCTTCAAAAGTAAGAGCCCATATGGCTTCGTAGGTCAAGGTGCCGGAGCGAGAGATAACACCAATGTTGCCCTTCTTAACGATATTGCCGGGGAGGATACCAACTTTCGACTTGTCAGGTGAGATCAAACCGGGGCAGTTGGGACCAATGAGGCGAGCGCCATGCTCTTTTACGAACGGCATGACCTTCATCATGTCATTCGCAGGCACTCCCTCAGTCACGCAAACAACCAGCTTGATACCGGCAGCTACTGCCTCATAAATGGCATCTACCGCGAATGCCGGGGGGACATAGATCACGGAAGTATTGGCCTTAGTCTTCTCAACTGCTTCTTGAACAGTGTTGAACACCGGAATTCCGGCTACCTTGGTACTGCCCTTGCCAGGAGTTACACCGGCGACGACATTGGTACCGTATTTCTTCATCTGCGCAGCGTGGAAAGAGCCGTCTCGGCCAGTAATTCCCTGCACCAGCAGCTTTGTCTTTTTGTCTATGAATATTGACATGATTCCTGCTTCCTCTTTCTATTCGTGCCTATGCTGTCTCGCCCGCCAGTTCAATTGCCTTCTTGACAACCTTGTCAAGCGTATCAGCCGACGGTAGATCGACGGAGGACAGAATCTTGCGGGCTTGCTTCTCGTTGGTCCCGGTCAGTCTCACAACGACCGGCACTGACGGTTTGAGTTGCGAGAAGGCTTCTACGATACCGTTGGCGACATCATCGCAACGAGTAATACCTCCGAATATGTTGATCAGGATAGACCGCACATTGGGATCCGACAGAATGATATCCATGGCGGCCACGACCTTCTGAGGATTGGATGAACCGCCAATATCCAGGAAGTTGGCCGGATCACCACCGTAGCGTTTCACCAGGTCCATCGTAGTCATGGCCAGGCCAGCGCCATTGACAATACAGCCAATGCTGCCGTCGAGCTTGACAAATGACAAATCAGCTTCACGTGCTTTGACTTCGGCAGGATCCTCAGCTTCGACATCACGCATTTCAGCGATCCTGGGACGACGGAACAGTGCGTTATCATCGATGTTGAGTTTGGCATCGATAGCCACAACATCACCACCCGGAGTTGTGATCAACGGGTTGATCTCAACGAGGGAGGCGTCAACGTTCCAGAACACGTCATAGAGTTTCATCAGAATATCCGCTGTCTGGCGAACCTGGCCGATGTCACGAAATAGCTTGTAGGCAAGATTCCGAGCCTGGAAGGGTTTCAATCCCACTACGGGATCGACTGCCAGTTTGTGAATCTTCTCTGGAGTTTTGGCAGCGACTTCTTCGATATCAACACCACCGGCAGAGGACACCATAAAGACAGGGCGTTGCGTGACGCGATCAAGTATGATACCGACATAGGATTCCGAGAGAATATCTGCGGCCACTGAAATGAGAACCTGACGTACCGTTTCACCCTTGATATCCATACCCAGGATATTTGTCGCCAACACCCGTGCAGCTTCGGCGTTCTCCGCGTACTTGACACCACCGGCCTTTCCCCGTCCGCCAACCAATACCTGTGCCTTGACCATCACCGGTTTGTTGAAGCGCTCCGCGATCTCAAAGGCCTCAGTGTACGAATCGGTAGTTTCACCTTCAGGCACTGGAATGCCGTGGTCAGCGAAAAGCTGCCTGGCCTGATATTCGTGAACTTTCATAGGTTACTTTCCTTACTGTCTTTATCTCTACATTCTGTTGTTTTTTCACAGTACTCTTTTGCAAGAGACTCTAATTTCTCGATCGTGTTGAATTCAGGGTGGTCAAGCACCTGCTCCAGCAGGTGGTCGAGTATTTCGCCGACTCGGTGTGATGGTTCCAAATTGAAAAGACGCATAATGTCGTGACCGCTGATAGCCACGTCCGAGAGTCCGAACGGTGGCTGGCGTAATATCTCCTCACGAATTGCTGTCTCGAGTTCGTCTACATCTTCAGTTGTCCCGCCCATACCCTGGGCTATCACGTCGGCACGCCGAAGATCAAGCAGATCGAAAATCAACTCCTTGCCCACACGCCGGATAAGACGACGCAGACCCTTGTCCGTCACGTCGGTAGTGAACATATGACGCTCAACAAGCGTTGAGACTTCACTGGCAAGAGCTTTTGGAAAGCGCAACCGTTCGAGCACTCTGATGGCTGTGCGAGCACTCGTAACCTCGTGGCCGTAGAAAGTCGCCCCGTCGTCGGTAAGACGCTTTGCCTGCGGTTTGTTTATGTCATGGAAGAGGGCAGCCAGACGAAGCCGCAGTGAAGGCGCACAAGCGTCAACACAACGGATATCGTGTTCAAAGACGTCGTACTTGTGATAGCCACCCGGTTGATCGACTCCAACACACTTACTCAGTTCCGGCAGGACCTCATCGAGCAAGCCGGTAGCCTGCATGATCCGGAAACCATCTGACGGGTGCGGCGCGAGGGTAAGCATCTTGCTGAGTTCTTCGGCAATGCGCTCTTCAGATACTGTCTTAACCATACTCGCATGTTCACGAATCGCCTTGAATGTAGCCGGCTCGATAATGAACTCAAAACGGGCAGCGAATTGAACCGCGCGCAGCATCCTCAGCGGGTCTTCTTTGAAGGACGTCGGCGACGTCATGCGCAACAGTCTGCCTTTCAAATCCGCGAGACCGCCCAACGGGTCAACCAGCTTGTCACCTTCAAGCGATAGCGCCATGGCATTAACGGTGAAGTCGCGACGCACCAGGTCATCCTCGACTTTCAGGTCGGGATCGAAAGCTACATCAAAATCCTTGTGGGAGACTCCAGTTGAATGTTCACGACGCGGTAAAGTTATGTCAAACGTATATGTCTTATCATATCTCGACTGCGTGAACTTGATTACACCAAAACTGCGTCCGACAAGATCGACGCGACCGTGATTCCTCAGAATGCCAGTCAGCTCTTCATAGGGTATGCCGGTAACAAGATAGTCACGATCCTTGGACTTTTTACTGACATCGAGGTATTTGTCGCGCACAGCTCCACCAACTTCGTAGATACTGCCTTTCCGAAGAATATCCTCTACTGTCTTGTCAGCAAGTCTGCACATCATCAGTCTGGTACAATCTGTGTTCCCGCTTCACCCCTGAGGGCTTTGCTTGCATTGCCAAGTGACGTTATCGTTACCATCTCGCCACCGTTCTCGATAAATCGCATGGAAGCCTCTATCTTAGGTCCCATCGAACCGGCTGGAAAGTGACCCTCGTCGAACAGCTTCCTGATCTCAGATAGCGTGCAGCGACCCACCGGCTTCTCGTCGGGTGTTCCGTACGCAGTTACCACGGCGTCAACAGAGGTAAGAATGCACAGGATCCCGGCGCCAATTTCCCTGGCCAAAACAGCCGATGCAAAATCTTTATCGATAACAGCGTCCAGCCCTTCCAGGTCCCCATTCTCATCATAATAGACTGGGATGCCGCCACCGCCTGCCGCAATAACAATGGTGCCGGACTCCACAAGTTTCTTGATCGTGGGAGCCTCAACGGCCCTGATAGGAATCGGTGACGCAACAACCCGCCGCCAGCCGCGATCGGCATCCTGCTTCACAGTCCAGCCACGATCTTTCTCAAATGAGCGAGCCTTCTCTTCGATGTAAAACTGACCTATGAACTTGGTCGGATCGGCAATAGCGGGATCATCAGGGTCCACGAGCATCTGGGTAATGATCGTCACTACCGGGAGATCAATGCCCTCCCGGCGAAGTCGATTCTGCAACGACTGCTCGATCATATAGCCCATACCGCCTTCGGTGTCAGCCACGCATACACCCAGAGGAAGTACAGGTGCCTTGCTACGAGCAAGTTCAACGCGAAATAGTGCATTACCAACCTGGGGACCGTTTCCGTGAGAAATAACAAGGTTGTAGTCATCGCGAATCAACTCAACAATCCCATCAAGTGACTTCCGTGTATTGGTAAACTGATTGGCAATCGTATCTTCCCTGTCAGAACCGGTGATGGCATTACCACCGAGGGCAACTACTGCTGTCTTGATAGGAGTCATCTATATATACACGTGTATGTTCAGTAAACTGCACCTAAGCAAAAGCGGGTCGAACATCGTCCGACCCGTCTGCTGTTTCGCTACTTCTTCTTAGCGGCACTCAGCTTGCGTCCACTCCCTTTACGGGAGAAGAACTCCGAGAGCACCGTCTCAAGGTTCGGTGTGCCGATCTCCTGAAGTGAATAATGCACCCGCGTTGTCGGCTGCTTGATCTTAACAATACGTGTCAAGTCAATGGGAGTCGCCGCAACTACCGCATCACACTTGGTGCGAGCGATTGTCTTCTCGAGATCCGCGACCTGCTGGTCGCCGTATCCCATGGCCGGCAGCAACACGCCGATATCAGGATACTTCTCGAACGTCCCAGTGATTGACCCGACCGTGTATGGTCTTGGATCGACCAGCTCGGCAGCACCATACTTGCTGGCAGCCACCACACCGGCACCGTATCGCATCTCACCGTGTGTCAGGGTCGGTCCGTCCTCGACCACGAGGACTCTCTTACCACGAATCAACTCCGGCTTGTCAACCTGGATTGGGGAAGCACAATCGATGACAACCGCGTTCGGATTGTAGGCAGCGATGTTCGCCCGCACTTCGGAAACACCATCGGGATCGGCTGAATCGATTTTGTTGATAACGATAGCGTCCGCCATCAACAGGTTATTCTGGCCGGGGTAGTACGTCAGTTCGTGTCCGGGACGATGCGGATCAACGACAGTAATCAGGAAATCCGCTTTGTAGAACGACATATCGTTATTGCCACCGTCCCACAGGACCACATCGGCTTCTTTCTCGGCCTCGCGGACGATAGCCTCGTAGTCAACTCCGGCGTAGACGACAATACCACGATTGATGTGCGGTTCGTATTCTTCGCGCTCCTCAATCGTACACTTGTGCTTGTCGAGATCTTCCAGGGTAGCAAAACGCTGACAAATCTGTTTGGCCAGGTTTCCGTATGGCATGGGGTGTCGGATAGCAACCACTTTCTTGCCCATCGCCTGAAGGATGTCGGCAACTCTACGAGTTGTCTGCGACTTGCCACAGCCCGTGCGCACCGCACAAACAGCGATAAGTGGCTTATTGCACTTGACCATTGTCGGATCGGCACCTTCAACCGCAAACCGCGCTCCGGCGGACATTACGTAAGCCGCTTTCTCCATGATGTACTCGTACGGTACGTCGGAGTACGAAAAGACCACTTCATCTATGTCATGCTTGGCAATCAAACCGAGCAGTTTGGACTCATCTACAATCGGGATACCCTTGGGGTACAGCTTGCCAGCGAGCACCGCCGGGTATTTGCGGCCATGAATATCCGGAATCTGCGTGGCGGTAAAAGCTACGACCTCAACACTTCTGTCCTTGCGATAGAGTGTGTTGAAATTGTGAAAGTCACGCCCGGCGGCTCCCATGATGATGATTTTCTTCTTTGCCATTGTCATTATCTCCAATTACATCTGTTGTTTCGTTTTTCGATCAGGTTTTCCATTGCGATTTCATCACCAGATTGAAGACGACAACCAAATGAACAAAATCAGGTAGTACAATCCATGGCCGACCAAGCTGTCTGTTCGTCTGTCAATTACACGTTTCATATCAGTTCAGCGAACATCTCACCAACTACTGGTTATCTATCTGCGCTCTCTGAAAGGTACCGGAGAAGTCAACATAGACCGACTTCCACTCGCTGAAAACATCCAGACAGGCTGTGGCCGCTTCGCGGTGACCGTTGCCAGTCTCCTTGGTGCCTCCGAACGGAAGATGCGTCTCAGCACCGATAGTCGGGGCGTTCACATAGAAGATGCCAGTGTACACATCGCGCATGGCTGCGTAAGCATAGTTCACGTTCTGTGTGTAGATGGATGCTGACAAACCATAGGGGGTATCGTTGGCCATTTCAATCGCTTCTTCGAATGTACTAAACGAGCCAATTGAGAGCACCGGTCCGAATATCTCTTCCTTCCAGATGCGCATGCTCTGGGTGACATCGGCAAATATCGTTGGCTGTACGAAGAAACCTTTGTCGTAGTCACCACCGGTGAGACGTTCGCCTCCTGTGACAAGGCGGGCGCCGTCCTTCTTACCAATCTCAACGTATTCAAGCACCGTGTTCAGTTGTCCCTCGTTGACGGCCGGTCCCATCTGAACGGATTCATCAAGTCCGTTGCCGACCTTGAGAGCCGCCGCTCTCTTAGCGAGCATCGAAATAACTTTTCCCACCACGTCCTTGTGACAAATCAAACGACTGGTAGCCGTACAGCGCTGGCCAGTCGTGCCAAAGGCACCCCAGAGCGCACCATCAACAGCCAGTTCCAGGTCGGCATCGTCCATTACGATCTGCACGTTCTTACCACCCATCTCCAGACAGGCATGCTTGAAAGTCGGCGCGCAGCCTTCGGATACTTTACGCCCAACCTCGGTGGAACCCGTAAACGAAATCACGCGTGTGCGCGGGTCGTTGATGATCGGCTGTCCGACAGCACCACCAGAGCCGGTGACCATGTTGATCACACCGGGAGGAATACCTTCCTCGTCCATAACCTTGACCATATTGACAACTGACAAAGGTGTGTCGGTAGCCGGTTTGATGACCACTGTGTTGCCGCAGATGAGCGCCGGCATTGATTTCCATGACGGGATCGCCATTGGGAAATTCCATGGCGTGATGAACCCGCACACACCCAGTGGCTGACGCATGGTCATACAGAACTTGTTGCCGAGTTCCGATGGTGTCGTCTGACCGAACAAACGTCGTCCTTCACCCGCCATATAGTATGTCATGTCGATAGCTTCTTGCGTATCACCACGCGTCTCGGCAATGATCTTACCCATTTCGCGTGTCATCTCCTGCGACAAGCGTTCTTTTTCGGCGAAAAGCCGGTTGGCCACACGATAGAGAATCTCACCACGTTTTGGTGCCGGGACCAGTCGCCATGTTTTGTAGGCTTCCGCTGCCGCAGTCACGGCATCATTGACGTCATCCTGGTTTGATTTCTGAAAAACACCGACAACTTCATCCTTGTTAGCCGGGTTGCGATTCTCAAAAGTCTGCCCTGACTTTGATGCCACCCATTGTCCGTTAATGAAGTTCTTGTACACTTTGTCGCTCATCGTTAACTCCAAATCCTGCAGTAGGTTATATCTCTTACTTGTCATTGGCGGGTTGCTGATCTACTCACAGCCAGCCGATTCAAGCGGCCAATATAGTATCTATAATCCCTATGTCAACCGGTTTTGCCCCTTGTCGGACAAGAGATTACGGCTGACTCTGGGAGGACAATTTTGGACGTTCCGGGGAGCAGAATAACGGACATTCTTCGCAGGTTGAGGCTGGGGCTTGCTGAGAAACCCATAGGGGGAAATGGCAGGTTTGAAGACAAACCTGCCCAAGACTGTCAAACTTGTGCGCAGCACATTTCCCGAGGCTGTCCCAAAAGATTGTTTCGCTGGGTCCTGACCTCGACTCAGTCGAGGGTGTGACCCGGCGATTCTTTGGATGCTATTGCTGCCCAAAAGGTTCCTCAACCGGCAGTTCACACGCCCACTTACAGTGGACGCAGGAACCGCCGAAACGAACACTTACGGGACAACCTCTCCCCATGTGCCGTGTCATTGCTGCGTACCGTGCGTATTCTTGATGGTACGCATTTTCACACAGTTAAGCATCTGTCACACAGCAGCTTATAGCGGCTGCGTACTCGTGCGTACCTCAGCTGCGTACCGGTACGCAGTTTTGGGCGAAATCGGACGTTCGCACGCCCTCTCCCCTGTGCGTCTATCCCTGTATGTGACAACACATTGGCGACAACTATGCGTTGCTGTTCAATTTTGGCACAGCAGTTGTAATACACTCTTACCGAGTCGCGTGTGCTTTCCTTTCGGGCACTCAAATCGCTCGTGTGGGTCTGGTGTGTGCAGAGGGTTGTATTACTCAGATCCACCGAGTGATAAAGAGTTCACGTGTGAGGCTCGCAAATACGAGAGTCACACGCACTTGAAACGACAGCTGTCAGAGATAATCCCAAAACAGGGTAACTACTGCTTGGGACAAGAATAGGTAGATTGTGATTGAAACACGTTTATGAAAGGGCTATGTTATGTTTGGCATGAAAATGAAACAAGTTGGGGTTCTTATTCTTTTGGCCGCGTTACTAAACCTGGTTGTTGGGTGTAGTAATACTGTCTCAGACGGTACTGCGAGTTCAACAAGCACAAACGAAACCCATGACAATGAGAGATACAGTACATCTACATCAGGTGAAGCTTCTGCGCTTCTGATGACAGTGAGTGGATTCCAGGTACAACTTGAGAGGGCATCTTTGAACCTCCCCCGAATTGTGGACACATCGAGAAGATAGAGTTAACTTCTATCAGGAGGTGTGTTTATGTCCAAGAAGCGTCGTCAGTTTGACCGAGCTTTCAAAGTTGAAGCAGTGA
>Ga0164310_10001190_pt1 | contig 14515 bp, 11 predicted proteins | sample GuaBasSedimGuay1_FD_121795 | JGI IMG/M metagenome (GOLD analysis project Ga0164310, IMG submission 121795) | Subseafloor sediment microbial communities from Guaymas Basin, Gulf of California, Mexico - Guay1, Core 4569-9, 0-3 cm | ecosystem: Environmental > Aquatic > Marine > Hydrothermal vents... | reverse complement strand
ACTGTGATGGATCGGATAACTGGTAGTCGTTGATTACATAGGAATACTGCACAGGTAGTATTCTTAATGATGATAAGTGGCCATCCCATAAAGGGATGGCCACTTCCTTTTGGCTCTCATAGCCTGTCGAATTCGGTTTGTAGAGTCCAGACAGTTAGCTATATTATACTATTACTATGGTTACGAAGTACACAGGCGAACTGGATTTCGCGCAAGGGCTCGATTTCTCCCAGATTCTGACAAATCCGATCCTGGATATTGCTGCTCGTTTCTGGGAAACCGACCGGTACAAGGCATTCAGAGTCTGCTATCGCTCCATGCGTCTGATTGATGACCTGGTGGATAATCGCAGAATACTCGGGACTGAAATATCTGCCGAAGAAGCAGATCAACTTCGAAAAACCATGTTTGACTGGCTGGAATCGACCAAGCAACGAACGGAAGCCGACCAATCCCAACAGGAACTCTACGAGGTACTGGAGCGATTTAGGGTACCACTCTGGCCCTGGGAGAAACTTTGTCAGTCCATGGCATACGATCTGGAACATAACGGCTTTGCATCGTTTCATCAGTTCTTGAGATATACCGAGGGGGCAGCAATCGCCCCAGCCTCGGTCTTCATGCATCTATGCGGGGTAAGGCGGGATGCAAACAAGTATGTCCCGCCCGGATATGATATACGAAAGGCAGCTCGTCCGTTGGCGTTATTCTCATACCTGGTACATATCCTGCGGGATTTTCAGAAGGACCAGCAAAGCGGCCTTAACTACTTCGCGGATGATCTACTATTGAAGCATTCACTTCAAGTGTCCGATCTCCGCCAAATCGCCGATGGAAAACCGGCAACGTCATCATTTCGCGCGCTCATGGGGAACTACAAGTCTTTCGCAGAGTACTACCGTGAGAAGGCCCGGCGAACGATCAACGAGCTTTCTTCGTGCCTTGAGCCCCGATACGGTCTGAGTTTAGAGATTATCTATGGCCTATACTTACAGATTTTCGAGAGGGTGGACCCTGAGAGTGGTGTTTTCACCGAGAAAGAGCTAAACCCGACTCCTGCGCAAGTCCAAGTGCGAATTGAAGATATAGTCGCCGAGTTCACTCGACACCAGCAAACTTGATTCTTTTTCTGGAAGTTTTCACCTCATATTATGCTACTGAGAGAGGTAGTAGATGACTTTTTGTTGATTCAACCCGTATCGGTCTGGCAGACTCTACGGTGTATAAGAGATTGAGAGGTATTGTAATGAAGAAAAAGACAGTCCTGTTTGTAACGGTTGTTTTGCTGTTGGCTGCGGCAGTGTCAGCTAACGACCTGGTAGTGACAGTTTACAACAGTAATCTGGGTGTAGTCAGCGAAACCAGAAGTCTGGAGTTCAAAAAAGGGATCGGGCGGTTGCCGTTCCGTGATGTCCCGGCCTACATTGACGCCGCTTCGGTACGGTTCGAGATAGCGGAGTCAGACAAAAACGTCAGCATTCTGGAGCAAAATTACGCTTTTGACCTGGTGTCACCAGAGAAGCTCTATGCCAAGTACATCGACCACGAGATAGAGTTGATCGATAAGGAAGGTCGCTTGTATACGGGCACTCTCTTAGCGCCAAGCGGCAATTCAGTGACTATGATGGATGAGTTAGGTAAAGTGAAAATCATCTCCCTGAAAGAGGTCACGGAGGTCAATTTCCCGGTTCTGCCGGATGGACTTATCACCCGACCGACGCTCTTCTGGCTATATCATTCCGATTACTCAGGGACAATCGACTGCAATGTAGGTTACCAGACCTCGGGTATGAACTGGACCGCTGAATACGTTGGACTTCTCGATGAGTCTGAAACCGAACTGAGCCTGTCCGGCTGGGCTTCGATTGACAACACTTCCGGCAAAACCTACAAGGACGCCAAACTGAAACTGATTGCGGGTGACATTCATAGAGCGCCCGTTCCCGGTCGTGGACCAAGAATGGAACAGATGCTCATGGCAAAGGGGATGGGAGGCGAAAGTTTCGAAGAAAAGGCGTTTTTTGAGTACCACATGTACACTCTTCCCAGAAAAACCACCCTGGCTGACAAAGAGATCAAGCAGGTGTCGTTGTTTGAGCCTGCTGAGACAGGTATCGAGAAAGTGTACCTGTACCAGCCGGATCGTGACGGCAAAAGCGTGAAGGTCAAGGTTGAGTTCGTTAACTCGAAAGACGCAGGTCTGGGTATGCCGCTTCCGGCCGGGCGTGTGCGCATGTTTAAAGCTGACTCTGACGGTTCCCTGGTTCTTTTGGGCGAGGACAGGATCGATCATACACCAAAGGACGAAGAGGTCTCGCTGACAGTCGGCACCGCTTTCGATATCGCTGCCGAGGAGCGATTAGCAGAGCAAACGCGCATTTCGAAGCTCGTTGAGAATCGAAAGTACGAAATCGAATTGCGCAACAGGAAAGACGAAGACGTCATAGTAAAAGTAGAGAAAAAGCTATGGGGCTTCTGGGAAGTTCAGGAGTGCAATTTCGACTACAAACAGAAAGACGCCAATACGCTGGTGTTCCAGATCCCGGTGAAAGCCGGCGAAACGGTGATACTTGAACTCGCGGTTCGGTTCACCAGCAGGTGAGTAACGCTTTGGTTGACAAGATACTGGATTGCGATTAGTTTGTCCAAAATTGCAAATCCGTTTAGCTGAAGGAGTTCAAAAGTGAACATTATTAATAGGTCTGTGGTAGTTCTACTGGCCATGCTCATTGTCGGGACCAGTGTTGTCATTGCCGGCAGAGGCAGAAAACTGCCGGTTGATGCGTATATCAAGACAGCAAAAATCGAAATTATCTCAGGTGAAGAGGAACGGTATCATACTGCCATCGCGATGCTTGACTCACTGTTCATACACTATGGTCACCACGCCGAAGGCCTGTACTGGATGGGCAAAATCAACGGCGACTTCATTGAAAAGCGAGCAAGCCTCAAGGAGAAGCTTCCGTACCTTGAAACCATGGTGGCCTACATCGATTCCTTGCACCAATGCTGCGAGAACCAGGACATCAAAAAGAAATATCGCAAGAAGTGTGAAACGTTCACCAGCGAGATGGACTCTATCAAGGAGTTTTACTGGCGGAATTACTACAACGCCGGCGTTGAACAGGTAACAGAAGTTGAGGAACTGATGGAGACGGTTCAACAGGAAGAGGACTCCTCTTCTCTGGCCTACTATGAGACACGCCTGGAAGCACAGCTTGACTCGTGCAAGGACAACATGACACTTGCTATTGCCATCGACCCGGTAGATGCCCGGCCGTATATTGGCCTTGCATCGGCATATGAGCAGGCAGGTGATATTGAAACGGCAGTTGAGTGGTTAATAGAAGCTCTTGAGCGCGCCGCTGACAGACAGGAACTGCTGAGCAAGATAGCCTATACCTATATTGGGCAGAACCTGTATCTTGAAGCCATACCGTTCCTCAAAGAGAATATCGACATCAGGGAAGCAGACGAGCAGGCAATGACAGATACGGCCTATGCAGCCAGAATAGCCGGTACTATGTACAATCTGTCTGTGTGCTACAGCAACAGTGAGCAGTACGACTCAGCTTTTGCGATGTATCAGCGCATCTTGGTTCTGGATCCACTGAATGTCAGTGTTATTTCCAGCACGGGGCGGTACTACACGATGAAGGCCCGCACGGCCAACGATTCCGCTTCGCACTATCAGTCGCAAGGGAATGAGGAGCAGACAACGAAATGGCGTGAAGCCAAGGACGCAATGTTCGACTCCGCGCGCGTATTCTTCAAACAGGCATTCGAACTGAAGCAGGACAATCTGTTGGTTTGTGTTGAATATGGAATAGTCTGTGCTCTGCTTCTTGACAACGAGGGTGCTGCAGTAGCGTTTACTCGTGCAACGGAGCTTGATCCAGGCGATGCTGACAACTGGACATCTCTCGGTGACGCCCACCTGAACTTGAAGGACTTCACCAAGGCGGCCCAGGCATACGAAAAAACTGTTGAGTTGAAGCCTGATAACAAACCTGTGTGGGAAACGTTGAAGGCGCTCTACCTTGAGTTGGGTAACCGGGAGAAAATGGCCGAAGCAGACGCCAGGATAAAGAGCCTGTAGCAAAACAGAAACTGATTTCTATATTCAGATATGGACATATCGAATCGACTGGTCACCGTTGCGGTCAGCGGCCCCATTTGCAGAACATTCACCTATCACCTCTCGGAAGAACCGGGCTTAATTTCGCCTGGACAGCGTGTGCTGGTGGAATTCGGTCGCTCTCGCAAAGTAGGTTTCTATGTCGGACGCTCAAAACCACGATCAGACATAGCGACCAAGCCGGTGGACAGGTTCCTCGACAACGTCAGCTATTTCCCGCGAGACCTGTTTGAAACCTGTCTCTGGGTGTCTCAGTACTACTTCGCTAACCCGGCGGACTGCCTGGCCGCGGCTTTACCTCCGTTGCTGAAGAGCCGTCGCTCAGCACGTCTACGTTGGACTGGTGAGCTGCCGGAATCGTACGATGAGCGACTAAAGGACATTTTCAGACCTGATAGAAGGCTCAGCAAACAGGAGGTCGAAGGATTGCGTCGCATGAAAGGTTGCAATCTGGTTGATTTGGTGAAATCAGGGGTCGTGACTGAAGAATGGCCGGAAGTATCATCCGTTGGGCGCATGACCGTTGTGGGCTATGTTGCCAAACGGCAAACCGAGTGGTCCAGTTTCTTCAGCCGCAGGCGATTCAAACCGGATGTATTCGATAGTCAATTGAGCCGCAGTGAACTGGAAAAGCGTGGTTGGAGCACATATTATATCAGGCAGGCAGTATCTGCCGGTCTTCTGCAACCTGTAACTGTTGAGACAAACGAACGTGTTCTGGATTTTGTAGCCCCTCGGCAGGGTGTGAAGGATCTCAAACTCACTCTCGGGCAACAGGCGGCACTGGATGACCTTAGAAAGGGGCTGAACTCAGGATTCAACTGCAGCCTGCTTCATGGAATCACAGGTTCGGGAAAAACTCTCATCTACTGCCACCTCGCTCGTGAAGTGCTTGAACGCGACAAAAGCGTACTGGTGCTTACACCTGAGATTGCCCTTAGTGGGGCGACTTTGGCGTACTTTAGAGGATTTTTCGGTGACTTGGTGACCGTCGTTCACTCTGCCATGACAGTCCGTGAAAGAATGGAGAGCTGGCGAGGAATCCGGAGCGGGAAATACCGAGTCGTTGTTGGACCGCGCTCCGCAGTCTTTTCCCCGGTTGAGAACCTTGGGCTGGTCATTGTAGACGAAGAGCACGATGGCTCTTACAAACAGGATGACCCTGCCCCGCGGTTCCATGGACGCGACACTGCCATCATGCGAGCCAAGATTGCCGGTGCTCCGGTAGTGCTGGGAACAGCTTCACCTTCGCTTGAATCATACTATCACGCTCGATCAGGAAGATACCGTTTGGTGGAGCTTATGGAGCGGCCCACCGGAGCCCGACTGCCTGCTGTTCGGGTGATGGATATGCGCACGGAGAAACTCTCTGGAGATCATCCGTACCTCTCTTTTGCCTTGAAAAAGGAGATAGACTTGCACCTGGAGGCTGATCAACAGGTGATCCTTTTTCTGAATCGACGTGGCTACTCACCGCAACTCAAATGCGCCGATTGCGGGCATGTGCCAACCTGTCCGCACTGTGACCTGAAATTGACGTATCATCGCTCCGGCAGAAAGCTCTCGTGCCACTACTGTGGTCATATCTGCAGAGCTAACGACACTTGCGACAAGTGTGCCGGAAGACGGCTGCTGTATCCGGGGGCAGGCACACAAAAGGTCGAGGAGCAAATGGCCCTTCTGTTGAAACGGGGACGTGTTCTAAGGTTTGACTCGGATACGGCTTCGGGACGTATCAACGGTCACCGACTGCTGCAACAGTTTGCCGAAGGCAAGTACAACGTCCTTCTCGGAACCCAGATGGTAACCAAGGGGCTGGATTTGTCCGGGGTGTCATTGGTTGGGGTGCTTTCGGCTGACATGGGTTTGGATATGCCGGATTTCCGGGCATCCGAAAAGACTTTCGCCCGCCTCTTACAGGTAGCCGGACGTTCAGGAAGAGGAGAAAAGCCCGGCGAAGTGATAATCCAGACCTACTATCCTGACAACGAAGTCATCCGGGACGCGGCTAACCAGGACTACGTGAGTTTCTTTGAGCGCGAGATCGAATCACGGCGCGAGCATGGATTCCCACCTTTCGCTCGGCTGGTGAGGTTCGTGCTGTCCTCGAAAGATGAGGCGAAACTTGAAGATCAGGCAACGCAGTTCGCCAACCAGCTTCGAGATGTGGCGACAGGATCACGGATCAGGCTGGACCTGATAGGTCCGGCACCGTGCCCCATGCAGTTGCTGCGCGGTCGTTTCCGGCGTCAGTTGTTTGCCCGAACCACTCAACCAATACGTTTTGTGAAAGCTCTGATTGACTGGGAGAATCGGCAGGCACGATTTGGATTGCCGTCGTCTTTCAGGATCGCCGTGGATGTGGACCCGATCGACCTGATGTAGCAGCCTACCACCCCGTGCGCGCCAGACGGAGCACGAGGACGTACGCCGTCCACAACGCCAAGAGAAAGAGCCGACCCACTGGTCGGCTCTTTTCGTCTATACGAACAAGACTGTAGTGCTTACTTCTTCTTATCCTCAGTCTTGGCCTTTTCGTCCTTACCTTTGGCCTCATCGCCTGCGGCAGGAGCTTCACCCTCGGCGGGAGCTTCACCCTCGGCAACACCTTCGGCACCTTCTTCTACTTCTTCTTCCTCAACAGCGTCAGCCTTGATGACGGTCGGGGCGGAGATAACCACCACGGTACGCCTTGCTTCCGAAAGGATGTTCACTTTGGGTATCTCAAGTTCATTGACATGGATGGAGTCACCAATTCCAAGCTCTTCGACATCAATTTCGAAAAACTCCGGAATATCTGCCGGCAGACAGGAGATATCCAATTCTCTCATGGTTGCATTCATGATGCCACCATCGATTTTCACGCCCTTGGGAGTTCCCAGAAAACGTATTGGGGTAGCGATATTGATCGGTCTGCTCATAGAAATGGCATGGAAATCTATATGTGTTACGCGGCTGGTAACGGGGTCTCGCTGGAGGTCGCGAAGCACCACTTTGTTCACTTTGCCGTCAACAGTCAGGTTCAAAATAGTACTGGCAGTGGTTGCTTTCATCGCCGAACGGAATTCTCTCTCGTCAACGGATACAATTATCGGGTCAACTTCCGGACCATATACGACAGCCGGAATATGTCCCGCCATGCGTATCTGTCGAGCCGGACCTTTGCCGGTTCCGGTACGAAGTTCCGCGTTTATAACTACTTCTTTCATGGTCGAACAGTCTCCTTAATCAAGCCAATACTAAACCCTGTTGTTCGGTTCTGCAAACAAGGAAGAAATTGATTCTTCGTCAAAAGTGCGTCTAATTGCTTCTCCGATCAACTTGGAACAAGTGATAACTTCGAAGTCGGCCGGCAGGTTTTTACTCTGCTGATCGATCGAATCTGAGATTATAGTTCTAATAATCGGCGACTTTGAGAGGCGCTCAACGGCATTGCCGGAAAGCACTCCGTGAGTACAGGCGGCGTAAATGTCCAGCGCTCCCCGTGCCTTAAGATACTCAGCCGCCTGGACCAATGAGCCTCCGGTATCCACCATGTCATCGCGGATCAGGATATGTTTGCCTTTTACTTCACCGATCAGGCTCATAACTTTGGATTCGTTAGGTTCCGGGCGGCGTTTGTCGACAATGGCCAGGTCAGCGTTCAGAGCTTCGGCAGTGCTCCGAGCCATCTTTAGAGATCCCACGTCCGGTGAAACCACAACCAGGTTATCAACCTTGAGGTTCCGAAAATAGGAGTTGAACAGATTGGAAGAATACAGATGGTCGTGCGGCAGGTCAAAGAACCCCTGTATCTGGCTGGCGTGAAGGTCCATGGTCATAACGCGGTCGGCACCGACCGAGGTTATAAGGTTTGCCACCAGCTTGGCCGTTATGGGAACCCGTGGCTTGTCTTTGCGATCCTGACGGGCGTAGCCATAATAGGGAATCACGGCAGTAATACGCATAGCTGACGCCCGGCGGGAGGCCTCGATCAGCATGAGCAATTCCATCAAGTTTTCGGCCGGAGGGTTGGTTGGCTGGATGATGAAAAGATCAGCGCCTCGAACATTCTCGTTGATTTGTACAAATATTTCGCCATCTGAGAATCGCTTCACGGAGCAATCTGTTAACTCGGTTCCCAGGTAAGCGGCGATTCTCTGCGCCAGTCCTCGATTGGCGTTGCCGGTTACCAGCCTGATGTCATTCCGAACGATCATTATCCAAACCTTTTCGCTCTGAAACCAAAACCTGTTTTGCGACCGCTAAGATCGGTCACAAAGCAGGTCTTTTCAACAGATATCTTTTTTTCTGGGGCGCCAGGATTCGAACCTGGGAATGCCAGCTCCAAAGGCTGGTGTCTTACCACTTGACGACGCCCCAAGAAACTCGCTGGCGAGCTACGAAGAACTCTGTATTTGAAGCTCTGCTTCGTATGCCTCCAGAACTTCCTTTTCGATCAACGACCTCATATCCCGATTAACGGGATGGGCAATATCCTGGTGCGTGCCATCCGGCCGTTTACGGCTGGGCATCGACACGAAATACCCTCTGTTACCCTGGATGATCTTCATGCCTCGGATAACAAAGGCGTTGTCAAATGTGACATTCGCAAATCCCCGAAGTTTCTCCTCATCTCGAAGAGTAACCCGTATTTCGGTGATCTCCACGCTAGCCTCCCCATTCAAAGAAGCCGTACGGGCAGGGTAACCGGTCGAACCACAACGGCCGGCAGGCTATCCTGGCCAAACTTCATGTTGCTAACTAATACCGGCGCATCCATGTATATACCAAAAACCGTTGGACCGGAGCCGCTCATTCGAGCCAGCAAAGCTCCATCGTCCAAAAGCCCATCTTTGATTCTTCCCAGGATCGGAAAGGACCGAAGATGGACTTCCTCAAAATCATTACCCGTCTGTCGCAGGTTATCAATCAAACCAACAACTGTCTCAGAGCGATTTAAGCTAAAGGGCTGCGCGGCTTTTGTCAAGCCCAAACCGAGAGCGGCATAGCTGGTGCCAGTAGAAATCGCGATATTCGGGGTGACCAGGATCAGCCAATAGTCTGTCGGAAAATCAGTCTGGGTGATCTTTTCGCCCCGTCCACCAATCAACGCCTGGCCGCGAGTGAAGAAAAACGGCAAATCTGATCCTATTTCCAGCCCCAATTCAGCCATTTCGCCAAATGAAAGAGGCAGATCAAACAAGGCCACGCAGGCCAGAATAGTGGCGGCGGCGTCAGCGGATCCCCCTGCCAGTCCGGCCGCTATCGGAATGTTCTTTTCGAGCTCAACTTCAAGTCCAGATTCAAGACCAAACCTATCTTGCATCAAATGATACGCCTGGGCGATGAGATTGGAGTCGTCCAGTTCCAGTTTGGACGGCCGAGTCAGATTGATCTGTATTCCCGGCTTTCCTTTGACCAGAGTGAATTTGAGACGGTCGAAAAGTGAGACAGCCTGAAACAGGGAATTGATATCGTGGTAACCGTCGGGCCGCTTGCCAAGCACCTGCAGAAACAGGTTTACCTTGGCTGGTGTGCCTATGTGGATGCTATCTGTGGTCAATCGCTTAGCGAACATAGTCTCCGTAGCCTTTCAGGGGGCTACCGATTGAAAACAACCGGCCACCTGCCCAAGGGATAGATAGTGAGGAACTATCCGATATGGCAAGAGCTTTCAACGATTCTCCTGGCAAGTGATCTGTTTCTTGTCTTAGTGGAAACTGAGGTATATAATAACTACCCGTTGATGAACAGAGAGAACGACGCTTCTTTAGAAGGAGACCGCAATGGATCCGTTCAAGGCGAAAGCAAAACTCAAAACAAAATCCGGGAAGCATGATATCTACCGACTTGACAGTCTGAGCAAGTACGCGCAGATAGACAAACTTCCATACTCCATCAGAATCCTGCTGGAGAACATACTACGTAATATTGATGGTAGTATTGTCACCAAGGACGATGTCATTCGGGCGGCTGGTTACAAGCCGGGTGATGTGGGCGAGATCACTATCCCGTTTAAGCCATCACGAGTACTGCTCCAGGATTTCACCGGGGTTCCGGCAGTTGTGGATCTGGCGGCGCTCAGATCGGCGATGAAAGAGATGGGCGGTGATCCCAAAAAGATCAACCCGCTGGTACCCGTTGATCTTGTGATCGACCATTCGGTACAAGTTGACTCTTATGGCAGCGACGACTCACTCAGGATCAACATGGAGAAGGAGTTTGAGCGCAACCGCGAACGGTACGAGTTCCTTCACTGGGGACAACACGCGTTTGATAATTTCCAGGTAGTCCCGCCGGCCACCGGCATCTGCCATCAGGTTAATCTCGAGTATTTGGCCAAAGTAGTCCAGGTCAGAGATGGTGTGGCGTTTCCTGATACACTGGTAGGCACCGACAGTCACACCGTCATGATCAATGGCCTGGGTGTTCTCGGCTGGGGTGTTGGCGGCATTGAAGCTGAGGCCGCCATGCTCGGACAGCCGCTGTATATGCTGATGCCAGAAGTTGTCGGTCTTAAGCTGACCGGTCGGATTTCCGAGGGTGTCACCGATACGGACATAGTTCTCACTATTACTCAGATGCTCCGGAAGACGGGCGTGGTCGGTAAGTTTGTAGAGTACTTCGGTCCGGCCCTCGATGAGATGTCTCTGCCAACCAAGGCAATGATCGCTAACATGGGACCGGAATATGGCGCCACCATGGGTTATTTCCCCGTTGATGACAGTTCTATCGCCTATCTGAAGATGACCGGTCGCACAGACGAAGAAGTTGACCTGGTTGAGTGTTATACCAAGGAGCAGGGGTTATTCCGCACGAAAGGATCAGAGCCGCCTGAATACAAACAGGTTGTTGAACTTGACCTGTCGACAGTTGAACCTTCGTTGGCCGGTCCCAAGCGACCACAGGACAGGATTTCATTGAGCAACATGCAATCCGAATTCCAGCAGGCATTGACCAGGACAATCAAGGAGGGTGGTTTCGAACTATCACAGGGTGATCTCGATTCAGTTGGTAATGTCAAAGACGGTTACAAAGCGGAATTGCGGCATGGGGCAGTTGTGATAACGGCTATCACCGCCTGTACAAATACATCTGATCCGCACGTGCTGATGGCGGCCGGGCTTGTAGCCAAAAAGGCCGTTGAGCGTGGACTGAATGTCAAACCGTACGTGAAAACATCGCTGGCACCGGGGTCGCGCGTAGTCACCGGCTACTTGGAGAAGGCCGGGCTGATGGAGTCTTTCAAAAAACTCGGATTCCATAACGTCGGTTACGGTTGCACGAGTTGTATAGGAAACTCCGGGCCGCTTCCAGAGCCGGTACTGAAAGCTATCAATGAAGGCAATCTCGTGGCATCGGCAGTGCTCTCCGGTAATCGCAATTTCGAAGGACGCGTCAGTCCCCACACTCGCGCTAATTACCTGACCTCTCCCCCACTCGTCGTAGCCTACGCTCTGGCGGGAACGGTTGATATCGACCTGGTGACAGAGCCGGTTGGGACGAACGACAAAGGTGAAGACGTATTCCTCAAAGACATCTGGCCGACACAGCAGGAAGTCAACAAGTTGGTCAACGAGTATGTCATAAGCGATCTTTTCCGCAAGGAGTATGCCTCCGTATCCGACGGCAACCCCGACTGGAACGCTATCAAGAGCACAAAAAGCGATATCTACGCGTGGGACGAAACGTCAACCTATGTGCAGCATCCGCCGTTCTTCCAGGGAATGCCCAGGGATGCCGGAGATATCGAACCTATCCGCGACGCCCGCGTGCTGGCGATGCTGGGTGACATGATTACAACCGACCATATCTCACCGGCGGGCGTAATTAAAGCGGACTCGGCGGCCGGGAAGTACCTTCTGGAGAACGGGGTGCAGTTTGCAGATTTCAACAGTTTTGGCTCCCGGCGCGGTAATGACCGAGTGATGACACGCGGTACATTCGCCAACATCCGCTTGCGCAATCAGCTTGTACCGGGCACTGAAGGTGGCATCACGCTGCATCATCCTTCCGGCGAAACCATGTCAATCTACGAAGCTGCCATCAAGTACAAAGAAACCGGGACACCGCTGATCGTTCTGGCCGGTAATGACTACGGCATGGGATCATCGCGTGACTGGGCTGCCAAAGGCACCAACCTGCTCGGTGTCAAAGCGGTGCTGGCACAGAGCTACGAGAGAATCCACCGCTCCAATCTTGTTGGCATGGGCGTGCTGCCGCTTCAGTTCATAGCAGGAGAGTCCAGGGAATCACTCAATCTAAAAGGTGACGAACTGTTCACGGTGGAAGGCCTGTCAAACGACCTCAAGCCCGGACAGACGATTGTCGTAAAGGCGCTCAGCAGCGACGGCGAAAAGAGCTTCCGAATGAAAGTGCGAATTGACACGCCAGTTGAAGTTGACTATTACCGCCACGGTGGCATACTTCAGATGGTCCTGCGCCAGTTGGCCAGGCAGTAGAGACACCACCTTTTTTAGGCTGTGTCCATTGAAATGGAAGATAAACGCGTAAGCAATGGAGAGTAGATTATGCCAGTAGCCACACCTGAGATTTACAGGAATATGCTCAAAGCCGCACAGGATGGCAACTATGCCTATCCGGCGATCAACGTAACTTCGACCGAAACCGCCAATGCCGCCCTCAAGGGGTTTGCCGATTCCGGCTCCGACGGAATCATTCAGGTTTCATCCGGCGGCGGCGAGTTTGCTTCCGGTCTGAACGTCAAAGACATCGCGGTCGGATCGATCACAATCGCCGAGCATGTACATCGTCTGGCCGAACACTACAATATCTACATTGCGCTGCACACCGACCACTGTGTGAAGAAAAAACTGGATGCCTTCGTGCGACCGCTGATTGACGTTACCGTGCAACTTCGCGCCGCCGGTCAAGGCAACTTGTTCCAGTCACACATGTTCGACGGCTCGGAACTGCCGCTGGCGGAGAATATGTCTATCGCAGCCGAGCTAATGGAGATATGCAGAGACAACGAGATCATTCTCGAAGTCGAAACCGGTGTTGTGGGGGGTGAAGAAGACGGTGTAGATCACTCCGATGCACCAGCCGACAAACTGTACACTACACCTGAGGACATGGTTGAAGTCTACAAGACGCTCAGCGCCGTAGGTGGTGACTTCATGCTGGCGGCGACGTTCGGCAATGTTCACGGCATCTATAAACCGGGTAATGTTAAGCTACGGCCAAAGATTCTCAAAGAGGGTCAGGACGCGGTGGCCGCGAAGTTCGGCGAAGATGCCCGGATGTGGCTGGTATTCCACGGTGGGTCAGGGTCGGAACTGTCCGACATCCACGAGACGCTTGGCTACGGCGTGGTCAAGATGAATATCGACACCGACACCCAGTACTATTTCACACAGCCGATAGCCGAGCATGTGGACGCCAACCGTGCTGAGTTGACACATACCAAGACGGAAGTTGCCAACAAGAAGAAGTTCGACCCCCGCTCGTACTTGAAGAAGGCCGAAGAGAACATGGCCAATCGTGTAGCCATGGGCTGCAAAGACCTCAAATCCGTAGGCCAGACACTGTACGGGAAGTAGGGGGAAGTCCAGTAGCGCAGACCTGCTGGTTCGTATCTAGAGAAGATCAAATGGCAAGAGCAGTTCCCAACTCAATACTTGCACTGCTGATATTCTTGATTGCGATGATTGCCAATTCGGGCTGTGGGTATTTCTTGTATCGAGCATACTACGCTCCAGACCATGTATGTGCTAAGGGCAAAAAGGCTGTGAAGTCTCATATATTCAGTGCTTATCCCCAGAGATTGGGTGGTCGCGATGTGAGTCTCATGTTCTGGCCTCTATGGGAGCGCGACTCACGGGATTGTTTTGAAATTAAGGTAGTGGTCGGCGGATTTGAGCGAACAGGTGGGACAGACGACAAGATGCAAGCATGGCTCGATACGGATCGCTTACCGGTGATTGTTGATTCTGTTGTTGTGCGGAGCCAGTCCGGAAACGCTATTTGGAACCTTCCGTGCGATTCCACTTCTGAGATTAGTGGCCAAACCTATCTCAAATTCGGACGACTATGCCTGAAACGCAAGCACAACAGAATAATCGTCCAGTTCCACGCGCGAACGGAAGATGCTGAAGGTCGGCAGGTGGAATCGCATATATACCTGATGGAGCTTGTCAGGTGGGAAGAACGCAACTGGCTTGGGCATCAATGAGTCCCGTAGGTCAGAACCCCTGTGGTTCCGACAACCATAATTCACTATATTCCTCATATGCGTAACGTTAGTACAATCAAAGTAGGGACTGTCTTTGCTGTCAAGTGAGTTTTGGATTCCAGTTTTCTCCTTTTGCGAGCATAGTGTTGATGATGGTCAGTAGTTTTCTCATGGCTGCTACCAGAGCAGTCATTTTGGTT
>Ga0164310_10001189_pt1 | contig 14518 bp, 13 predicted proteins | sample GuaBasSedimGuay1_FD_121795 | JGI IMG/M metagenome (GOLD analysis project Ga0164310, IMG submission 121795) | Subseafloor sediment microbial communities from Guaymas Basin, Gulf of California, Mexico - Guay1, Core 4569-9, 0-3 cm | ecosystem: Environmental > Aquatic > Marine > Hydrothermal vents... | reverse complement strand
GTCATAATCTTGGAGAGAGGATCTCGAGTACTGAAGAGATTTGAGCCAGAAATTTCTCAAGCAATTCGTAGATTTCTTGAAGAAGAGGGCGTTGTTATTCACACTAACGCCCTTGTCCGCAGGATCAAACGAGAGAACGGTGAAATTATAGCAGATGCAGTAGTAGAGGGTGGATTAAGGATGCTCAGAACACAGCATGTCCTTGTGACAACAGGGAGAGCATCAAATACTGAAGATCTGGGTTTACAGGGAGTTGGAGTGGATATGGATGATAGAGGTTTCGTTAAGGTTGACAGTGAAATGAGAACCACTGCTCCAAACATATGGGCCGCTGGAGACGTTACAGGTCTTCCTATGGCAACACCTGTTGCCGCAAGAGAAGGCGTAATAGCAGCTCAAAATGCAATAGGAGGGAAGCACATAAAGATGGACTACAAGACAGTTCCTAGGGCGGTGTTTACTGATCCAGAGGTAGCTAGTGTTGGACTTACAGAGGCTGAGGCTGAAAAAGCTGGTTACAGGTGTATGTGCAGAGTATTAGATCTTGGCTTGGTTCCTAAGGCTCTAGCTATTAGAGAGTCAAGAGGTTTAGTTAAGATAGTGGCAGACGGGATCACTCATCAGATCTTAGGAGTACATCTTGTAGCACCCAGGGGAGCTGACATTATACATGAGGCTGCTCTGGCTGTTAAGTACAGGATGACTGTAGAGGAGATCATAGGCACGGTTCATGTTTACCCTACAATTTCTGAAGCCATTAGGCTTGCAGCTCAAACCTTCTTTAAAGATGTTTCTCGCCTAAGTTGCTGCGCAGAATAGATCTATCAGTAGAAAATAATATGAAACAGATTAATAGCAAGCTCTAATTGGCTATGAGCTAATTTATCATAGGTGTCGTTGTTAAGCCTTTGCCCCTTTCAAACCCTTTGTTTTCTGTACAACTGTTTTTCGTTAACAAGTTTTTAATAGATCTTATCTGTGTTTTGAGGATTAAGTTTGTAGGAGAGACCTAAATTGGCTCGTAAGGCTACGTTTTTTCTTTTATTACTGGTGATCACCTATTCCTCGGTTAAAATAAAGGAAGTTGAAAGCAAAGGACTGCTATGGGAAACTGCCATATCAGTTCAAAAAGCCTGTTTGTGGCTACTTGAACATCAAAACGCAGACGGTAGCTGGGGTGTTGGTATGTTAGAACAGTCGAGACTGACTCCGCTTATAACTAATTCTCTACTATCTTGTGGTTTGTCAGCGGACGACGAGAGGATTGCAAAAGCCCTTTCTTGGATATCTAGAAATAGGCTTTCAATCCAGGAGCCAGCTTCTCTTGCTTTTGCGGTTGATTCGTTTCTAAGAGCTGAAAAAGAGGATGTTACATTGAACTTCCTTCTTCAAGACCTCATTTCGATGCAGAAGGAAGATGGTAGTTGGGAGGAAAGCGTGGTCCTCACTTCAATCTCAATACTAGCGATCAAATCCTCACGGTTAAAGGGAAGTGCCGAATCTATTGATAGAGCATGTAAATACTTGTTTAGGATTAGAGTTAACGGAACTTGGCCCTGGGATACAGAGAATGACGACGATTGGATAGAACCTGCGAGCTATTTAGTTGTAGCCTTGACTGAGTCTGGGAAGTATAATGAGAGCGTTCACGAAGTCATTCGGTGGCTAAGAGAAAAAGTTAACAGCGAGAAAAACCAAAGTTTAAGCGTAACCACGATCGCTATTTTGGCTTGGGCTTTAGCTACGGAGGATCCCACTTCTCAATCGGTTACGAGAGCTCTGTCTTGGATCATAGATAGCCAAGAAGGGGAAGGAAGTTGGAACTCGGTAGAGGAAACTGGATTTGTCACATTTTTTCTCCATAGAATAGTTGGGTCTGTTCCTATTTCTTCATTAAGGCCTTCAGTGGACATAGAGGTCTCTCCACACTCTATATTAGCAGTAAAAGGAGTATCTTCTGTTGTTAACGTCACATTTGCTCTTTCAGGGGGACTTATGCTTGATCCTAAGGTGCAAATCGGTTCTTCTCAACTTTTAGCAGCTTCTTTGGTTAGAAGCTATGTTAACGAGACTAAGATGTCCCTGAACGATATTAGAAGGCTATGTCCTGGGGAATCCCTTAAGATCTCCGTCAAAATTACAGCGATATCAGATCAGGAGGCCAGTCTTTCTCTTCCAGTTATCTTAAGTGGCGCTGATTTCTTCGGAAATCCTGTCTCATGGAGTTCAGGGATATCAATCAGGGTGACGAAAAAGGGATTTCCTGAAATCAAAGTAACGATCCTACCTGAAAAAGGAGAGGTTGAGGAAGGAGAGTACATACCACTCTATCTTCAAATAGAGAACATTGGAACGGCTCCAGCATTTTCTCTAAATTATTCCTTGAGCTTTTATCCAGCAATAGTTGAGATTAAGAGTGGTAGCTTGAATCTATCTATAGATAAGCTTAATCCAGGAGACAAGCTAATTAGTGCCTTTGTTCTCAAGGGATTAGAACCTAGGGATGAAAGTGAATTGCTTTCGATAGAAGCAGAAGTAGAATACGTTGGTGGAAAGACAGAGGGAAAAGCTGGTGTCCTAGTTAAAAGGATCAGCTTCTGGGAAAAGTACAGCAACGACATTCTAGGAGCCGTTTTAGGAGCTGTCTTGGGATTTGTTTTCACAGTACCAGCTTCTAAGTATTTCAAGCCTTTTAAGAAGCTTTTGAATATAATCAGACAATTTTTGACAAAAAGATGAAATTAATTAAATAGTTCATCCTTTTGATGAAGTTTCTTTGAGTAAAGACAAGAGACCCAAAAATTCCTATGCTTGACATAAGCTGTTTTCGATGTTGAGATCTGTTAGTAGCAATGCGCAATATTTTAGCAGATAGTTCCTTCTGTTCCCGCAATTCCGTTGTAATTAAAGTTTTTTACGTGAAGAAAGGACAGCCTATTGATATGGTTTTTCCACTCTCCAAAGAAAATATTCGTGGAAGATTTGTGAATAAGGTACTAGAGTTAAGTGGACAGGATATATTCGCTTGTTACCAATGTGGAAAGTGCTCTGCACTTTGTCCTTCGCTGGAGAGGATGGATTTACTTCCAAATCAGCTTGTCAGAATGGTTCAGTTTGGCAGAGAGGAAGTTCTAGGATCCAAGACTATTTGGATTTGTTCTTCCTGTTTTTCATGTGCTGTAGAGTGTCCAAAAGGCATAGACATAGCTAGTCTTGCCGAAGCGCTGAGATTAATGCAGTTAAGGTTGAACGTTGACCATCTTGACCTAAATAAAATCCCTACAGAGGACTTAGAGGAATTACCACCTATTGCAATTGTTGGCGGCGCGAGGAAGTTTACTGCTTAGGTTAAGTGATCTTCATGAAGTTTCCATACTATCCTGGTTGCACATTGAAAGCTCAAGCCAAGAACTTCGAGATCTCTGCTCTAACGACGTGTGCATATCTTGGGATAGAGCTAGAGGAACTTGATAAGTGGAATTGCTGTGGAACCGTATACTCCCTAGCAACGGATGACCTGATGAAGCAGGTTGCCCCAATTAGAGTTCTCATCAGGGCGATGGAGAAAGGACAAAATGAGCTTGTGACTCTGTGCGCAATGTGTTACAATACCCTTGCAAGGGCTAACCTTCTCGTTAGAGCTGACGAAGAGAAGATGGAGAAACTAAATTCCTTCATGGATGATGAACCAGATTATGACGGAAGTGTCAGGGTACTTCATCTTTTACAGGTTCTAAAAGATATTATTGGTTTTGAGATAATTATGCAGAAGGTAGTTAGGCCTTTGAAAGGTCTAAGGGTCTCTCCTTACTACGGTTGTCTTCTCATTAGACCAAAGGGGGTTGCAATAGACGATCCAAGAGATCCAAGGATTTTAGAGGATTTGCTGTCAGCCCTTGGCACTGATGTAATCGGAACCCCAGAGAGAGCCACGTGTTGTGGGTCCTATCTAACAATTGACAGGAAGGAAGTTGTAGCTGATAACGCCTACAGAATTATAATGGCCTCTGTTGAAAGGGGAGCAGAGTTATTGGTAACATCTTGTCCTTTGTGCTTCTTTAACTTGGACAGTAGGCAGAAGGAGGCTAAGAAGCTTCATCCTGAAATGAAACAAGTTCCAATTGTTTATTTTACTCAATTGATGGCCCTTGCATTTGGACTCGAGGATAGCTTAGGTTTTGAGAGTCATTATGTAGACCCAAGGCCTGTTCTTAAGGAGAAAGGGTTGTTGGGAGGCTCTTAGATGCCCGAACGAATAGGAGTCTTTGTTTGCCACTGTGGACAGAACATAGCTGGAAGCGTCGACGTTGAGAAAGTCAGAGATGAGGCAGCTAAGTTAGCTGGGGTTGTGCACGCAGAAGATTACGTGTTCATGTGCTCTGATCCTGGGCAGGAACTTATTAGGAGAGCAATTCACGAGAAAAACTTGGATGGAATAGTTGTAGCTGCATGCTCTCCTTTCCTTCACAAGGAAACCTGGCAAAATATTGCAAAGAATACTGGCCTCAATCCTTACCTGGTAGAAGTTGCCAACATAAGGGAGTGGGTTGCATGGCCTCACAGGAATGATAAGGAAAAGGCTACGGAGAAAGCCATAAAGATGGTGGAAGCCGCTGTTGCTAAGCTTAGGTCGGATGTGGCCCTTCAACCAATAAAAATCCCAGTTAAGAAGTCAGTTTTAGTCATAGGCGGGGGCATTGCGGGTATTCAGGCTGCTTTGGACATTGCAGAAGCTGGACTTAAGGTGTACCTTGTTGAGAAAGATCCTAGCATAGGAGGGAAGATGGCCCAGCTTTCAGAGACATTTCCAACCCTTGACTGTCCTCAATGCATTCTTACCCCTAAAATGACTGAATTAGCCCACCACCGTAATGCCACATTACTCACCTATTCGGAGATTGAGGATGTTACTGGTTCTGCAGGAAACTTCAAGGTAAAGGTGAGAAGGAAGGCAACATACGTAAACTGGGATAAATGCGTAGGATGTGGCTCATGTATGCAAGTGTGCCCTGTTGAGGTCCCATCAGAATATGAGGCTGGGATCGCAAACAGGAAAGCGATATACATACCTTTTCCCCAAGCAGTACCCAACAAGGCAGTCATAGACCCGATGAGCTGTCTAAGGTTAAAGTATGGTAAAGGTTGTGGCCTCTGTGCAAAGGAGTGCCCTGCTGGGGCCATAAGTTTCAAAAACAATGAGAGATTTGAGGAGTTAGAAGTAGGAGCTATCATAGTAGCCACGGGGCTTGAGGTCATGGATGCCTCCAATTTCGCTGAGTATGGCCATGGAAAGTATAAGGACGTTATTACTGGCCTGCAATTTGAAAGATTACTTGCACCAAGCGGTCCTACTCAGGGTCGGGTAATTAGACCATCTGATGGTAAGGTTCCAAAGGAAGTTGCCTTCATCCAGTGCGTTGGATCAAGGGATCCTGAAAACTGGAATCCTTACTGCTCAAAGATCTGCTGTATGTATACGGCCAAACAAGCATTGCTTTACAAGGAGGCGGTCCCAGATGGGCAAGCCTACGTCTTCTACATAGACATAAGAGCTGACGGCAAGGGCTACGAGGAGTTCATTCATAGAGCCATGTCCGAGCACAAGATTGTCTACATAAGAGGTAAAGTGGGGAAGGTTTACGAAGAAGAGGGCAAGCTGAAAGTAGTTGCAGTCGACACACTTACTGGAAAGAAAGTTGAGGTGAATGCAGACCTAGTTGTTCTAGCTACAGCAGCTGTTCCCAGCCCTGGAGTTAAGGAACTAGCTAAGAAGTTAAGGATTCAACTTTCTGAGGGAGGTTGGCTCAAAGAAGCTCATTTAAAGCTAAGGCCTGTAGAAACCTTGACAACGGGCGTTTACATCGCAGGAGCAGCTCAATACCCAAAAGATATTACCGATACGGTAGCACAAGCCAGCGGTGCAGCTGCTAAAGCAATTTCGTTCTTATCAAAGGGTTATGTTGAGAGGGAACCCTTAGTAGCAAAGGTAGATGAAGATATATGCTCTGGATGTGGGAATTGCGTTGCCCTTTGTCCTTATGGAGCTGTTGAATTAACTGATGAAAGAGTAGCAAAGGTAGATGAAGCTCTTTGTGAGGGATGTGGAGCTTGCACAGCAGCTTGCACAGCAGGAGCTATCTCACTAGTGAATTATGACAAGAGACAGTTGTTTGATCTCATTTCAACTCTTGTAAGGAGGTAAGCAAATGAGCGATTTTGAACCGGTAATAATAGGTTTTTTGTGTAAGTGGTGTGCTTCAGCGGCTGCTGACCTTGCTGGTACCTCTAGACTTCAATATCCCGCCAACTTAAGGCCTATCATGGTCAACTGCTCCGGCTTCATAGACACATCTTACATCCTTAGAGCATTGCTAGAGGGAGCTGACGGGGTGCTAATTGGGGCATGTCATCCCGGAGATTGTCACTACGTGGATGGCAACTTGAAAGCCAGGAGAAGGATAGCTATAATCAAGAATTCGATTAAGGCTCTCTCTCTAGAGCCCGAAAGGATTAGATTTGAATTCATCAGCACGTCTGAAGGAGCGAAGTTCGCTAGAGTGGTTAGAGAATTTACAGAACAGATCAAAGCCTTAGGACCAAATCCCCTAAAGAGGAATGAAAGATGAAAGGAGTTTTCATCCCTGAAAGGGACCCAAGAGATGCCATCAGATTCGTGCTTAGGCAAGCAATGGAAAAGGGGCTTCTAGGGGGGATATTGGGGTATAGGAGGAACAACTCAGGTCTTATTTATCCCTATCTTTTTACGAGTAAAGAGGAACTTTCTCAGCTCGTACCAATTTCTCCTGTCATCTCAGGTTACTCCATGGCAACTCTTTCCTCTTGGATTACTACAAATGGTTACAGCGGTGAAAAGATTGCTGTACTGCTGAAGCCATGTGAGACAAGAGCAGTAATAGAACTCAGCAAGTTTGATCAGGTTTCCCTAGAGAACCTTCTGCTCATGACGGTTGAATGTCTGGGAACTTATCACGTTCTGGACTTCATTGACATGATTGAGGGAGGAGAGTCCCCAGAGGAGAGCTTGTTGAAAAGCTACTATAGCAGAGAAGATGATGCCTTTAGGGAAGCTTGTAAGATATGCATGTACCCTAAGGCCCCATATTCAGATCTTAACCTCTGTTTCATTAGTTTAGGAGGAAAGGGTCTTGTAGTAGAGACTTCTAGTGAAAAGGGATATCATTTGATGGAGAAACTTGGTTTCTCAGTTCAGGAATTAGAAGACGAGGCTTTAGAGGTTATTGACATTAGAAAGGAGAGAAGGAAAGAATTTCTTGAGAAGTCTCGTCAAGATCTGGCTGGTCCAGAGAAGATAAACGAGTTCTTTCAGGATTGTATTAATTGCCACAATTGTATGGAAGTGTGTCCCATTTGCTTCTGCGAAGAGTGCTTCTTCGACGCTGACAGGTATGAATATGTTACAAGACGATTCCTGAATTGGAGCCCTAAAGAAGGAACATTCCCTCTGCCAGAAGCGAAAATTCAGTTTCATCTGGGGAGGGCTCTTCACATGTCAACGTCCTGCATAACATGCGGCTTATGTCAACAAGCGTGTCCTAAACAAATCAAGCTAAGCGAGTTTTTCATTCTTTTGGCAGAAGAAAATCAAGCCTTATTTGACTATGTACCCGGAAGAGATCCAGAAGAGAAACCCCCTATAAGAGAGTTCTACGAAGAGGAGCTTGAGGAGTACACGGGGGGAACCTAGATGAGACTTGTATATGTGAAAGCTGAACTAGAGCCTGAAGAGCTTGAGAGACTAAGGCTTTGCACGGCATGTGGAGAGTGTATCGTCGAGTGTCCCGTGTTCAAGGCCACAGGCAACTCGAAGCATTTGCCTGTGAACAAAGGAAGAGCTTTAAGAAGGATCGTGGAAAGATCCCAGGGAATTGTAAGTTCGTTACAAGGGCAGGTACCTCTCAGAGAGTACTTCATGAGGAGTTCTGTTTCGAAACTCTATGAATGCACACTTTGCGGAGCATGTACGGAGCAGTGCAAGTTTGATGTAAAACCTGATGATTTGTGGTATCAGTTTAGGAGGATAATGTATGAGAACGGATTTATACCGGAAGGTATGAAAGTTCTTATCACTGCATTCAAGGAAAAGGGAGATCCCTATGGCATGGGTAGGAAAATGAGACTTTACTGGGCGAAAAGAGCCAAATTAATAGGAAAGATCCCGATAAATCGGAAAGCAAAAACTGTCTACTTTGTAGGGTGTACGACTGCCTTCACGAGAATAAACAGGGTTTCTGCCGTTTCCATGGCTCAGATACTTAATGCTGTAGGCGAGGAATGGACACTGCTTGGTGATGAGGAGGTTTGCTGTGGAGCGCCTTGGCTGATGATAGGGGATGTTAACTCCGCAAAGGAAAGTGCAAAGAGAAATGTTGAGGCTATCGAAAGATTGGGTGCCGAAAGAGTTGTAACTACCTGTCCTACGTGCTTTAAACAGCTGAAAGTAGCGTATCCAAAGCTTTTGGAAAGAGAGCTAGGTTTCGAAGTAATTCACGCTACCCAACTCATTTCCTCGTATCTAATGGATGGAATGCTTAGTCTCAGAGAAGGTATCAGGGAAATTGTCTACCATGATCCATGTGAACTTGCCAGGCAAATGGGAGTGATTGAAGAGCCAAGATTCATACTTACTAAGTTAGGTGTTCTGAAAGAGCTGGAAAAGAGAGGCCTCGAAACCCAGTGTTGTGGAGGAGGAGGTTTTTTGAGGGCTATAAATGAGGAGATAAGCGTTAAGGTGGCTCAACTTAGGGTTAATCAAGCATTAGAAACGGGCGCTGGCATCCTTGCAACCTCATGTCCCTCATGCAAGATGAATCTCTCTGAGGGTGCCAAAGTCCTTAATACTAATATTGATGTTGTTGACCTTGTTGAGGTTGTGGCCCGCAACATTGAGGTGTAGATAACATGTCAGAAGTCAAAGGTTTGGAGGTCGTAGAGAAGGAAAAAGAGGCTAAGATGGTCAGGATCTACATCATGGGAAAGGAGTACCTCGTTCCAGCTGGTTTAACCATAATGAAAGCCATGGAGTACGCAGGATACAGATTCATAAGAGGTTGTGGATGTAGAGGAGGATTTTGTGGAGCATGCTCCACAGTTTATAGATTTATCGATGACTACAGGCTCTACACAGGACTGGCTTGCCAAACGAAGGTTGAGGATGGGATGTATCTAACCCAGCTTCCATTTGTGCCTGCAAACAAGGCAATCTACGACTTGGATAAGATCAAACCAACTCCAAACATCTTGCTGAGATATTATCCAGAGCTAGCGAGGTGTGTTAGCTGTAACACGTGTACAAAGGCATGTCCTCAGGACATAGAAGTTATGTATGCGATACAAGCAGCTATAAGAGGCGATATAGAGGAAGTCGCTAACCTTACCTTTGACTGCATTCAGTGCGGTCTCTGCACCATAAGATGTCCAGCCGAGATCCAACACTACCATGTGTTTCAACTTGCAAGGAGGATATACGGGAAATATATTCAGCCAAGAGCAAAACACCTAGAGGAGAGGATTAAGGAGATCGAAAGCGGGAAGTACGACGAGGAAATGGAGAAGTTGATGAAGATGAGCGTTGAAGAGCTGAAAAAGCTCTATGAAAACAGGGGGAGGATAGAGGACTAGAGGTGATGCTAAGTGTCTGAGTTTGAACTGATAAGAGGCTATCCCAAATACATGAGGGAGAGTATTGAGCTAGTTGAGGAAACAAGAGAGAGAAGGTTGAAGGAAGAGTTTAGACATCTTAGCTTGGAGGAAAGGGAGGAACTCCTGAAGAAATACCACCCAGATTATAAAGAGGGGACAAAAAGACCGTTGAAGATAGGACCCAACAAGGGGATGATAGCCCCTCATGAGGTAATCGACTTGCTTGAGGCACATCCATTGATCAAACCTGAGCAAATAGATCTATCTCAGGTTGATTACGAGACAGACATCCTCATCATTGGAGGTGGGGGGGCGGGAATGACAGCTGCTCTTTGGGCTGTCTACAGCGGAGTCTCTCCTGAAGACATACTCATCGTTACAAAATTGAGGTTGGGTGACTCAAATTCAGTTATGAGTCAAGGAGGTGTTCAGGCAGCAGATAGACCTCCAGACTCACCCACGAGGCATTTCTTGGATGTAATAGGGGGAGGTCACTTTGCAAATGACCGCCAGCTTGTTAGAACCCTTACAATGGAAGCTCCGTACATGATGAAGTGGTTAGAGGAACTTGGCCTAATGTTTGACAAGGATGAGGAGGGGAACATGATCGAACTATGGGGCGGTGGGACAAGCTGCAGAAGGATGCACTCATGCAAAGACTATACAGGTATGGAGATAGTAAGGGTTTTGAGGGATGAGATAAGGAATAAGGGGATAAAATGCGTTGAGTTCACTTCTGCTGTAGAGCTGATCACAGACGACGAAGGAAAAGTAGCAGGTGCTGTGCTTCTCAACATGGAGAGCGAAGAATACTCTATAGCAAAAGCAAAGGCCACGATTTTAGCTACAGGGGGTTTTGGAAGGCTTCACATACAGGGATTTCCAACCACAAACCACTACGGAGCTACAATGGATGGAGTTATCTTGGCTTACCACGTCGGGGCTTTGTTGAGAGACCTAGATGCCACTCAATACCATCCAACAGGGGCTGCATATCCTGAACATATCGTTGGCCTCCTTATCACAGAAAAAGTCAGAGGCGGCGGAGCTCAAATAGTTAACAAGTTTGGAGAACAATTTGTATTTCCTCTGGAACCTAGAGATGTAGAGGCGGCCGCCATAATAAGGGAGTGTTGGGATAGGAATAACGGGGTAGAGACTCCCACTGGAATGAGAGGAGTTTGGCTAGATACACCTATGATAGACCTTATCAGAGGAGAGGGTGCTTTCAAGAAGATGTTTCCCGCGATATTCAGGATGTTCAGCAGAGTTGGGATAGATCCAACGAAAGATCCAGTTCTAGTGTTTCCAACTTTGCATTACATGAACGGAGGTATTGTGATAAATGAAAGATGTGAGACTACCGTTCCAGGACTCTTTGCTGCTGGTGAAACTACAGGAGGAGTTCACGGGAAGAACAGGCTCATGGGGAACTCCATACTGGACTATCTGGTCTTTGGAAGGAGAGCAGGTATTAATGCAGCTAAATACGTCAAAAACGTTAGAATTGGTAAATTGACTTTAGATCATGTGAGAAGATATGAAAGATGGCTTGAAGAAGCTGGCATCGAAACTGAAAGAAGAGCTCCGCTGATCTTACCGGATTATAGAGGGAAGAAAGTGCTCATGAGGAGAATAGATGTTTTGTAGGTCATTAATAGTGAATCAGCAGCTATATTTATTGCTTTTATAATCATTATCGGGCTTCCAGCAACACTGTCACAGCTGACATAGGCTTATTCAATTGTCACAATATACGGAAACAGTTATTATTGAACCTGCTACTGATTACGTTGAACATGAAATCAGTAAGCAGGAGAGAAGTTGGAGAAAAGATAACAAGTCTTATCAGTAATTCGATAAAGTTGGCTCTTATTCTAGTTTTTCTCTCCTTCTTAAGGAGACAGCTTCAAGATAGTGTTGTAGAGGCCTTTAACCTTCAAATACCCTCTAAACTGATCGTTGATGCTATAAGGCTTGCAGCAATAGCATATTTTGGACAAAAAGTCGTTGTGAGTCTTTTATTTCTTCTTAATATAATATCTGACAGATTGTCTAAAATTCTCGGTTTTGAGAAGACTGGTGGACTTAAGAGAATTGGTAACGACATAATCTATATGATAGGCCTTTTACTTGCTTGGTTTGGCCTGTCACCTCTCTTTGCCTTTCTTCCTGGCAAGATCTTAGGAACCATTCTTTCAGTTGTGTTTTTGATGTTAGCCGCTCTAATCGTCTATGATGCCCTAAGAACTGGTTATGATCTATTTAAGGAGAAATTCGACAGGTTTGTTAGCCAAATAACTTTCTTAATAACAGGTATACCAGAGGATGGAGAAAGTAAGCCCAATCAGAAAAAGGGCCAAAGGAAGAGGTAGAAATTGGCTACTATCAGTTGTATTATAGTTATTGGAATTCCTACTTTCATGAAATCCAATGGAGAGAACTTAGGATCCTCCCTCTCCAATATGCTTATAGCTACCACGGAAGGAGGAGATGCAAAATAAGTTAAGCTGCCTCCTATGTTTGCTCCTATTCCAGTCGCCCAAGCTAGCTTAAATAAAGGTATTTGAGAGGTTTCAGCTGCTTTTCTTATTACCGGTAGGAGGGTTAAAGTTACTGGGATGTTATCTATAAGTCCGCTTGATATTCCGCTTACCCAAAGAGTTGCAGAAAGCGAAACAACGGGGTGCTGTGTGTATATGGGCATTACGATCTTTGCTAAGATATCCAGGGCACCTGTTCGCTCCATAGAGCCTATGATTATGTAGAACGCTCCTAAGAAGAAGAAAACCCCCCAGTTAATCGATCTGAAAAGTTCTTCAGGTTCTGTCACCCCAATCCAAAGCATTATTACAGCACCGCCCAATGCAACAACATCTAATGGAATTCCCGTCTTTTCATGCATAAAGAAGAGAGTAATGGTTGCAAAGAAGATTACAGTTGATCTAATCAAGATCCACTTATCTTTGACTGCCTGCCATGGATCCAAAGAGGACATGTCTATCTCTCCTTCTCCTTCTTCTATCAGATTTGCTGTCTTCAAACCAACTAATGTCGTAACGAAAACAACCAACAAAGACAGTGGAAGAGTGGTTCTCACAAATTGAGAGAAGGTGAAACCGAACTCTGATGCAAGAATAAGGTTAGGAATTGAGCTTATCATAAGACCTATTGAACCTGCATTACAGGCTATGGCTTCATACATGATCCATGTTCTAAGTTTTAGCCTTAGTGACTTGGCTATTGAAGCAGTTATCGCGCCAATTATGAGCATGGCAGGTAGATTAGGTATAGAGGTTGTTAGTATGGCTGTTAGAAACATGAAGGCTGAAAAAAGTATTTTTGGACGATTTCCTACGAGTCTAACAACCCATAAGCCTATGAATTGGAAAAGACCCGACTTAGCCAGACCCTCCATCAAGAGGAGAATACCTAGGACCAGCCTCAGGGTCGGGCCATCAATAAACTGCGTGAAGGCTTCTTCTGGTGTGAAAATATCGTAAATAAAGGAGCCAAAAAAGATGGTTAGAGCAGCACCTATCATCGCAGCCACTACCATGTGGTACTTCTCAACAATCAAGGCTACGATCGTGAGAAGAAATATGAGTAGCATTGGGGTTTGGACGGTTTGAGGGACCAATTTGATTACCCTTCTATCTCTCTTTTGCCCTTAACATATGATATAACCAGATCTTCCACCATCTTTTTGAACTCTGGATCTTTTTCTAATGCTTTAAACTCCTCATCCGTGATTGATTCAGGCTTGTGTATTTTTATCCTAATAGAGATGCGAATAGCTCTTTCAACATCGTTTTTTAGCTTATCATATTCTTCTATGAGAGAATCAATTCGTTTGCTCTTTTTCTTTTCTTCTTTAGACTTCACCTACAACACCCTCTTTCTATGTATAGGGATTGTGGTTCAATTTATGATTGGTCTTCCTCTCTTCTCCTTGGAAGGTCCCATATGACATATAGTAAATCAATGGAAGGGCCAATAAGGAGACTTCCGCTCCTTTCCTAGTCAGCTTGTATGTGCTCCTTATTGGAGGTCCAATTGTTACATTTCTTTCAACGTAACCCAGCGATTCTAGGGATTTCAGCTTGTCTGAAAGGCTTCTTGAGCTTATTTCCAGTAACCTTTTGATCTCATTGAATCCCAACGGTCCCATAAATAGGAGAACGTACAGTATCTCAAGAACCCATCTTTGTGAAAGGAGGGAAAAACTGGGCTTCAACCCTTTGAGGGCGTTCCTTATGTCTTCTATACCTAATTTCTCTCTTGTAACCATTTGACGGAGTGTCTCCTCTATTCCATCCATAGTCTGTCTTAACTTCCTTTCGATGGCTATCCTAATATTTTCATCCATTTTCATGGTGCAGCAAACCTCACTTAGTTTTACCCTTCATACTTCGCACTTTATAGGTTTCATCTTACACTCTGATTTGATTTTGGCATTAGGTGTGAAGAATGAAAAATAAGTGCGATGTGCTGGTAGCCGGGGGAGGAATAGCTGGTTCTCTAGTATCTTATCTCTTGGCATCCAAGGGATTTGATGTGATTACGGTAGAACAAAAGCACAAAGATGATACAATGAAGGTTTGTGGTGATGCCATAGGTAAGCATCACTTCTACAGGATTGGAATCCCTCATCCCTCTGGAAAAGAGCTCGTGGGAGTCTTCAAGGGAGTAAAAGTCGTTGCACCAAATGAAAAGGATGAGATTATAGTTGGTGGAGAAGGATACGCTCTTAACAGGCCCATATTTGTCAAAAGTTTGCAGAAAATGGCAATGGATGCTGGTGCTAATCTTCTTGATAGACATGCTGTTTTAAGGC
>Ga0164310_10001187_pt1 | contig 14539 bp, 16 predicted proteins | sample GuaBasSedimGuay1_FD_121795 | JGI IMG/M metagenome (GOLD analysis project Ga0164310, IMG submission 121795) | Subseafloor sediment microbial communities from Guaymas Basin, Gulf of California, Mexico - Guay1, Core 4569-9, 0-3 cm | ecosystem: Environmental > Aquatic > Marine > Hydrothermal vents... | reverse complement strand
GCACCGGATGACAGGGAGAAATTTTATCTCTATGTGAAAAAATACAGAATTGGACCAACAGCTGCGTTTCCCATGAAATTTATCAATAACTTTACAGCGGTAACAGAGATAACAGGAGAAAATCAAAATGGTGAAATAAAAGGATTAAGTTTTGCTCAAACGGATGAAGAAATATTTGATGAGGAGGTGCCTTTTTAAAAATAAATTGATTGTTTCCTTTTTCTTTCCCATATTAATTCTACCCAGTCTTTTTCATTCATCTTTAGCTTCTGTTTAACTTCTTAAGTTCTTTTAATGTTCTTTTGGCTAATTCAATTGCAATTTTTGCTCTTTGAATATTAATTTTTGTTTTATCTTCATAATCGGCATCCTTTCTTTCATTCCATAAGCGTCTTAAATTTTTTGCTATCTTCTTCTCAACTTTCTTTTGTGAAGTTTGATATTTCTCTCTTACAAATTTATGGGTATCAATTCTAGGGATTGTTACACCTTTAGCTATCAACCTGTTCCTTGCTATACAAAATACGCCATAGTAAGAGCGGCTTATTGAGGTTCTCAAGCAAGCTTCTTCTAAATCTTTTTCAGACCAAGATAAGAGTTTTTCAGATAATAATACATATAATTCCCAGTTAAATCCCATTTCCTCTTACTATTATTTCTACTATGTTACTAATCTCATCATCTATAAAAAGCCACCATTCCTCATCTAATTTGTCTAAAAGATCTACTGCCTCTTTAGGGGATAAATTAGTATGTATGATTATAAAGATTCCGCTAAAATTTTCTTCAGGGTCATGCTGTAGTTTTAGCTCAAGAAAGGACACATTATTTTTAAACACACGTTTAATTTCTCTTACTACATCTAAAAGTATATTTACTAAATTATATTTTCTTATAAATTGAATGATTTCCATCTCATTTCCAAAAAATTTATAATATTGATAAAGTGAAGCTATATCATCACTAATTTCAATTTCCTCATTTGGTAAAATAGTGGCATAAACCACCATTTTACTTTTCCTCCCTTGCTTTTCCTAAAAGCCATATTCCTCCAACCACCAAACCTACTTTAAAAAGTGATTTCATAAACTCTTCTTTCTTTTTATCAGATACCCATCTTCTAAAACTTGGCATAATCATTGATAATCTGTGTTCCAATATATTCAACCGCAAGGGATGATAGAATACTTTGGGAAAATTAGGGAATTCAAGAAATCCCTCTGGTTTAATCCTCTCATCTACAATGAATAACAGGGGTTTTTTGCTGTCAAATGCCATTGTTGATTCAATATGAAGCCACGGAAATGTTTTAAATCTTTTCTCCTGATAAATGTAGTCACGAGGTGTAGCTATTGCAATAAATGCATCACATTTCTCAACCTGTCTTTTTATATCATCAGGAATTTTTGATGGATCTTCAGCAAATACATTTATACCAGCTCTTATCGATTTAAATCCCCACATTTCTATCAATTTTATAATTTCTTCCACAACAGGGGTATCTTCTTTCCTAGTACTATAGCTGATAAATGCTGTATAGATTGGTTTGGGAGTAACTTGAATTGGTCCCCATTCAGATGTCCATAATACCCCTAGATTTTTCCAGTCTGCTGTATAGAGATCATAAATCCATGTTTCAAGCCCAAATTTTAATTTATATAACCCCGGTTTTGAAGGAAGTGTTAAATTAAACTCAGTTAAAAAAGCCGAATCACCAGGAGGAATATAATCTTTTAAGCTCAATTGTTTGATTCCCTTTTTTCCTCTTATCCAAGAAGGTGCTATTTCTATTTTTGTAAAATAGAGTGGTTTATCAATAACATTGCGCACACTAATTTGCAATTTAAGATTTTCTCCAGGCTGTTTTACAAAACTGTCAACCTGGGGATACAAAACCCACATAGGGTTATCACCGAATTCATAATGCATTTATTTATCCTCCTTCGCATTCTCCAAACATTTATCCTTTTATTTATCAGTTAAACTTTTTTAAATCTCCACTCAGCGCCAATTTTCATAGCAAGTTTTTTCCACTTTTGGCAAGCCTATAAATAGTTATGTCATTCATCTGAAGATAGGAAACCAACTGCTTTACTATTAAAACTTCTGATGCTTCTGATAGCTTTTTCTTCATTAAAAGTCTTCCTTTGCTAACTAAAATACAAAGTTTTACTTTAAAGTCAACAAGAATAAATGTTTTTTAAAACAATCTAATGTGCTTTTTACCATTTCTATGGGTGTATTTTTCATCCTTCTTAAGAAAAGATAACAATTTCTGGTCTGTATTTAGGATAACAATAGATGTTCTGATTAAACCTAATACCAAATTATTTGAAGCTTTGTTGGATCATCTTCATCGATAAAAGCATGTGCCCAATATGGGTACACTTCCTGTAGGGATATTGGTCTTCCCATATATAGCTGCTTAATGTTTGAAGGATTAAAATTTAGCTCTGTTTGGTATCTTGGAAGTAAAATACATGCACATGAGATTAGAAAAATGTGACAATAAGTGAGTTCTTATTGTTTTGGGAATAAAAATCACTTTGTGCACACCTTTGATCTTGATGATATCCCTCTAATGATATCCTTATAAATACAAAGCACATCTTCAATTTCATAAGGCTTAAGTTTCCTTATCTCTTTTGGTAAATCTTCCATTTTTTAGGTATTTTCTTTTAATATTTAAGCCTAGATACCTTGCCCTTCACGTGTGCCTCTATGAAGATAAATTTTATTTGGCTCAATACCTAATTTTGCACCTATTCGCAATGATGTATCATAAATGTAGAGTTCTCCTGTCCCATTGATATTTCCTACAAGTTTTTCTATTAACTCATAAAGCTCATCAAAATTTCTGACCTTAATTTCTGATGTTACTGATCTTGTCAATATGGAGACATTTCCTAGTGAGGAATCATGTATTAGAATACTATTTAGCTTGCTTAAATTACAAAATGAGATTTGGGAGGGTAAGCCCATTGCTAATTCTAATTTTACACATATAAAGGGACGGTACCAATTTTAGGTATGGTAATGTTTTTATGCAGAAAAACATATTTCCTTTCAATAAAGCACCATTTCCAAAGCAGTTAAATCTTTAATGTCCAAAAGTATTTTTCTATTTGAGATACGCTAGACAAAATCAGCCAAGTCAGTGGTGCCAGTGGGAGAAGAATTGGATAGTATTTCATCCAGTAATGGCCACGAAAGCAAAATTTCGTAATTTCTGAAGGGCCTTTTTGACCTTTCTTTAAATTCATCACAAAAGAAATTCAAAGCACTTGTATCAAAATACTTTCGGCTTAATGTCCATTTTAGTACTATGTAAAAACGATTTTTAAAATTTACCTACTCTAACAACAAAGCTCACCTGCCGCTTTGGAGCGCCAGCGGAATAGCGGTCAAGTGCAGTGCCTTGTTATCTGCTCAAATAAGATATTTCTCATTCAACTAAAAGAATATCTATACCTTCTCTTTCAGATATATTAGAGAAAGAGTGTTTTTTCAATACTGTTAAAATAATTTTCTTATTAGATCCAAAAGAAAGTTTGATTTTAGTCTTTTTGGGTTTACGGCTAATTAATGATACTTTACATTGGCTTAATTGAAGTATCGTAGGCTTTCCAAAATCAAAATACTGTACTTCTATAATGGGCAACAAAATGTACGATGATTCAGTTTTTGCGACAATCATTCTTCCAATTCCAATCCGATTAAGTAAAGGGCCCATTATTAGTCGTTCTATCATAATGATACCGGGCACTAATGGAAAACAAAAGAAGGGAGCAGCATAAGCTACAAAAATGCCAAACGATGTAAGTCCCATACGTCTAATAGGTTGATATTTTACGTTCTTGTAAATTGCATATATGACCCCTGGTATACCCAGTATCCACCAAAGAGCTATCCATACAGGAAGGAGAATCAATACCAAGATAGTCACTAAAGCTCTCTTACCTGCGCTACCTGTTGCACCAATAACAAATGCTTTGATAGATTCAAATGAACTTCCTATTTTTCGCTGGATCATTTCATAGATGAATAATTTTCTTTCTTGACTCATTCTGTCTAGATCAAATACAAAAAGCCAAGAAATTAACAACGTTATTGCAATCAACACGATTATTAGTCCCATTTCCGCACTCCTTTCTCTGGTCTTCAAACCATATAATGGCCACTTTTAAATAACAAAACCGAACTACTAGAGATTGGTGAGTTTCCAGAATAACCTTCTGTGGTTGCACACGCTGCTAACATCAAGGCGATAATTAATACCAAGATTAGATTTTTCTTAGTCATATCTTTCCTCCTAAGCACATATTATCCTAGGTACTAAAAGCTGTGACTGTTATTAACAGCCATTTTGGCTAGTTGATTGTCTCTTTTTAACCTTCATAGTTTTTCTTTAATGCCCAAATTTAGCTAGTGCCTCTATCATAGAGTTCGCCCGAAGTTTGCGGTAAATATTTTTTAGATGGCTGCGCACTGTCTCGTAGCTGATATTAAGAATTTCCGCCAATTTTTTAGGGGTATATCCCTTAGCAAGATAATTTAATATTTCTGTTTCTCTATTTGTAAGGTTCTGAAATTTTGGTTGAGTATCTTTATAAATATTTCTAAATTCATTAAGAACTCGTTTTGCTATTCCTCTAGACATCGGTGCTCCACCATTAATGACTTCCTTAACGACCCTTGTTATCTCCGAAAGAGAAATCTCATCCTTGACAATATAGCCAGTTGCCCCTGCTTTAAGGGCAGAAAAGAGATGTTCATCGTCATCATAAACTGTAAGTACTACTAATTCTGTATTACAATGCTTTTTAAAAATGGCTTTTATAACTTCTATACCAGAAATATCAGGGAGACCTAAATCTATAAGTGCCACGTCTGGACACTTTTCAATTATACCTTTAATTGCTTCTTTACCTGTAGTATAGGTGCCAATTATTTGTATAAAAGGCGAGCCATCAAGAAGAAAACGTAACTCCTCAAGAAATCTTAAATCATCTTCTACTATTGCTATTTGAATTGGCATCTTAGGCTTTGTTATCAAATATTATCCCAAAATTCTGAAGATTTATTTCTAAGACCTTTCCAATTGAATTTACAATATCTGTACTGATTTCTCCATTTTTTGTTTTAATCAGCCGGACAGTTAGTTCCATTTCATTAACACAGCATTAACCTTGTTATTCATTTTGTTCTTTTCATCTTTTGCTTCTCCTGTCCCAAATTTTTAAGCTACAAAACCTTTGTTACAATCTATACAAAATGATTCCAAATGCAAATCCCCCAATTGGGGGATTTTTAGGTTGCGATATACTGTTAAAAAGCTGGAAGTTTATACCAATAGATTTTAGAAAAACAAAAGGAATTACGTACTTCTGTGCAATTTATTAATCCTGTTGCTGACTTGGAATTTTTTAATCTCACTCAATTACTCTCACTACATCACTTCCTTCAAATATTGACCCATCAATAAGCTGTCCAGTTACTAGGAGCTCAACCGCGTCCCCAGGCTTAATATCTTGTAGATCCTGACGCCTGAATTTGAGAATGAGAGTATCTTTATTAATTATTGCTTTAATAACAGGAGCACCCTGACATTCAATAGTTGAAATATCAATGTCCTCTATACTATATTGCTCAGGCAATTCGACAAATGCAGTTATAACCCCCTTACTTCTTAAATTTAAGGTCTCTGGCTTTATCTTAACATCAGCAGGAATCAATACATGAAATGGAGGAGGGGGTGGAGTTATTTGGGAAAGAATCGTAGAAAACCAAAAATTAAAATGAGGATCAGAAAATGCTAAGTCCCAATCTACTACATTATCAGCGCTGAATGTGGCAGAAATAATATTATTTGGGTCAGTTATCGTTACCGAGCTAGCAGTTACAATAAATGGTTCATTAAACCATTGTCCATACTGGATGCGTACAGTTGGCTTATAAATAGGTGACCCTAAGAGATCCGCAGATTTTACTATTTCTAATGTCGCTTGAAACGTATAAGTCTTGCCAACTTCTACATTTAAAGGATTGCTAACCCACCAAGCTTGAACTCCGTCTGTTCCGGTAGTCCAATCTTCAACTGGAAGTTGAGAGATAAATCGCCCTTCTACTAAACGATATTCTTCATAGGCAATAACCTCACTGCCGATGCTGATCATAATCCAATTTACCTCAAGCGGAAGGGGTTCTTCCAATCTAAAATTAACTGTGATGGTTTGGAAAGTAATATCTTCAGTTAAAATCTCTGGTTCAATGGTACGAGAAGCCGCAAATCGCGGTCGTGCTATCAATGTATCTTGAGTTTCATAGGCTCGAAGTGGTAACATAGCTGGTTCTTCGATTTGTAAGCCTTCGAAATTCCAAGTATATAAGCCTACTTCTGGTTGGGCAGTAAATATTGAAGGATCGTCGGGATAGAATCGAACCAAGTTTAAGTCCGTTTGTAATTGAACCTTTGGATTGAGAACTGGAGGCCCTCCATCTGGTCTGTTAATAATATTAGTACCCCAATGATGATCCCAGACAATAGAAACATTTTCAATACTATCCTCATAAGTGAAATAAGAATCAAGATGGGAAAGCTGTGCACTAACCCGGTTTCCTACCGGTTCTTGCGCAGAAATAGATGTGATATTTAAGAGTCCTAAAATAAATAAAATCAGTATCGCAATTGTTAATCTTTTGTTTTTCATTTTTAATTTACCCTCTTAGCATTTTAATAATCCGCTTCTTATATTTTTCTGGAGATACTATTTTGTAAATCCCTCAATTGGGGGATTTTTATTCTAGAGGAAGTGTAATTTTTATATAAGTGCCTTGACCAATTTGGCTTTTGATTGTGAAAGAACCTTTTAGTTCTTCTATCCGCTTTTTCATGTTCTTTAATCCATAATGACCTTCTTTGACATTTTTTATTTCAAAGCCTTTACCATTATCCCTTATTTCAAAAAGTAGTGTTTTCTCAATACATGAAATATTTACCGTTACAGTATCAGCACAAGAGTGTTTAACAATATTAGTCATTGCTTCCCTAAAAATTTGATAAAGACATACTTTAGTTAAAAGAGAAGGCGGACTAAAATTTAGTATGTTTTTAGAAACATTTAATTCAAAATCAATATTAAGATGTTTTAATAACTCATGTCCGTACTTTCTTAGATATTCACAAAAATCTTCCCAATTCCCATGAGTTTCATTCGTTATCCAAAGAAAACCTCTTAGTTGTCTAGAGGAATCTTTAGCAAGTTCTTTTATTGTCTTTAATCTGTCTTCTACCTTAGCTGTATCTTTTTCAAGAAATCTAATTGCGGTTTCAGAAGAAATAGAAATATTAGCCAAGTTATTTAAAATTGTATCATGAAGTTCTTGTCTGATACGCTCTTTTTCCTTTTGAGTTTTTCGTTCCATTTCAATTCTCTTTTGATAAAGATAAAAATTATCTATTGCTGATGGAAGGGCAAAAGGAAGTATAAGAGATAACAAAGCAAAGGAGGTAAATCTCATTGGAGTTACTCCCAATAATCCCGGTAAGAGATTTAGCAATATAAAAATACTACCTACTATTGATGGAGCTAATAAGCTAAGCCTTATCTGTTTCTTCAAAAACGTATCATTTTCTTTAACTAGTGAATGAACGAAAGCTCCTATCATAACCACAGTCCAAAAACAAAGGAAAGGAAAAGTAGTAGCAAAGGCAATAATGCCAGAAAAATAAAGAAAAACAGTAAGCAGATAATATCCATAAAACACATATGGTATTCTTGGGTATTTTAAAATTATGTTTTTTGGTTTTGGAAAGACAAAGGCAAAATGCACTAAAGTGATCAATCCACCTGCTGCAATGTAAATAAATTTTGTAAGCAATTGAAAACAAAATGGATGGAGAGTTAAAGGTCGACTTATAACAGGGGCAGCACTGATAAAATAGAGGGCACCAAAAATTAAGAAAAATGTACAGGTACAACCAGGAGGAGAGCGATACCTTTGGAACAAAAAACCAGCACTTAAAAGATATACTAGAGCTACCAGATATATGAGTCCTGTCTTCCTAATTACAAGAGAAAAAGGCATATTTTTAATATTAGCTTTGACTGTTCTAGGTGTGGCTTCATCTAAAAACTCGATACTTACAAAGTCTCTTTCCGCCAAAAATTTATATACTTCTTTTTGCACTTGCCACCAGTTTTTTTCCTTTTGAGGAAGAAAAAACTCAGGAAATCTCAAGAAAAAAGTCGCATCAAGAGCGATATTTCCGATTTTTGAAACGAAGTTTGACATATCTGGCGGAAATTCTGATTCAAAAAAGAGAAAAGGGGCAGTCCGCAAAGCATAGATGCCTATGATGCCGATAATGAAGCTACTAAATATGAGGATGATAAATATTGCTTTCTGACAGGTCCAAGTACCAAGAAACATCTTTTTAGGTTAGGGACTTCTGCCCAAAACTGCTATGTTCAAATCTTGTTTAACACAAGAAAATTGAAACTGTCAATAAAAAAAGAAATGCGAATATAAGTTGTTAAAAGTTAAAAATACTGTTGTCAAATTTCTTTTGAACATTCTGGAGCTCAAGATATTTTACTAATAAACCCGAGCGTTATGTTAATGCATAGTTTGCGTAGCCATTATCCTTGTGTTAAAGTAACTTATGGCCATTTTTTAGATTTCTTCGTAATTCGCTCATTTTATTAGTTCCTTAACTTTGTTTTTTAGCTCAATTGCGTCTTTATCTATCTATGATAAAGTTGTGCAACTCTTTTTTATATCAAAATCAAAAATTTTTGGACCATTCATCTATCCGTGCCACTACGCATACATTAACTGTTTAGTAGCGCTCCCCTAATCACACACAGACCCCTTAAAGGCTAAAATTGCAAGAGGGCAACCGCTAAAAGCAAATTTCTTTTTCGTAATATGGTCTTTTTTCCTTCCAAACTTTATATACAATCTCAAGTAATTTCCTTGAAAAAGCAACTGTTGGAGTACCTTACGGGATGCTTCTGCTAGAGCCCACCTAAGCCACTTATTTCCTTGTTTTGTAATCCTTCCATGATATGTCTTACCACCACTTGAGTAAGTTGAAGGCACTATGCCTACATAAGAACAAACTTTTTGGCAGACGAAAACCTGTCTATATCATCTGTCTCATACCTTATAAGAAAGGCTATAATATCACCAATACCTGGAATGGTTTTAAGTAGTAAGGTAATTTCATCCTCTTTAACAAAGGATTTAATCCTTTTTTCTAAATCATTTATCTTTTTTGTAATCTCTTCTATAAGATCAAGGTATCCGTTTAGGATAGAAGTATCATTTCCTTTAAGATTTAAAGCTCTTATTATCTTCATGCCAGTCTTTCCAAACTTGTCAGTTAGTTCTTTAAATGTAGGCTCTTGTATATAATTTCTATCAAGCACAGCATGTACTCTGTTTTTAAGAGAAGTCCTTACTTTTACAAGGGCCATTCTAAACCTTAAAAAATTTCTTAAATCTCTTGTTTCAAAACTAGGTGTATGAGCCCTTGGGATAAGGTCTGAACGTAATAAATGGGCAAGGGTGTTTGAATCAATAGAATCTGTTTTAATCCTTGCCTCTGCTATTGCCCTTGTTTTAAGTGGATGAGCAAGTATTGCTTCATCTACAAAAGAAGATATCTCATCATAAAAATAAGCCCAATTAAAAGTAGCTTCTATAACTGCTTTTACAGGCTTTATGTTTTTTAAAAGACTAAAATAATGCTTAATAGATTCTCTATCAGTGGAAACTCTACTTCTTTTTGAAACTTTTCCCTCTTTGTCCATAATAGTTGAAACAAAATACTTTTTATGAAGATCAATTCCCATATAATACATAACGTGCACCTCCTTCTTTTTCCTAAAAATCCCTTACTACCAGAGGTGCTCAACTTTCTCATGTTATCATTATCTGCCTTCACCAGTTATTGCATTTGAGTTTTAATTACTTTCACTGCATCATCCACTGCATCATCAATATCTCGTCCCATTTGGTAATCTAAAGTAATAAGCATCATAGTTTTCCCGGTCAGGATAGATACCACTTGTAAATGTAAGGTCGATACTACAATTCTTTCAATTACTCCTTCCTGTTTTGCCAACCTGAGTTGCTGTCTTGCTTCGATGAGATTCCCTACGATAACCGCGTCTAGTTCTAACTTTTTACCAATATCAATTATGTTGAGAATTTTAGGTTTTTGCTCCTTGTTCTTTTCAATCAGTCGCTCATGTTTAATTAATTCTTCAACGGTCAACCGTTCCACGTATCGCCTTTCTGGTACCTCGAAACCAAGCTCTCTTAGTTTAATGCTCAATAATTCTTCTATAATTGACGCATACGGAGCATAGGAGGAAGTTACAAATACAGCTATCTTTTTTATTTTTTTTAACTCACTTGAAGAAATATAAGATGGTACGATCAAGTTAGCAGTGGATTTAAGTTTAGACAACCTTGTTAAATTGCCTTGTGAAGCACATGCCAATATTGTCACCATTAGGACAATTAACAAAAAGCTTTTAATCTTGACCATAGAACCCTCCATATATTTTCAGCCTCAATCTAATACCAGCTACCGCCCATCCAATTCAACGAATTAAAACCGGCGCCTGATGGAGCCAATAAATGAAGATGCGAATTTAAAGCTGACGTGTTTAACACCGGATTAAAACCAACCATTGATAAAGGTGATACAGGTCTAAAACTTGAATAGGAACTTGATATGTCTTGAAAGCTCCAATTATAGGAAGCTAGATTGTATGAGTTAAGTGAAGCATTTAAATATGGTGTAGGGTTAATGGTTTCGTGAGAATAAAACCTAGCCTCATAAGTATAAGTGTAAGTGTTTCCCTTCCAAAAAGAGCTACCAGTATAATGGAATGTATACTCAATTCTATAAGGGTAAGAAGTAAAGCTACCAGAAAAATTGTAATTTCCTACTGTATGAAAAGAAGAAAGTGCTTTAGCCAAGCTGGAAAAACTCATAGAATTTGCCAACATAGACCTTCGAAGTATAAGCTCCGTTCTGCGCATCACGTCGAATGTGAATTTCCAAGAGTCTCGAAGAGTTATATCTAGCATGAGTGAATTCAAGGGGAAACTTAGGCTAATAGGATTCTTGGTCAAAGAAACTGCAAAACTACTTCCAGCCATTAAAATTTTCATACCAGTAAGCGGACTAGGACACTTTAAATATCCTCTAACGGCTCCAGTGGTAATATAAAAGTTCCTCGCAATATCAGCAGTACCAGATAAGGGCATTAATCCAACAAGTGTGTTAAATGGATGCTTTAAAGGATTTGGTAGACCTATCTTTTGTATGTCTGGGCTAGTTAATGAACTTTGAAAAATATTTCTTAACTGGATAGTCTGAAGATTATTCAACAAATGCCCCATCGGAAATGCTATTTCTGGTGGTTGCCATCTTGGAAACAAGGCAGCCTTAGAAAGTGTAAGTGTTTGAAATTTATCAGTACTTTGGAAAGTATGGTCATATATTAAACGTTTGTAATCGTAAGGAAAACTTATAGAAGTTCTTTGCGTCCTGAAAATCCAGCTAGCTAGATAGCCATCTGTAGGTACCCAGGTTCTGTTCCTTCCACTTACCCTCATAGTGGGCATTGTTATGAGAACTACCAATAATATTACTCTTACTCGCCACATAATGCCTCCTTTTAGAGATTCTTATTAGAGATTCTTAAAAAGCATGGAATGTTAATTCACCACCAAAATAGTTATTTTCCCAATGCCATCCCTCATCTAATCCTGCTACAATAAAGGAAAAACTCCAACGTTTGAAATTTCCAGTTAATCTAAGCACCAGGTCATCCGTATCTTCAACTAAAACATAATCACCCAACTTTGCTTCGCCTATATTGAACCTTTTTAGGCCTATCTCCAAACCAAAAGTCCTTTTCACTAAAAACCCCATCCCCCCTCCGTACCCTATTATGTCCCCAGGGTTTAAATTATTTTTGTTCAGACGGTAGGTATAATCGAACACTCCATAAAAATAGAGGCGCCTAACCACAAATTTCCTTAGATCCATTCCCCAAGTAAAGCCCCAAAGACCATCTCCAAGGGATGTATAATCTGCTAATGGCGAATTAATGTCAAAATAGCAAGTTAATGAAGGCTGCCTCTTGCTTTCGTCTAAAATTCGATAATAAAATCCACCGTATATATCACCGATACCAAACTCAGCTTTTGTTTCTTTCCACATATCACGACGTATGTTACGCCTCTTCAGAATATGATTGCGTTGCTTTATTAAGACTGTCTCAGATAAGGAATTCCCCTTTGTTTTATTTGATTCGGATTCCACTTCCACAAGCCCAAATGGTATTGCAACATATATTCCCATTTTTGGCCTAATTACATAGCTTGCTGTGATTCTTATACCGACATAACCTGCTGAAAACTCTAAACCAAGCCTTTTTAAGTACGTTGTATAATTAGCTCCTAGCGTATAAAAACCCTGCAAAACCAGCTCTTGTCCTGGAGAAAATCCATAACTGACAGACAGATCTAATCGAAACCTATCTTCTAACAGTCTGCTCTCACTCTTTGTTTGATATTCTTCACTGAGCACAATTTCCCACTCAGATGCAAGCAAAGGTTGTGTCAGCCAAAGCAGTAAATTTAAGGCAATTAATACTCGTTTACCTAATTTAATTGTCATGTTGAATTTTTGCAGATAAAATCTTTCTTACAGCCTTGACACTTCGAATTTTTACCGTTTTCTGAAACCTTTGTTAAGAACTTAAAAAATTCCTCCTTGCATTTTGCTAAATATATAAACAAATTCTGCCCCTTATCTAAATCTGATAAGACGCCTTAAAAACAAGAAAATACACCCAAGACATCCTGTAGAAATCCAGGCATATTGTAAACTATTGCCCCATATTTTATCAGATTCTGCCTGTGCAGCTTCTACCCAATGCTCTGGAAATTTTCCTTCATTTGTAAGAATATCTCGAACCGATAAACATCGTGCCCCAATAATTTCATTATATTCATTATCTTGGTACTTAACTGCAAGTACCCGACAAGTGTGGGCTTCCTCATACAGGGCATAGATGACGAAAAAACTAACAAAGTATAAGGCTAAAACTAAAAGTTCCCCAACGTAAAGTAATTTTTTACGTTGTATTTCTAGTTTAGGGCTGGTCCTGGTATCTGCAATGGGTGGTCGACTAAACAGAGAGCGCCAATCAAAATTTTCTTTGCGTTTTGCGGTCGTGGAAATCACAATTCCTTTCATCTTTATTTCTTCTACGATGCTCCACCTATCTTTTTTACCATATTTTGCTGGAAATATTTCTTTTGTAAATCCCCCAATTGGGGGAGGCATTGAGTTTGGTTTAGTAAAATAAAAATAATCTACTAAGGTTAACAGATTTTGGGAAATCGCACTTCTGGCTTCTTTATACATTCATCCCACTTTTCCCTCTCCCAAACTTCTATTCAGTTAACTATGCCAACAATTACTACTTCATTTCCTGAAATCTCAGCTAATTTTTTGTTTCTTTTGGAAACATAAGATATTTATTCTTTTCGAGTTTTGTAAGGTCAATGTAAATAAATTTTCATCATCGCCTGTTTTTAAACCTCGTCTATTTCCTTAATCTTCCTTTATGTAAATCTATCACTAGGCAATAAATAAGGTATTTGTTAAAATTTTCTTGACATATCAGAAAGCAGTACTATACATGTGCCAACCATAAGAATGCAACTTGAATTTAAAAGCGTTATCTTGTTAAAAGTAAAATAACTTTTTGACTAAAAGGAGTGTCTTAAAATGACAGAGATTGTTATTAAAGTACCAGATTATATAAAAGACCTAATTGATGAAACTACAGAATCTATTTATCTTGAAGCTCTCAGAGAGGTAGCAAGGAAAAAGAGGGCAGAAATTGAGAAAAAACTAAAACAAGTGAAAAAAGAAATATCTATTTATGAAAAAAATATGGAAAGACCTATGATGAATTTTCTAAAAGTCTTTCTGATAATCTTCATGAACATAATGATTGGATAGAATGGTCTTATCTTATCAAAGTTGCCCAACGCTTGGAAAATAAGATTGAAAAGATGGAACTACTAATTGGCAAATGATAATAGATGAGCTCAGAAAGTCATAAAGGAATTTTCTCACATTATTAAAAGTATTGAAGAATTGGAGGTTGGGATAATGCCCCTCATCATAAAGAAATTGAGACCTTCCCTAACCATAAACATATTGATAACAAGGTTGAAGCCTCAAAAGAAAGAAATCTTTATGAAGTGTTGAGATTTATTAAAAATGTTATGGGTTAAATTCCTTCTTATGTTTTCTTTTAACTTCTCAAGCACAATCTTTCCCCTTTCAGCATCAACCTTTGCTTCATACCCAAGCTCCGCTGCTGCCTTCATAACAGCAGGAATAATATAACGCTTTATTCTCTTTTTTCTTTCCCCTTTCCTCAACCTGTCATATTCTTCTTTCTTTCCAATCACCCTTAGAAGTGTCTCT
>Ga0164310_10001186_pt1 | contig 14542 bp, 12 predicted proteins | sample GuaBasSedimGuay1_FD_121795 | JGI IMG/M metagenome (GOLD analysis project Ga0164310, IMG submission 121795) | Subseafloor sediment microbial communities from Guaymas Basin, Gulf of California, Mexico - Guay1, Core 4569-9, 0-3 cm | ecosystem: Environmental > Aquatic > Marine > Hydrothermal vents... | reverse complement strand
TGGACATCGGTATTATGATGAATCTGATGTCAGACAATTATTGGGAATAGAAAACAATGAAAGAAAAGTTGTTGTTTATTGCAGGGTTTCCAGCCATTCTCAAAAAGATGATCTAAAGTCTCAAATAATGGCGATGGAACAGTTCTGTCTGTCATCAGGTGTTGCTGTTGATGAATGGGTATCTGAAATAGGTGGTGGCATGAACTTTAAAAGAAAGAAGTTCTTAAAGCTTATGGATGCTATTGAAAATGGTGAGATATCGAAGTTGTTGATTGCTCATAAAGATAGACTGGTTAGATTTGGTTTTGAATATTTTGAACATAATGCCACAAAAAATGGTTGTGAAATCGTAGTTGTTAATCAAGAATCATTGAGTCCACAACAAGAAGTTGTAGAAGATTTAATGGCGATTATTCATACTTTTTCTTGTCGCTTGTATGGTTTAAGAAAGTATAAAAAAGATATCAGTCAGGCAATTATTAATGAAAGTCACTCGAATTTTAAAAAGTAAAAAACTTAATCAAGGAAAATATGAACAATTAGAAGAACAGGCTAAACGATTAGGTAAAGTTCGTTCTGAAGTTTGGTATTCTTTTGGTTCGATAGGTGGTGTTTCTATTAAAAGTGATAGGAAAATACGTGACCAATGGCTAAAAGAAAAACATCAATTTAATGTTTCCGCAAATGCTTGGAAAGAAACTTTACGAGATAGTTTTAACAATAATTGCAATAATTGGGGTCTGAGTAACATTAAGGAACGTGCACAAAATAACTTAGACAACTCAAGTTTATGAAACAACCTCTTCAGGAACAGCAGTATAATTCTATTGTCCTAAATAATCATCAAATACAATTCGCATTGATTTTTTAAACCCGGTTGCAACTGTTCTACCCGTCTCGTAAACTCTGTTGAAAATACTAGCAACCACTTTTAACCCCGTTTTTTTCGATTTCTTTAGAATAAGGTTCAATCATTTTTTTGCTTCATCTATGTCGTTTGTTTTTTTAATGTTACCATATTATTTATTTAGTTGTCGAATTTATTTTATGCCCGTTCCTAAGTTCACAAATGTAGGGGCAATTCCTTGTGGTTGCCTCGTGCGTGTGAAATTATTATTATGAATATAGCGTTTTTCGTTTTGGTGAAATACAAAAAAGGGCAAACACACTGCCCCTACAAGATATGTATTTAACTCAAATGGGAAATGCTATATCTATAGGAATTACGACGAACCGAATTGGATAACTTATGACTGATAACTGCTATGGCTATAAAAATTGATGCACTGGAATTGCTCGAAATATTAAGGATAACTCCGCCGGAACAAAACATTATGTTAATCGGCAAACACGGCATTGGTAAATCGCAAATCATCACTCAGTTTTACCAAAAAATGAAAGTGGTTCCTTTCTTTTTGGGGCAAATGAGTGATCCCGGTGACTTAATTGGGCTTATGCATAAAGACGAAAAGACGGGACACTCAGAATTTTTACCTCCTTATTGGTGGCCCACCGATAATAAAGCGATTGTCCTTTTTTTGGATGAATTAAACCGCGCCCGTCCGGAAATTCTTCAATCTGTTCAAGACTTGACACTGAATAAAACCTTAGCAGGTAAAAAATTGCCAAAAGGGAGTATCGTCATCTCCGCCGTCAACGAAGGTGAAGAATATCAATTAACCGATTTAGATCCGGCGTTAGTGTCACGCTTTAATTTATATGAATTTGCACCGACGGTAGAAGACTGGCTATTATGGGCTAATGACAATGGTATTGATGGACGAATAATTAGCTTTATCCAAAAAAATAATTGTGGGCATAAAGGCAGCCATGAACCTCAAAAAGAGCTTGGGAAGCAGCTTAAAAGTTTCACCTGAACAAGTTCTATTAAGTTGGGCGAAATATAAGGGCAAATTAAAATCTTTCAAGTTGAAGGATTATATCTTTTTGAATGAACAAATCGTATTTTGGCTCAACGGTGACAATTATAAAGCCGCCAAAAAAGCGACTGTGTTGAAAAATTGCCTTCAATATTTACTTCATCTAAAACAGGCGAAGCAAACGGAAGCGATTGCTCATATTGCATCCATGATTGAAAGTGATAAATTTTCAAAAGTCACCGTGTTATTATTAGTTGATTCTGAAGAAATCATGGCAGAATTGGCTGAATATATCAGTAATATTCGGTTATAAATTAACCGAACTTCCAAAGCTTCAGCTTTGGGATTTTTACACTATTTAACCAAAACTATAAAAAAGGCTTATTAAACAACGTATTACCCAGGTAATCGAATCCTGGTATATAAAAGAACCTCTGTTTTTGCGGTTTGGATAACTCATGAATTATGTATCAATCCAAATATGCAAAACATCCTGGTTAGAGTTTGAAACACGATAAAAATTAAAATGTTATTAAGCATTGGGCAGACACGCCATTCTGCCCGACAATACAAAACCTGCGTGTTCGCCCTTAATGGGCAACGAAAACTTTTTATAAACAGGCTTAAAATAAATATGTATGAAACCGTTATTGGCTTAGAAATTCATGCCCAATTAGCTACGAAAAGTAAAATTTTTTCTGCAGCATCAACGGCTTACGGTGCTTCTCCTAATACCCAGGCTTGCGCGGTAGATCTCGGTTTGCCAGGGGTGTTGCCGGTACTTAATGAACAAGTGGTGCGTATGGCGGCTAAACTTGGGCTGGCTATCGGTGCAAAAGTGGCACCGCGTTCCGTGTTTGCACGAAAGAATTATTTTTATCCCGATTTACCAAAAGGTTATCAAATTAGTCAATATGAATTGCCAATTGTCGAAAGTGGGCAACTTCAGATTGAAGTGGATGGCAATGAAAAAACCATTGGTATCACTCGCGCCCATTTGGAAGAAGATGCAGGTAAGTCTTTACATGAAGATTTTCAAGGTTTGAGTGGGATTGATTTGAATCGGGCTGGGACTCCTTTATTAGAAATCGTTTCCGAACCGGATTTGCGTTCTCCTAAGGAGGCGGTTGCCTATATGAAAAAACTGCATTCCTTGGTGCGTTATTTGGATATTTGTGATGGTAATATGCAGGAGGGTTCTTTTCGTTGTGATGCTAATATTTCTATACGCCCCCCAGGGCAAAAAGAATTGGGTACACGCACTGAGTTGAAAAATCTCAATTCATTTCGTTTTGTAGAACGCGCCCTTGATTTTGAGATTGAGCGTCAAATTGACGTATTAGAAAGTGGCGGAAAAGTGATACAAGAAACGCGCCTTTATGATTCGGATAAAAATGAAACACGTTCTATGCGTGCTAAGGAAGAGGCTAATGATTACCGCTATTTTCCAGATCCGGATTTATTGCCTCTTGTCATTGAGGCTGATTTTTTAGAAGAGGTGAAAGCGGATTTACCTGAATTGCCTGAGGCTAAAAAACATCGGTTTATGCAGGAATATGATTTGTCTTTATACGATGCGAGTGTTTTGACGAGTAGCCGTGAACTGGCTAATTATTTTGAAAAAACCGTTAAGGTATCTGATAGTGAGACGAAATTATGTGCTAATTGGGTAATGGGTGAGTTAAGTGCCTTGCTCAATAAAAACAACTTGGATATTACCGAATCGAAAGTCAGTGCGATTCAACTTGGCGGCATGTTGCGCCGTATTACCGATAAAACCATTTCCGGTAAAATCGCTAAAAAAGTTTTTGAGGCGATGTGGGAAGGTGAGGGCGATGCCGATGCGATTATTAAAAAACGTGGGCTTAAACAAGTCACAGATACGGGTGCGATTGAAAAGCTAGTTGATGACGTGTTAGCTAACAATCCTAAACAATTGAACGATTATCGCAATGGTAAAGAAAAATTATTTGGCTTTTTTGTTGGGCAGGTGATGAAAGCTTCAAGGGGCAAGGCGAATCCGCAGCAGGTAAATGCCTTGTTGAAAACAAAACTTTGAATATGGGGAATTGGGAATCGGATACTATTAATTTCATTTTTTATTTGCATTGTTAACCGGCGAGGAGAACGATTTTTTATCCTGAGGCAGACATTTCACATTTACTTAATTGTTTATACTTCAAACTGTCAAGTTTTCGGATTTAAGACCTGTCGCTTTCTAAAAAAACGAAAACTTGAACGTCCGGAGTATATATGAAGTCTTCACAGCTCAATCCAATTGAAAATTAACCCTTGGCTACGCTCGCTGTTTAAAAGCCCTTATCCAATTTACCGAACGCTTAGGACCAAATTTCTTTTGTAAATCCTCCAAAGAGTTATAAGCACGATGCTCAATAAGTTTCTTTGCCGTTTTTGTACCAATACCCTTTATAGAAGTTAAGTCAGAACCTTTGTCATTGATAAAGTTGATAAAGTCAGTCGTGTCTTGAGAATTAATGACGGTTTCGTTGAGCTTTGACAATAACATGGTTTGTTCAAGCCATTGGGAAGCTTCAGCTTGTTGAGCGGCAATGAGGAAAACCCATATATCTTTAAGTCCGGCTGACTTTGCAGCTTCATAGATAGGTAATCCCGTTAACAAACGATATTTATCTTCTGAGTCTGTTAAACAAACAACTGGGAGAACTGAGTTAAGTCCTCTTCCTTTAAGTGATTCGGAAGCTTTGTTCAGAATACTTTTTTGAATTCCAGAATCCCCTTCCATTTCGATCTGATTTAAAAATAGTGTGTAGGGTTTCGTTTTAATGTATTCTTGAATTCTTGCCATCTTGCATTACCTTATGGTTCTAATGAATTGATCCGTTCTACCAATTCATCAGTGAGCTCAATTAACTGCATTGCTACAGTTCTTGCTGAGGTATTATTTTCAGCAAATAAAGATAAGGGCATCCGTTTATGTGAAGCTTGTGCAACATAAGTTGAGCGGTTAAATTTTGGAAAAATTTGAATATCAGGAAAAATACCCTTTATAATGCCTTCAACCATTTTGTTAAGAGTATCTCTCCCCGGCTGATCTGTCATCATTGGGACAATACCCAAAATCTTCCCGCGTGTTTTTCTCGTATCAAGCTGAATATCCAAAATATTTTTGGACGTGGTTTTGATTCCTTGAGCAGACAAATATTCCATTTGCGATGGAATAATAACATATTTAGCAGCATACAGCGCATTCCAAGCAATCAAGTTATAACTTGGGCCGGTGTCCATTAGAACGTAATCGTATTCCGTTGCCAATTTCTGAAGCTGAATGTCGAGAAATTTGGGTGCAGTTGGACTGTCAGGTAAATTCACTGGGGTTGTTTGGTAACTACCTGGTAAGACATCAATTTTTCCCCCTTCTTCCGAATCCAGATTAAACCAATTTGAAGCAGGATAAATACAGGTAAGACATTCTTCAAGAGAGGTTTCCTTAGTACCCATCTTGAGAAAATCTATAACCTCTTTCCGATCTTTAAAAGAATCCAAAATTTGTCTGAATTCTCTAAGCGTCGAAACTTTCTCAATCTCATCGGCTTTGTTAACGCCTAGCGATAGACTGGCATTCGCCTGATCATCCAAGTCAACAACTAAAACTCGGTTGCCTTGCCTAGCGAGTTCGTATGCAATATTGACGACTAACGTTGTTTTACCAACTCCACCTTTAGAGGTATGAATTGCAATAGTACGCATGACTATTTTCCTTTAATGCTATCTAAAAAATTTTTGAGGAATGTTGCTATGGGTTTAACTTCTGTCGGGTTTTTTATTTCAAATCGCTCTTGCAATTTTGCCCGCCCCCGTATAAATTCATAAGCTTCAACTAAAAAAGGATCAATGAGTATACCAAATTTTACCTTTGAATAACGAAGATACATATCTAACTGAAAACGTGCGCTGCCATCAATGCGTGTAGTAGCGGATTTGACTTCAATTAGAAAATTGATATCCCTACTACGATCTTCTATGAAAAAATCTGCGGTACTTGGAGACTGTTTTTTGTCAACCTTGGAAATGACTATCGGAAATTGTGGATACCAGTGTGAGAAATCACTCCTTTTTGGTAATCCTGCCTCTTCTAATATTTCTTGAACTAAGTGTAGAGAGAAATAAGCTTCATTGTTCCAGTCTGAAGATAAAAGCATGTTGTTTACCGGTTTAACGAATCTTTTAAAATTTTTAGACGAGAAGAAACCAAGTTTTTTGAAAAAACGTACTCAGCTTTGAGATTTATCTCAAGGCTAACAGCTATCGCCGTCTAAAGCTAGTTAAATTATTCAGGCGGCTCTAGCCGCCTTTAGCTTTCAGCCTTGAAATAAATTTCAAGGCTGAGTAGTTACGAAAAAACGGGGTTTCTTTTCATTGATTGGAAGTTGTTTAACACATTAACCATTAAGACTGTCCCAATCCCATTTGGATATATCCCGTCGGGCAAACATCCATACAAATATGACAGCCAACGCATTTTGCATAGTCAGTCTCAACATAGCGTCCCATCACATGCTTGTCCTTTTTCACCCTGGATATAGCATCTTGCGGGCAGTAAATCACGCAGTTATCGCATTCAAAGCACATACCGCAACTCATACAGCGGTTAGCTTCAGCTTTGACTTTTTCTTCAGTTAGCCCAGAAAAGCGTTCATTAAAGTTGCTGAGTACCTTTTCAGGACTCATGTCAACTTCGTCGCGCAGGTTCCGTGCTTCATAAGGAAAATGCGCTAAGAAGAGTTGTTCATGAGGAATCACTTCAGCGAATGAGCGATCTTCATAGTTGTGAACCGCAAACTTCGATTCGTTAGTACCCCAGTCTTGTTTATGATTATACTCTTCAGGTTCCAGATTATGAATCTGAAGTTCTTCAAGCAAATTGAAGTGGTGTGTATCGACTTTCGGGCGAGCCGCAATTTCTTCGCCATTCAGGTATTTTTCTATACCTTCAACAGCAATAGAAGCTTGCCCAATTGCAGTCGTCAACAACAGCGGTTTCACAGCATCTCCAGCCACGAAATGACCCTGCTTGGATTTCACCTGATACGTTTTATCCGCATCTATCAGTCCCCAACCATTGTCAAGTTCTTCAATGCCCGTATAATCACCCTTTTGACCGGTGGCACCTACAATCATGGTACACTCAATATTAAATTCCTCACCTTCCTTGGGTTCCATTTTGCCATTCACCCAATTCACCGGTTGCACTCTAAGTGCAGTCGCACGACCATCTTCACCTCGAATGACTTCCAGCGGTGCCAAACTCTCATGAATTTCCACACCCTCTTCAATAATGGCATCCAATTCATGTTTAGTCGCGGGTGCTTTTGAGATAGGACGGCGGTAAACGATCCAAACATCGCCACCTTGTCGTTGTGCCGCTGTTGCTATATCATGGACAGCTTGACCCAAAAGCACGTTTTCTGGGCGATCTTTTTCGTTGATTTGAGAAATATGACCGATGCGTCGAGCGACTGCTGCGACATCCATCGCGGTATCACCAGCGCCCACGACCAATATGCGACCTGATAAATGCTGTAATCGCCCTTCATTAAAAGCACGTAAAAATACCATGCCATCAACACAATTCGGTGCCTCAGCACCAGGGATAGGCAATGCCTTACCCGACGTGGCACCAACTCCCCAGAAAATAGCATCGTATTCTTTTTCTAATTCTGGTATTTTAATATCTTTACCCACGCGGGTATTCAATTTAACTTCCACACCCATGTCAAGGATTCTATCGACTTCGTATTTCAGCACATCACGCGGAACGCGATAGCCAGGAATACCAAAGGACATCATACCGCCAAGTTCAGAGTATTCCTCAAAAATAGTACAACTGTGTCCACGGAGACGCAGAAAATAGGCAGCCGCTAAACCAGCAGGTCCACCACCGACGATAGCCACTTTTTTACCCGTTTCTTTCTCAGGTTTCGGGAAAGTTAGCTTATGTTCACGCGCCCAATCACCAATATACTGCTCAACGGAATTGATACCAACAAAGTTTTCCACCTCATTCCGATTACAACCATCTTGACAAGGTGCCGGACAAACACGACCCATAACCGCCGGGAATGGATTTGATTTTGTCATGCGTTGGAAGGCATATTCTTCCCAGGGCATGTCCTTTGGTGGTTTATCCAGCCCACGTACAATGGATAGCCAACCACGAATGTCATGACCCGAAGGACAACTTGCCTGACAAGGTGGTGTGCGATGTATATAAGTGGGACAAATATAGGATTCTCCTATTTTAATGACATCTTTATTCCATGGTAAAGGGGTAGTGTCATTATCTTTGTAAAGCCTGAAAGTTAAATTAGTTTCAGTCATTAATATTTCCTTACTGTTGATACGTGTTTTAATAGTGATAAATCAAGCCTATAGATGTTCAGGTAAATAACATCCAAACCTGTCAGGTCTCGAATACCTGACAGGTTTAACGTGCGTAATTATTTATCTGACAAACTATATTAGAAATCCGATTTTTTTAAAAATCGGATTTCTTTCAAACACTTCCAAAGCGTAAGCGTAGGGCTTTACTTAATATTTGCAAGAATCGCATCGACACTTGCTTTAGCATCCCCAAACAACATGCGCGTGTTTTCCTTAAAGAAGAGTGGATTACCCACACCCGCATAACCTGATGCCATGCTACGCTTCATCACAATCACTGTCTTAGATTTCCAAACTTCTAATACCGGCATACCGGCAATAGGACTATTAGGATCATCTTGAGCGGCTGGATTGACAGTATCATTGGCACCGATGACTAATACTACGTCAGTGTCTGGGAAATCATCATTGATTTCGTCCATTTCTAGAACGATATCATAAGGTACTTTCGCTTCAGCTAGAAGTACATTCATATGTCCAGGCAAACGTCCCGCCACAGGGTGAATACCAAAGCGCACGGTGATACCTTTTGCACGAAGTTTCTTAGTCACTTCAGAAACAGGGTGTTGTGCTTGAGCAACTGCCATGCCATATCCAGGGACAATAATGACACTTTTGGCATCTTGGAACAACTGGGCTGTTTCTTCCACGGTGGTGCTAACCACCTCTTTCCCTTCATCATCTCCGCCTGATGAAACGCTTCCAGCTGTGGTCCCAAAACCACCAGCGATAACGCTAAGGAAGTGACGGTTCATCGCGCGGCACATGATATAAGAAAGAATCGCACCACTACTACCGACTAAGGCACCAGTGATGATTAACAGATCGTTTCCAAGCATAAAACCGATGGCTGCCGCCGCCCAACCAGAGTAACTGTTGAGCATAGAAACAACGACAGGCATATCTGCACCACCAATCGCCATGACCATGTGGACACCGAAGATTAAAGCGATAACCGTCATAATCCCCAGGGGAATCATGCCGTTACTGAAGGTATCAGGATGAACAAACTCAACACCTAACCAAATACAGGCTAAAGCAAGACCTAGATTAAAAAAGTGTCGTCCTGGTAAAAGTAAGGGCCGACTACCGACGATTCCTTGTAATTTGCCAAATGCAATCACAGAACCGGTAAAGGTAACAGCACCAATCAGGACACCTAAGTAAATTTCTACTTCATGGATAATTTTTTCAGTGCCCGCCAAGTGTTCGGCGGCTTCTGGACCGATGTAATTGGCGAAGCCTACTAATACGGCTGCTAAACCGACGAAGCTATGTAGCATGGCAACGAGTTGAGGCATACCGGTCATTTGAACGCGGGCTGCCACAGTGATACCAATAATCGCGCCGATGACCATAGCAACGATTAGGACCTCGTATTGAGATACTTCACCAAAAATAATGGCAAAAATGGCAATAAACATACCAATCATGCCATAGATATTACCTCGACGTGCCGTTTCTGGGTTGCTTAGCCCACTCAAGCTAAGAATAAACAGGATGCTGGCAATAATGTATGCAGCAGTAAGCAAACCTTCATTAATCATTATGTCCGTTCTCCTAATTTATTTCTGAAACATACGCAACATGCGTTGGGTGACAAAAAAACCGCCGCTAATATTAATAGTAGCAACCAATATCGCTATCGCCGCCAGGATAGTCACAGGACTCGTAATGGGTCCAGATACCTGTAGCAAAGCACCTACAACAATGATACCACTAATGGCATTAGTCACACTCATCAGTGGTGTATGCAAAGCAGGTGTCACATTCCAAACCACTTGATAACCGATAAAACAGGCTAATACAAAAACGGTAAAATGAGCCAAAAAGGCAGGTGGGGAAACATGACCCAGTCCTGCTAATAAGCCTGCGCCTATCAGCATGAATAATACACTTCCCCAGCCACTTGATTTTTTCTCCTCTTTAGGTTGTGGTATAGCGACAGCCTCTTCTTTTTTCTGTGTCGGTGCTATCGCTGGAATCTTGGGTTTGGGAGGTGGCCAAGTGATTTCACCGTCTTTAATAACCGTGGCACCCCGAATAACATCGTCTTCCATATCGACGTTGATTTGACCATCCTTTTCTTTGCACAAATCAGTTAGCATGTGGCGCAAATTGGTACCATAAAGCTGACTGGATTGTGTCGGTAACCGGCTTGGTAGATCCGTGATTCCAATCAAGGTGACACCATGCTTTACAACAATTTGACCAGGCTCGGTTAAAGCACAATTGCCGCCTTGTTCAGCAGCCATATCAACTATCACGCTGCCATCACGCATGGATTCTACCATACCGGCGGTAATGAGTTTGGGAGCGGGTCTGCCAGGAATCAATGCGGTGGTAACGATAATATCAACTTCCATCGCTTGACGGGCGAATAAGTCCATTTCCGCTTTGATAAATTCTGGACTCATCACTTTGGCATAGCCACCGGTACCACTACCTTCTTCTTCAAAGTCTAATTCCAAAAATTCAGCACCCATGCTTTCAACTTGTTCTTTCACTTCTGGACGGGTATCAAAGGCGCGTACAATGGCACCTAATCCATTAGCGGCTCCAAGTGCGGCAAGTCCGGCGACACCGGCACCAATAACCATCACTTTAGCCGGTGGAACTTTACCGGCAGCGGTAATTTGACCTGTGAAAAAGCGTCCAAAATGGTTAGCGGCTTCTATGATGGCGCGGTATCCACCAATATTAGCCATAGAACTCAGGGCATCCAGCTTTTGTGCCCTGGAAATCCTGGGTACGCTGTCCATTGCTATCACGGTGACTTTGCGAGCGGCTAGTCGTTCCATGAGGTCTGAATTTTGGGCGGGCCAAATAAAACTGATTAAACAGGTACCTTCATGTAGTAGCTCTGCTTCATGTACACCCAGGGTAGGATGAGGTTCAGGGGCGCGAACCTTTAATATAATGTCTGACTCTGCCCATAATTTTTTAGTGTCTTCTACAATTTCGACACCTTCTTCTTTATAAGCGTCATCCGAAAAATGGGCATTATCCCCGGCACCGGATTCCATTGCAACTGTAAAGCCTAGTTTCAATAGCCCATCGGTTGTTTCCGGGGTTGCTGCCACCCGTTTTTCCCCATCATGTACTTCCTTGGGGATTCCTATCTTTAAAGCCATGCTTCCTCCTATAATGGTTTCATGGTTCAAGCAATTTCAGTGATTAGAAGACTCAATATTCAATTTAGAATTTTCTAATAAACTATTATACCATTAATTTAGAAATCCGATTTTTGAAAAAAATCGGATTTCTTTAAAACTTGTATATTCTTTTAAAAAATCAGCTTTAGTAAAGTATTATTTATAAAATTTAGTATATTAGCAATTTCTAATTTGAAGATCAAGGGATATAATTAAAAAAAAATCTATCTTATATTTTTAATTGGGAATTTGGAATTGGGAATTGGAAATTGGGAATTGGGAATAAAAAAATTACTTGAAGGAGGGGAGTCGCGGTAGTCTGCCTACAATGAAATAATTGAGCTAGCAGCCTGTCGGAGAATATCGCTTAAGTAATTGTTTTGTATAAAATTTATGATTATTATAAAAGTGATAAAAATCAATGACTTAATTGATTAATCCGACAGGCTGCTAGGGCGAACCGAAAGTGTTCGCCCTGTGAAACACAAACTAACCGTTTATAGGTAAAGATATTTATCTGAACATCTATAAGGGCAATCCCTTGCGGGACCCTAAGTAATTAGCATATTTATTGATTAATAATTAGTATATCTATAATATCTTTCAAAGTTTTATAAGCAAACTTGGGAGATATTCTGCTTGGCTTATTCTTCACTTTTGGGTTTTTACCATTAAAGTATTTTGATAGTTATCCCATATCGGTAATAATGGATTATTAGAAAACATGATCAGTCATCTGTGAAATTAAATTAAGCAATAGTGGTTTGTCTATACGATAAAGGTGATCGTCATCATTTGAATTTATCCAATACCAACCAGGAGCATTTATCCCTTGAAAAATAGGTTGTTCAATGCCTGTAGTTGGTTCGATTCTAGTAGGACCTCCTATTGACATATAGGCAAGATATTCTCTTCTCCAAACTTCTATTTCAATAGTGCCTTCAGTCATAATGACGTTAGCACCGCCCGGCATAATATCCACCTTGACATCATCACCTAGATCATCTTTAGTGAAAATGGATAATTTTTCCGTCGTATAGTCACCAATCCCCATTTCACTTCTTTCAAAGGGCGTTTTAACGATAGTAATATCCGGATATTCTTGGAGCCAGTCATAGACATTGTCATAGAACTGATTGACTCGTTGTAAATAACGCTGTACTGTTTCTTTTGGATGTTCAAGTTGTTCTTCGATAGTTTCCATAGGATTTTCCTTTATGAAATATCATGCCTGTAGGGCGAACGAAAGTGTTCGCCCTTAACTTTAATCAATTACGGTTGCTTTTTCCCAACGGTGATAGTCACCCATTTATCCAAATGCAATCGTCGTTGAAAAGTCTCCTTAATCATTTCTAAGGTGACGGCTTCGATATTTTTGTTAAAATTATGCAAATAATCGAGCGGTAAACCATAAAAGCCAATGACTGATAAATAGCCAATAATGTCGCTATTTTCCGCTATGCGTAATGGAAAACTGCCGGTAATCCCCAATTTGGCTTTGCTTAATTGTTCCTGGCTAGGTCCTTTTTCAATAAAGTCATGTAGCGTTTCTTGCATGACTTTGAGTGCTTGCTCCGTTTGCTCATTACGAGTTTCTAAACGGGCTATGAATGGTCCTTTTACCCGCTTTGGTAAAAAATAACTGTAGACACTATAAGCCAAGCCGCGTTTTTCACGTATTTCTTCTGCTAAACGTGAAACTAAACCACTACCACCGAGTATGTAATTTCCGACATATAGGGTGAAATGATCTATATCACCGCGTGCTATACCAGGCTGACCCATTATGATATGAGTTTGTGTTGAGGGATGTTCGATGTGTATGGTTTGTGCCTTAGTCAAGGGGGAAGGGGCTGGCAATGGTGCTGGCATCTCACCAGATGGGAGTCCAGCAATAATCGTATTAACCAATTCTTCTGCCCCTTTTCTATCTATAGCACCGACAATAGCCACCACTGCATTTTTAGCGACATAATATTGGGTATGGAATGCCCTAATATCATCACGACTAAATGCAGTCACACTGTCAATTGTGCCGTCAGATGGTGTGGCATAAGGGTGAGTACCAAAAACAGCCGGATAAAATGCATTGCTGATAATGGCACTAGGTGATTGTTGTTGATATTTTAAACCAACCAACATTTGTTGTCTGACACGCTCAAGCGAGGCTTTATCAAAATCGGGTTGTACCATTAGCAGGGCTAACATTTTTAAAGCGGGCTGCAATAATTGAGATTCTGTTAGGCTACGTAAACTGACTGTTGCCATATCGCGATCAACCGAGTAACTGATATTAGCCCCTAAATTGTCAAAGGTTTCGGCGATTTGATCAGCAGAATATCCGCCGGCTCCTTCATTGAGCAAACTATTGGTTAGTGTGGCAAGCCCTGGCTTTTCAGCATCACGAGCACTACCGGCTTCAAAGACAATTTCGACATCAATCATGGGTAATTCAGGTGCAGGAACGAAATAAACTCGCGCCCCATTATCGGTTTGCCAATGTTGAATGGTTGGAATTGCAAAAGCACTTTGACAGATTAGCAAGTTAAGTAATAACGACAAGCTACTGATGGTGGAAAATTTTTTAAATATCATGTTATTGAAAGAGTTCCTTTTGAGGTTTAAAAAGAAATAAAGGGCTTTAAAAAATATTATTTTTGCTAAAAATAGTATTTCTAATGAAATGTGTTACTAAGGGCTAGTTTTTAAACTAAGAAAGTTTCAAGAAATACTATTTTTGCCAAAAATAGTATTTCTAAGGGCAGTTCTAAAAAACTTGAACATCAAAATTAAAAATTTCATGGCATATTTATCCAGATAAATTTTGCCTTATGACAAATACTATTTCTTTAAGAAATAGTATTTGTTACCGGATAAAACTTTTCTGGATAACTATAATCCCTTGATTATTTTATCGCTTTTCAGATAAAGGGCGAACACACAGGTTCGCCCCTACGAATACATCGCGCTTAAGGCAGGGGTTCAAGCACAGAAACGGTTAAATTCTTATTTATCAAATACTTACGCGCAACTTCTTGTACTTGCTCCGCCGTAACCGTTTTGATATTATCCAAATACTGATCA
>Ga0164310_10001185_pt1 | contig 14550 bp, 20 predicted proteins | sample GuaBasSedimGuay1_FD_121795 | JGI IMG/M metagenome (GOLD analysis project Ga0164310, IMG submission 121795) | Subseafloor sediment microbial communities from Guaymas Basin, Gulf of California, Mexico - Guay1, Core 4569-9, 0-3 cm | ecosystem: Environmental > Aquatic > Marine > Hydrothermal vents... | reverse complement strand
TAAAGGGAAGATTATAACTTATGACACAGAAGAAAAAATTGTCGAAGAGAACAAACAAATGGAGGTTGTCCCTTTTTGGAAATGGTCGTTAAAAGAAAAATAAAATGATTACGGACGCGGCGGGATTCGAACCCGCGACATCTGGCTTAGAAGGCCAGCGCCTTATCCAGGCTAGGCCACGCGCCCAAGAAATATTATCAACCCTTATAATTTAATAACTGGTAAATAAAACAATCTACATAAAGATACTGATAAATAAATATGAAAAATAGGAATGGAACACAAATTTTGTCCCATTTTATTCATAAGGTGCAGCGTCTTCAAGTAAATCTACATGTGATATAATCATACGACGGCAGCAATATCGTTCAACTCCAAGATCATCAAGAATTTGTTTTGGAGTTTCTTTTGGTTCCTCTTCTGCATCAATTGCTTTTTGATATTCAAGGAACCGTTTTTTATATTCTCCGTATGCCTGGCTGACTACATTTCCACATGAGAAACATCGCACTGGTATAATCAATAGATCACCTATATGATTTCTGTCTTTTTTTACGTGCTCCACGACCTAGAGGTTTCTTTGCCTCTTTTCTTCGTGGATCATTTACAAGAATACTTCGATCATATTCAAGATATGATGATTTTAAATCTGAATCATTTGTGAATTCAACAAGGCCACGAGCAATAGCAGTTCGAATTGCATTTGCCTGGCTTATGAAACCTCCGCCTTTCACATTTACATTGATGTTTACATTGTTTACTGCGTTTCCTGCAATGTTCAATGGCTCCATGATTTTCCAACGTGCAATATCTGGTTGGTGAAGTTCAAGGGGGATTTTATTGATTCTAATTAGACCTTTTCCTTTTAAAACGGTTGCACGAGCAACTGCTGTCTTTCTTTTTCCAGAGGTGTTAACTACTTTTTTTGCAGGCATTAAATTTTCGCTCCTATTGATCTTGAAAGTTCTTCAATTGTTATTGAATCAACATAGTGTTTTTTTGCATGTTGAACGATTTCTGCATTTTTTTCATTAAATTCTTCGGGAACACCGATGTAGCATCTTAATCTTTTGTATGCAGCTCGACCATGAGGTTTTTGATATGGCATCATACCACGAACTGTTCTTTTCACGATCCTTTCCGGGGATCTATGAAAGAAGGGTCCTTTACGGTATGTTCCAACAGTACGTTTTTGTTGATATTCCTCTTTAATCTCTTTTTTCTTACCAGAAATCACTGCTTTCTCTGAATTGATAATAGCAATTTCATCACCTTGTAGCAAACCTTTTGCAACAGCCGTGCTTAATCGACCAAGAGATGCTCCTTGTGCATTGATAACGCGTTTCATAACCTTTTTACCCCATAATTCGAATATTTTTTCCATCGGGACTCTTTTTCATTAATTCCTCAATGGACATTGTTTTTCCGCCAGATTTTTTAATCTTCACAATTGCTTGTTCACTAAACGACCATGCAGCAATGGAAATCTTTTTACTTAATGTTCCAGTTGATAATACTTTACCTGGAATTAATGCAGTTTCTTTTTCATGGACGTATTTACTAATACGGTTAAGATTTACTTCTGACCAATTTTTAGAAGATTTTTCTAAACGTAATGCAATATCTTTCCAGATAGGTGCTTCTTTTTCAATAGATTGCTTTTTCAGTTCATGAATTAAGTTGATTAGCACTGGATTTGTCTTGTTCATATTATGTGACATAGTATATATTCTCCACTATGGTAAGGAAGTTACGAAAGCAGGTGTTATTTATAAGATTTGCGGGAGTTATTTACTGATTTTATGTGTTGTTTGTAGGTAAATGCTAATATCTTAATCTTATTGGATAATATAAATTTCAGTTATTTAATTCTAATATTAATTATTTTTTGAACAATTAAAAAGAGATAGATGATATTGAGATTTAATGGTTTAAAACTGAATTTTCTATATTTATTATCAATATTGTTTCATTTTTTTTAGGGAATGAGTTAATATGGAGAATAATGCTTATTGATTTTTCATGAGGGCAATTATTGGCGTATGTGGAAGTGGGAATTTATATGATGAAAATGTTTTAAAAGTCTATGAAAAAGCTGAAATAATAGGGCAGGAAATAGCAAAAAACAAAGGTATTCTTATTTGTGGTGGAAAAGGTGGTGTCATGGAGGCAGCATGTAAAGGAGCAAAACAAGAACAAGGTATTACAATTGGTATCTTACCATATGAAAGAGCTGAAAAAAATGAATATGTTGATGTCCCAATAGTGACAGGTATTGGTGAAAAAAGAAATGCAATCATTGTTCAATCTGCTGATTGCATCATCGCAATAGCTGGAATGTGGGGAACCTTGAATGAAATAACGTTAGCCGCAATATATCAGATTCCTGTTGTGTTTTTGAAAGATTCAGGTGGTTTTGTTGACAAATTCATACAATCAGATTTCATAAAAAATAAATCATTAGAATATCAAATAGTAGAAGATGAGATAGATGCAGTAAAACAAGCCTTTCGACTTGCAAAGAAAAATCAAACAAAACATTAATATGCAAATTCTTCATAACATGAATACCGTGGGATAAAGATGCGTGAATATAAAATTAAACGAGGTTATGAACCAGATATTAATACATTGATATCTGATTATTTCGGAGCTGACGGTGATATTGAAAATGGTGTCACTTTTAATGTAGATGGAATTGGTAAAATCTATATGAAAAAGAATAAGAAAATTTTAACAGTGAATATCGAGCCACCTAAAAAAGTCAGTGGAGATTTCAGTATAATTAAAAAATGGAATGAATTTCTTTTTGATGCAACAGGGAAGACAACAAAGGAAAGAAAAAAAGATTTCGGAAAAGTAAAATAATTTTTTTTTCAATCGTCAAGAAACTGTTGAATCTCTTTATCGGTTAGTAAATGCGTTGTTATCTGTTAAATAATGTTAATGTGGGATAATTGTGATTTGAACACCTATGGATGAATATTGAAATGACATTGATGAGATAGCAGATATATGCTACGATTATTTCTGTTACAAAACAATAATTTTGAAAAAAATGCAATATTATAATATGGCAAATTTTATATGCATTATTAACAATATAAATATTAACATTGGGGTAATTATTATATGAAAATTGCATTACATATTTCTAGATTTTTTATTTTGACGATTGTATTACTCATATCCTTTTCCTTATTTAATCCGATATTATCTTTTTCAAAACCTTGTATGAAACAAGCAAAAGATGAATTAGATAATATTAACTATTATTATTCGATGAATAATTTAAATCCAGATCCATATGGTGAACCATGGATACCTGATGGGTACACAATACCAGAAAATAGAGTATATCTGTCAGATGAACAAGTAAATAATTTATTAAAAAAGTTAAAACAAAATCAAAACTATGAGCTCCCATCAAGAGTTGATCATACCTATTCAAAACATATGAGACCTATTTTTAATCAGGTTGGGGGTTCTTGTGGATCAGCATCACGGATCTGCTACATGTTTGCATATGAAATCAATGCACATAGGGGAGATGATGGAAGTCTTATAGAACATATGTATCCTTCGCATTTTACATGGTTGCTGACAAGTCAAGGATCAAGTAAAGATCAAATGGCGATTTTTAATGGCATACCTAATGCTGAAATGTATGGTGGAGAAACCTTTTCAGAGATATATGGTGGAGAGGATATTTATTGGCCAAGTGTTGAAGAAGCACCTGATTATGGATGGATGACAGGTTATGATCAATGGTATAATGCAATGAATAATAGACTTGAAAAAACAGAATATATCAAATTGAATACTCCTGAAAACCTTGAGCTATTGAAACAATGGATGTACAACCATTTTGATGATAATGATTTTTTTGAAGGTGGAATTGCAGGTAATGGTGTTGCTATGGGAAATGGAATGCAAACTGATAGAATACCCTTAAATGAATATGAGGGAGGTAAAAAAATTGTTTTGAACTGGGGAGATCAAATTAATCATGGTGCTAGCTGGTCAGGTTATGATGATGAAGTAGGTTTTGATTATAACGGTGATGGTCAAATAACTAACGATATTGATATCACAGATGATGGTAAAATTGATATGCGCGACTGGGAAAGAGGGGCACTCATATTTTTAAATTCTTGGGGTACATTTTGGGAGAATCTAGGAACTGTGTATGTGCCATATAGATTGCTAGCAATAGGATATGGTTCTGAAACATTGCCTAGATCTATGGATGCAGAACTTTATCATATAAGAAAGAATTATGCATCCAATAAAGCATTAAAAATTGAAATGGAATATTCTCAACGAAGCAATATTAAACTCTCAATTGGGATTTCAGAAAATATTACAAGAGATATCCCAGAAATAGAGATGGAAGCACATCATTTTATCTATGCAGGAAATGGAGAGGTTCCATTACTTGGAAAATGGACCGATGGAAATATGCATACTGAACCAATGGAATTCATGCTTGATATTACTGACCTTCAAAAAGAGGCCAATACATCAAATATGCTCAAATATTTCTTAAAAGTTGAAACAAATGGTGGGGAAGGCAGGCTTAATAAATTATCTCTTGTAAATTATGTAAGCAGTGAAAATGAAGAGATTAATTATCCATCTGAAAACATTCTACTTGAAAGTGATAATGTCTATTATTTTTCATTTTTAGTAGAACCCGATCCGCAACCAAAGATACATACAGAAGGATCATTAGTGTGGGGTAAAGAGACTCCTGGATCAACTCTATTTGGAAGTTTTACAATAGAAAATATTGGTGCACCAGAATCAATTCTATGCTGGGAGATATTAGAGTATCCTGAATGGGGAACTTGGACATTTAATCCAATTGCAGGTGAAAATCTAAAACCAGGGGATGAAAAAAGAATTGTTGAAGTAGAAGTTATAATTCCAGATGAAAAAAATATTGAGTTTGATGGGATAATAAAAATTATCAACAAGAACAGTAACAGTGATTATTCAACAATACCTGTATCGTTATCCACACCAAAGAATATGATATTATATCAAATGCCAATATTTACACGTTTTCTAAAAAATTATCCAATATTGCATGATGTAATATTTAACAGTTAGATTAGCCATATTCGATGTTTTTGAGACTAAATGATATGGGAAATATATTTATATGGGGCTTATATATAAATATTGTTTAAGCATGCTATTCATATATGTTCAAAGAAATAGAAAGATATATATATTCAAGCATACATTCCTATATTTAAGGAGGGGTTTATGCCTCTAACAAGAAAAGCCCGAGTGGTGGGAAGCAGTCTGGTAATAACCATCCCAAGTCAAATAGCAAAAGCATTTGACATAAACGATGGGGATGAAATAGAAATAATACCCATGGAGTTTGGGGAGTTCAAGATAAAAAAGAAGAAGTAACTCTCCATTTTTCATACCTTATTAGTTCTAAATAGAACAAAAGATTCATTTTTTATAAAGAAAATATTAGAATGTATAAGAAACATTCTCTTATACTCATCTAACAACCTGATGCAAGATCTCTTAACACCTCAAGTTTATTTTCTGCTTTAACAACTCCGCTAGCAAGTAAGACGCCCTGTGCACCCAACTCTATTGCCATCTTTACATCTTTACCATTTTTTACACCAGCACCACACAAAACCCCAACGGAATCATTAATTTTTTTAACAGCATCAACAGATCCACTTACAATACCTGGATCAACAGTTGTAACAGATATATCACCACCAATTAATTCCGGAGGTTCAACTGCAACAAAATGTGGACCAAGTGCTGCTGCGGCCATAGAGGTCTTAATGTTATTTGTACAAATAATCTGATCTAAATCAAAGTCTTTTGCAAAAGAAAGACAAGCATCAATATCTGCAAGTTTCAAACGATGTTCACTATGGTTAATCAAGGTACCAACTGCACCAGCATCTTTAACTGCATTGGGTAGTGTCCAACCTGTATGGCTCCCTGGTTTAATGGGATCAATGTGTTCAGCAAAAATAGGGATATTAACTTCATTAGAACATCGGAAAATATCCGTATCCATCACTGCTATTGCCATTTCAACACCAGTTTCATTTGCAACTATTTCCATTGATTTTGCAAGAGAAACAGCATTCTTTCCAATAGCTTCTTCATATGTTTTTACATTTAAAACAATCGTAGGTGTCTTTAACATAAGGTATCCATCCATATCACTCTTTTTTTGTAATTTGAAATGTAATCGATGAGCTTTAATATAATCTTTGTCATGCAGTTAAGATTGTATGGAAAATGGTTTTATTGTACAATCAAGCTTATTAGTAGGCATTATCCCTGCATTGATAATTCTTTATTATTCACTTAAAGATTGGCATGGAAAATTTCAGGAAAAAACACTTTTTATAATGTTAATAATTGGGTTTTTTATGGGCTCTGTTATGATTTTATTAGAAGTTGGCCTTTTTTACAATACAATTGCATTTATTACAATATTTCCATTCTTGGGACAAATCATTAAAACAATGATTCTAAATCTTCGAAGATTCCAAGAGAAAAGGGAAACCGTGATCTATGGATTAGCATTAGGTCTTGGTTTTGGCTCCCTGTATCCTGCGGCATTAATTGTTCTATTCAAGGATATAACTATACTTTTTATGCTAAGTTCATTAGGGATAATATTACTTCATGGGTCTACTGGTGTAATGATTGGATATGGGATTTATCGACGTAATCTTTTATATCTTTATTTTTTCTCAGGTGGAATATTTGTAATTGCCAACATACTGATTAAAATTGAGTATTTTCAATTGATTAATCTTATTTTAGGAATTGTATTATTTTTATATGTAAATAAAAAAATGATATCAAAAGTTGCTAATGAAAACAAAGAAGATAAAAATATAGTTCAACAATAAAAAAAAAGTGAAGGTGGAAGAAAAGATGGATGATATTAATACAAAAGATAATATTTATTATCAAGATTATAATGAAATAGGGCAGAAAAAACAAGATTCAAAACCATTAATTGCTGGAATAATATTGATGATAGCAGGTATAATGGGAATGTTGACATGGATTGCAGCATTATCATTTGATATGTCCATGATTGATATTTCAATGTTGGAAACACAAGATATGACAATCACCACTAATCAATTACAATCTATGATTCAAATATGTGCAACAATTGGAGTCATCCTCTCAGTTTTTCCACTTCTAGGAGGTATTCTTACAATCCAAAAAAAACTATGGGGAGGTGCTCTTGCTTGTAGTATTATTGGCCTATTTTCAATTGGACCGATATTTCTATCAAGCATCCTTTCACTAGTAGCATTAATTCTTCTTGTTATGTCAAAAGAACAATTCATAACAAAAAGCGAAGATATTATTGATGATTATTAAAAAAATAAGATTTAGGAGATTTTCAATAAAATCTCCAATTTTTATTAATTTTTTGTTTGATTTATTATCCTTCAAAGTTTTTTCCACAATAAGGACAAACACGTGCATCATCAGGGATTGAACGACCACAACTTGGACATCGTCTATCTGATGATTGAGCTGCTGTTGTTTCTGCTTTTTTACCGCCAATTGGTGGTCGAACGACAAGCCAAATAATTAATCCTAATATCCCAGTTATTAATACAATGATCAGCCATAAAGCACCACTGCTATCTCTCTTTTCAGCATCTTTATATACCCAAATTGCTAAAACAATTCCAAGGATGATCATAACAATTGGTATAATACACATTACACCTGTGAAAAGTCCAAGTGCTGCCCATGGAGCAGTAGGGTCACCTTCATATGACCAATCATCATAATAATCATCTTGAGCACTTACCATTGCAGTAGCGACAAAAACCAGCGTCAAACTAATTAACAACATTACTATCGTTTTCATATGTTTCATGAATATATTCCTCACAAAACAGAGAATTTTTTCCTATATTAACTAGTTTTCGATTTATACAAGGTTTTTATTTCATCGGCGATAATTCCCAAAGCAAAACCAACAGGAATACCAATTATAAGGCCCGTAATCACGCGACTAAAATTTGAGCTTTCCCAAAAACCAATCAACTGTCCTACTCCATCAACACCTATTGGAACAAGACTAAATATGATAATAAACAAAAAACGTTCATTTAATTCAATCTTATAGAAAAGTATCACAAATAGACCAACTGCCAGCCCAACCCAAATAGCAGTACATCTACTACAAAAAGGCATCTGATTTCCATTAATAAAAAATGAACGTTCAGATTTCTGATGACAGAGTTTATCACCACAGTTATATACAAAATTAAATGGAGCCGGCATTGTTTCTATGGATTCTTCATTGTTTGAGACTCCTACAAGCCCAGATAGATCTGTATATGTATCAGATGGCAAAAAAATAGGGGATAATACCTGGAGGAGTACAAATAAAAAGAATAAAACAAACATCAAGAATATGCTCTTAGAAACTCTTTCCCTTTTTTTCATCAACAAATTCATCTCTTGATTGATATATCAAATAAAAAGCAATAATACTTAGGATGGAGCCGATAAAGAAGAAACCAATTGTAAATACTCCCACTATACATCCAATTAATGCAATATTGAAATAATCCCGCTTCCACGTTGATATCAGGCCAATTAAACACCCCACAGAAAGAATTAGTAATATAGCAGTGCACAATCCAAAACCATTATGGACAATCATTAATCCTTCCGAATCATTATGATTGGATAAAGAAAGAGTATATGAATTAGTAAAAAATGGAATAATATCAAGTTCAAATCCAATTATGTCACTTTCATTACTCTGATAAACATACAGTTCCCCATCGTTTACTCCCAGGGGAAGATTATGAAAGATAATTGTGTTATTCTCAATGAGGCCTTGATAAGTCTTATTGTTTTGAAAAATACTCAAATTCGCTTGATCAAAACTATTTTCTCCAACCTCATCAATATCAATGGATAGTGAGCCTTGCATTCCTGCTGCTGAAAAAACCATTACGGGTGTCTGATAAAATAATCCTGGAGAAACTGATGAAATAATGCCCATACAAACTACTACAACAAGTAATAATGTAGCAATCATTGGTTTATCTGTTTTAGGTTTAACTGCTGAAAGAATTGTTTTACGGGGTTCACCATGTTCTTCCCAACTACAATCGTCATCATTGAAATCATCATTTGCATTATCACTTGATGAAGATTGAATATTGAATTGACAGTCACAATAAGGACAAGTTAAAACAGCGCCCTCTGAATCATCAATATTATCAATCTCAAATTGTTTTGAACAGTTCGGACATTGTATCCTCCCCTTCACCTTTGAATTCACGATTTCGGTAAAATACAAGCATATATTAAGAATATTTCTATAATTTTAAGAATCATACAAATTCAAAAATTGTAAAAGAAGGGGATTTATCCTATAAACTTAGTTATCTTTATATATCACTGCTTTATTCCATTAGAGAAAGGCGGTTTTCTTATGGCGAGATTCCCAGAAGCAGAACAACGATTATTAAACAAAACAATTTGTATGAAATGCGGAGCAACAAACCCGAAATTAGCTAAAAGATGTCGGAAATGCCGAGCAAAAGAACTTCGAGTGAAAGCAAAAGAAGGACGAGGAGTCTAAACACTTTTTTTTTAATTTTTTGAACCGTCATCTTTAAGAGTATTCTTTTATTTTCCCTTTATTAGGTTGAACCAGTATGCCAGAAACAAAAGTTAAAAAAGATGAAGATTTCAATGAATGGTATAATGAAATAGTTGAACTTGCGGATCTTTGTGATAAAAGATACCCAATTAAAGGAATGAATGTCTGGCGACCATATGGTTGGGAACTGATGAGCTATATTGATGATATCATCAAATTAGAGATGAGAAGGACACAACATCAAGAAGTATGTTTTCCACTATGCATTCCAGAAGATCTATTTCAGAAAGAAGCAGACCACATAGAAGGATTTGGCAGTGAAGTATATTGGATTACTCATGCTGGAGCTAATCCACTTGAGAAACGATGGCTTCTTCGACCAACATCAGAAACAGCAATGTATCCTATGTTTTCCCTTTGGATACGATCACATGCTGATTTACCATTAAAAACATTTCAAATTGTAAACACGTTTAGATATGAAACAAAACAAACACGTGCTTTCATCCGTGTTCGTGAAATCCATTTCTTTGAAGCTCATACTTGTCATGTAAGCTTTGAAGATGCTGAACAACAAGTAGCCCAAGACATGGAAATTGCAAAACAACTCCTTCATAAACTTTCTCTGCCGTTTATATTCTGTAAACGACCGGAATGGGATAAATTCGCTGGGGCATTTTATACGATAAGTATTGATGTCCTCATGCCATCAGGTAGAACATTGCAATTAGGGTCTATTCATCAATATAAGGATAATTTTTCAAAACCCTATGATATAACATACGAAACAGAAGATGGAAGTCATAAACATTGTCATCAAACCACCTATGGAATGAGTGAACGTATCCTAGGGGCTATTATTGGTGTTCATGGAGATAATAAAGGATTAATACTACCTCCAGGAGTTGCACCATTTCAAGTGGTGATAATCCCTATTATTTTTAAGGGAAAGAAAGAAGGAATCATTGAAGCTTGTGAAAAAATTCATCAAGAGTTGTGTGACAGAGGAATTAGAGCACATCTTGATAATCGTGATATTTCACCAGGTAGCAAATATTATGATTGGGAATTAAAGGGAGTTCCACTTCGAATTGAGCTGGGTCCTAGAGATCTGAAAAACGATCAATTTGTTCTTGCTAGAAGAGATAATAATGAAAAAACATCAATTCTAATATCGGAATCCACAGATAAAGTGAAAAAAACACTTGAAAACATTGCAGATACATTATATGAAAATGCTTCTAAATTACTTAATGAAAATATGCATCATATTGAAACGGTTGATGAAGCAAAAACATTAAAAGGAATTATTCAGCTCCCATGGTGTGGAAACGATCAATGTGCCCTTGAAGTAGAAGAGGTACTTGAAGGAAACACCTTAGGAGAACCTATTGAAGAAGAAAAAATAGAGCAACAAACATGTCCTATTTGTGGAAAACAAGCAACGACTTGGATGAGATATGCAAAAACATATTAAATAAAGAAATGAAAGAGGTAAATAAATATGGCAGGAAAAATAAATGAATTTTTTCGTGAATATGTCTATGTATTAAGCATTATAACAATAATTATTGGGATACCAATTACGATATTTGGGGCTATTGGAACTCTTGAAACTCTTGAATATACAACAATACTGCAAGATTCTATTGGTATAAGTAGTAATATTGTTGACTGGTGTCCTTATATATTGGGACTTGGAATTATTATCCTATTAACTGGTATATTTTATCTTTATAGCTTTCAAAAAAATAAACGATTTTTTATCGATGAACTGGAAACAAATAAACGATCAGAATTTGTGAAAAAACATCAAGAAATAAAGAATGCAGCGAGATATTTACCAAAAAAATATCAAAAAATTTTACAGGACAAAGAAAAAGAATTTAAGATAAAATAATAATCTTTATATTAACAGGAGAAACAATACATTTTATTTTTGTGGCGGTGAACCAATATTTCAGAGTTTATTATCATTCTTGTTGAATCAAAATATCCTGGTAATATTGGTGCAGTAGCACGAATCATGATGAACTTTGATTTTAAAACACTTTATCTTGTAAATCCCTGTCCTGTATCAGATGACTCGTACATTCGATCAGTTCATGCAGCTTCAATACTTGATAATGCAAAGATTTTTTCTTCATTTAATGAGGCATGTAAACATATAGATTTCCTTGTAGCAACCTCTGCAAAAGAAACAATCTCTGAGAAAAAACATCTCAGAAATCCATTATATCTCAATGAATTTTCTGATCAGATCCAAAAATCAGAGGGAACTGTTGGACTCGTATTTGGAAGGGAAGATTATGGTTTATTAAATGAAGAAATCGCTGCTTGTGATTTAATTGTCAAAATACCAACCAGTAAAAACTATGAAACACTAAATCTGTCTCATAGTGTAGGTCTAGTCCTGTACAGTATTTTTTCGGCAGCTAATAAGACACCTGAGAAAAGAACACCGCTTGATATGGTGGAAAAGAATCATTTATATGATGCATTTTCTGATTTACTTGATGCAATAAAGTATCCCGAACATAAAAATGAAAAAACCCAGTTAATGTTTAAACGATTAATGAGCAGATCTATTCCATCAAAATGGGAATACCATACACTTATGGGAATTATTCGAACTGCTGCAAAGAAAATAAGACAAAAATCAAAAAAATGAAAAAGTATCTTGTCTTTTGATTTTTCGAAAGATTTATTTAAAAATGATTAATATCATATATTAGATAAATGGGATGACACAATGAGCAAAAAAATAACATTTTCGCTTGATGACGACGTTATCAATGAGTTAGATGGCTCTCTTAAGATTGATGATGTAGTAATTAATCAGGCGATACAACAGTATGTACAAGCAGGAAAATTAAATGTTGATCAAACATCTGAAATGGCGATGAAGATGCAGATGTTAACACAAGATAAACAAAAGATTGAACAAGAAAAGAAAGAATTAGAAATTGAATATGCTTGTATTAAACAACAGAAAAACAAATTAGAATCAAGAATCAATGATTTATCTGAGCTATATCCATCTGCAAATGTGATACTTGGAAAAAAACCAGTAGCGGATTATAGTCGCATGCGCCTTTTTAAAAACAGAAGATTAAAGAAAAAATAAGGCTTATCTTTGATTTTGAATAAGAACTATATTGGCAGAAATTTCAGTATAGTTATATTTTCAATTCAGTTAAAATTTTTTAAGAATTTAACCGAGATTTCGCACCCCTGCGAGATATTCCTAACTATTTTTTCCCTATTGTCATAAAAGACGCGTGAATGTTTGCTTGATCTCTCCTTTACCTTTTCATATTTTTACTAAAGATGAATTATTCTGCATAAATTGGTTGTGACAATGCAACACACATGGCAGAGCTATCATCCCAAACATAAAAAGACATACCTTTTACTTAATGATTTTGTAATATCGGAGAGAAATGTAAAAATTAATTCATTTTTTCAGTAAGGGTGCGAAATAGAAATTTCAAAACTGGAAAGATTTGGAAAAAATATAAAAAAAATCCCCTTTAAAACATTAAGGGGGTTTTAATCATTCAATAATTATTTCTTAGCTTTTTTATCTTGCTTTTGACTTTTTGCTTGAGGTGCAGCTTTCTTTTGATTTTTCTTATTATCCTCATATGTTTTTGCTGCTATAAGGCATCCTCGTGCAACTGAGTTAAGCGGATCTTTTGCTCGAAGAACCTTTGAGGTATCAATGCTAAGTTTTGTTGAATCCATTTTCTTCTTAAACATCTCAAAGAATCCTTTTGGAAGTGAACTTCCACCTGCAACAACTACTGGAAAAGCAACATTTGGTGGAGTAATTGTTCCAAGTTTTTGTTTCACATGTTCAAGAACATAGGAAATCAATGCATCATAATAAATATTTAAAGCACCATCTGGACTTCCAACAGTTACTGTTTGTGAGAGTTGCGATATTTTTTCTTTTGAGTTAGTTACATGTTCTTTTGGAAGGCCTGTTGATTTAGATACTTGTTCATCTATCCAATCACCACCACGGTTAACACTAAATGACATTAAAGGTGATGCCATAAATGCAAGTGTTACATTAGTCATTCCTGCACCAAAACTAATTCCAAGACCTGTGAAATTGTAATCACCAAGTTCAGAATAAATAACAGCAAGCCCTTCATCAATAATTTGAGTATTATATTTCAATTTCTTTGTCAATGCTTCCATTGTTTTCCTATGGTATAATACATTAACATTTTCATCAATTGGGTCGGCTGGAATTGAGATATAAAGTGATTCATTTGGATAATTTATATTTCCAAGAACTCGATCAACAATAAGTTGCATAATTGGAATTGCTTCTTTTTCTTCCGGACTTACAATTCCATGGCTCATTGGTCTACGAGCTTCTTTTTCAAAAATTGTTGCGAATTTAAACGCATCTTCACCAAGTAATGCAAGACCTTCGTCATCTTCAATGTATAAAACTTTTGAAGTATCTAACATGTTTTTTGTTAAATCACTTGATTCAAGTCTCATAAATGCATTTCTCTGCCTCTTAAAAATTATATCGTCTCCATCTTTATCAGCGGAGATAATATTCATAGTTCCAATATCTAATCCTTTTGCTATGTTACATCACCATCCATATTTTAAATAAGTTAATGAATTGTTATTTAAAAACATTTCGAAAATTTAATTTTAAATAATTATGAGGGATTAAAGATTTCCCGTTTTGATATCTTTATACGTCAATTTTTATAAACCCCTCCATAAATCATATATATTTTTACAAAACCCGTTTTTTTCAATAACCTGAAAGTCATCGCTTCATTTACTAGATGACTCTCAGGAAAATCACTAGACGATGTATGTGACATTTGATAAATGTTCAAAAACATCAT
>Ga0164310_10001184_pt1 | contig 14557 bp, 9 predicted proteins | sample GuaBasSedimGuay1_FD_121795 | JGI IMG/M metagenome (GOLD analysis project Ga0164310, IMG submission 121795) | Subseafloor sediment microbial communities from Guaymas Basin, Gulf of California, Mexico - Guay1, Core 4569-9, 0-3 cm | ecosystem: Environmental > Aquatic > Marine > Hydrothermal vents >... | reverse complement strand
GCACTGTCAGAGAGATGAGACTTGGCTTTTCAAGCGGAGTGTGTTATCATAGCGGCGTGGAATCGCACCCGAGTCTACGATACTTAGCAAATGGCGGCTGACAACGCCGCCGTTTTGACGGGTGGTGGTGAGAAGACCGTGGAAGCAGCCATTCGGTTTGACAGTGTATCGAAGCGCTTCGTTCTGCACCAGGGGCGTCCTCGCTCCTTGCAGGAATTGATACTGAGTTTCCCCCAGCGCAGGGATAATGGCCAGCCCGAAGAGTTCTGGGCGCTGCGCGACGTCAGTTTCGAGGTCACGCCGGGTGAGACGGTGGGCATCATCGGTCCTAACGGAGCAGGCAAGAGCACGGTGCTTAAACTCATCTCCCGCATCATCGAACCCACCTCAGGCCGGATCGAGGTCAAGGGGCGGGTGGGAGCGCTGCTGGAACTGGGCGCCGGCTTCCATCCCGACCTGACCGGGCGGGAGAACATCTATCTAAACGGTTCCATTCTGGGGCTGAGCAGGGCTCAGATCCAGCGTAAACTGGATGAGATCATCGCCTTTGCGGAATTGGAACGTTTCATTGACGTGCCGGTGAAGCACTACTCGTCGGGCATGTACGTGCGACTGGGGTTCTCCGTAGCGGTGCACACCGACCCGGAGATCTTGCTGGTGGACGAGGTGCTGGCGGTGGGAGACCAGAACTTCCAGCACAAGTGCCTCGAACGCATCATGGAGATACAGCAGCAGGGCGTCACAATATGCTTCGTCTCGCATGACCTGGGGGCAGTTCGCCGGCTATGTTCCCACGCCATCTGGCTGGATGATGGTGCGATTCGGGCTGCGGGCGACGTTGAGGACACCATTTCGGCATATCTGCGCCACGCAGCGGCCGAGGAAGAGGCCCGTATGAAGGCTGCCGCGTCTCAGGAAGAAGCCCCTTCACAGGCTGAGCCCCTTTCGGAGGAGGTCGAGGAGGCACAGCAGGAAGCACAGGAGGAAGAAGAGGAAGAGCCCGAGGTGAAGCAACGGTGGGGGACGGGGGACATAGAGATTATGGATGTCTCCTTCCTCGATGCGGCCGGGGCAGAACGGCACGTGTTTCAGGTGGGAGAGCCGTGGGTGGTGCGGCTGCACTATCGAGCCCAGCAGCGGGTCGAGAGTCCTGTCTTTGGCCTGGCCGTCCATCGGAACGACGGCCTGCACGTGTGCGGCCCCAACACCCACTTCGCCGGCCTGGACATCCCTTTCGTCGAAGGCGAGGGGGACATCCTGTACTGCGTAGATCACCTTCCGTTGATGGAGGGCACATATCTCGTCTCGGTCTCGGCCCACAACCGGGCCGATACGGTGATGTACGATTATCACGACCGTCTTTACCCCTTCAAAGTGCGCCAGGTAGGGAAAGGCGAACGGTACGGGCTGGTGAGCCTGGGGGGGAAATGGGAGTGGAACGGCGGGGGGATGAGTGAGTAAGCGTACCTCCGTTCTGATCATCAGCCACGACGTCGTAGGCCCCCGTATGGCCGGGCCGGGTATTCGCTATTGGGAACTGGCCCGTGTGTTGGCCCGGCCTTTCCAGGTCACTCTGGCCGCCCCTGGCGATCCGCAACTGCCCGCAGCCGATGTCCGCTTATGCTCCTACGAGCCTGGTCGGTGGGACTCTCTGGCTCCGGCAGTGGAGGGGACAGAGGCCATTTTGTTATGCGGAGACGTGCTGGCCTGGTTCCCGATGCTGGAGAGGGCCGGGATCCCCCTGATTGTGGACGGCTACGATCCGCATCCACTGGAGACGCTGGAACTGTTCGCCGGAACACCTGAACAGGAGCACAAGCATCGGGAGCGGGAGCGTATCTTGCAGATGCAATGTCGGGTCGGCGATTTCTTTGTCTGCGCCAGCGAGCGGCAGCGGGATTGGTGGCTGGGGTTGCTGGAGGCCGCCGGACGGGTCAATGTCCACACCTACGGCGAGGACCCGTCATTGCGGCGGTTGATAGATGTAGTGCCCTTTGGTCTGCCCTCGTCACCGCCGCGCCACACCCGGCAGGTGCTGAAAGGGGTGTGGCCGGGCATCGGGCCGGAGGACAAGGTGGCGCTGTGGGGCGGGGGATTGTGGCAGTGGCTCGACCCTCTCACGGCGATCCGGGCGATGGCGCAAATCCGGGAGCGGCGTGACGACGTGAAGTTAGTCTTCCCCGGCACCCGTCATCCCAACACAGAGGCCGTTCCCGACATGCCGATACACCAGGCCGCCGTTCGGCTGGCCGAGGAACTGGGCCTTTTGGACCGGCACGTGTTTTTCGGCGAGTGGGTCTCCTACGAGGAGTGGCCCAACTACCTGGTGGAAGCAGACGTAGGGCTTTCGTTGCATTTCGACACCGTCGAAGCCCGCTTGGCCTTCCGCAGTCGGGTGCTGGATTACATCTGGGCCGGACTGCCGATGGTGGTGACGCGGGGAGATGCCACCAGCGGAGTGGTGGAGCGATATGACCTGGGAGCCGTTATGGATTACGAGGATGTAGAAGGCGTTGCGGAGGCCATCCTTCGGCTGCTGGTCGCGCCCGAGGAGACCTTCCGTGAGGGATTTGAGCGAGCCCGACGGGATCTGACCTGGGAGAAGGCTGCGCGGCCCCTGATCGAGTTCTGCCGTCACCCCCGCCGCGCCCCGGATAGGAAGGCTATGTTGGATTGGCTCGAGATCCCTGATGAGAGCATCAATGCCGAGGAGATTGAGCGCCGGATTCGTGAGAGAAGCGCTCACGCTGACGGTACTTCCCCGTCTGGGGAGATTGAGAGACCAGAGGACATTGCCGAGGATCTCTGGAAGGAGATGATCGGTGGTGAAGGAGAAGGGCATATTTCAATCCGGCAGCGTGATTGCGACATCGTGCCGCGCCATTATGTGATTGACTGGAGGGTACCGATCTTGGGTCCCGTTCACGCCGTGGTACGGCGGATCATCAACGCGGAGATTCGCCGCTACTTGTTCCCTTCGTTAGAGAAGCAGTCGAGTTTCAATCGAAAAGTGATGCAGGCGCTCAACGACCTGGCACGGGAGAATATGCGTCTGCGTCGAGAGATCGAGGAATTCCAAAGAGTCGGGCTAAAATGAGTGGGGTGCATCAGTTCCATCCCACGGTTTCCTACGGAGATGCGGTTAGCAACCAGATTCTAAGCCTCCAGCGCCTGCTGCGACGCATGGGGCATCGCAGCGAGATATTCTGTGAGCGTCTACCTCTCCACTTCGCGGGCCGTGCGCGGCCAATTGCGCAGTATGCCCGCTATTCATCGCCGGCGAATATATTGCTGCTGCACTTCTCCCTGCGCTACTCGGCGGAGGTGATGGCCTGGTTGGAGCAGATTCCAGACCGCAAAGTAGTGGTCTATCACAACATCACACCGTCCGCTTACTTCGCGGGTGTCAACGATGCCTACCTCCAGGCCGCGCAAGCAGGACGTGAACAGTTGGATCGGCTGAGGACGCTGGCTGAGGCAGGATGGGGGGTCTCGAAGTTCAACTGCCAGGAACTGGCGGGGCGGGGATGGAGCCGTCTTGGCGTTCTGCCTATTATCTTCGATCCGAGGCGTTACACCGCCCGGCCGGACCGGAAAGTGCTGAAGCGGTGGCGAGGTGGTGTGAACGTTCTGTTCGTGGGGCGCGTCTCTCCCAACAAGCGGTTTGAGGACCTGATCCTGACGTTCCATTACCTCAAGCGTCTCGTGCGACCGGATGCCCGGCTTCTGCTGGTGGGATCGGCGCAGGGGATGGAGCCCTACCTTGAGTTTCTGCGGGCATTAGTGGAGCGCCTGAGTTTGTCGGATGTGGTGTTCACCGGCCACGTGGGCGATTCACAGTTAGTGGCTTACTATCGGTGTGCCAGCGTCTATCTCAGCATGAGCGAGCACGAGGGGTTTGGCATACCGTTGCTGGAGAGTATGCACTTCGGGGTGCCCGTCATCGCTTATAAAGCGGCTGCCGTGCCCGAGACGTTGGGCGGCAGCGGCATTTTGGTGACGGTTAAAGACCATGCGGCGGTGGCAGAGTTGATCGGGCTGCTGGTTGAGGATGTGCATCTGCGGTCCCAAATCATCGCCCGGCAGCGCGAGCGGCTGCGGGATTTTCTGCCCGAAAGGGTTGAGGAGCACTTGAGGTCACTTATGAAGGACCTCGGAGCGTGAGGAGCAGGTGCCGCCGGCGCGAGGATGTAGATAGTTTGCGATACAAGACTCGACGGAAGCCCCGGTTCGTCGGGGTTCTCCCGGCTGAAGCCGGGCCTCCAACCCTATTTCGTACCGAGAACTAGATAAGGACGCGGGATGAGTGCACAGCCTAAAGCATCGGTGATTGTCCTGGCCTGGAACGGCATGGCGTATCTGGACGCCTGCCTGAGCGCAGTGCTGGCCCAAGGCTATCCCGCTTTCGAGGTCATCGTCGTGGACAACGGCTCAACCGATGGCTCAGCGGACTTCGTGGCGCAGTGTTACCCCCAGGTGCAGTTGATCCGCAACGAGCGCAACCTGGGCTTCGCGGCAGGCAACAACGTCGGGCTGCGCGCTGCTACGGGGGACGTGTTGGTGCTGCTCAATCAGGACACAGTCGTGCGGCAGGGATGGCTTGAGGCGCTGGTGGACACTTTCCAGGATCCCTCTGTCGGCATCGCCGGTTGTAAGGCGCTCTACCCTGACGGCTCCATCCAGCACGCCGGGGGCTTCATCTATGGCCCCCGCGCCGAGACGGACCACATTGGCCGCCACGAACCCGACGATGGCCGCTTCGATCAGATGCGCGACGCTGATTTCGTCACCGGAGCGGCGTTGGCCATCTCCCGGACCGCTCTGAAGCGCGTGGGTCTGCTCGATGAGGGTTTCTATCCCGCCTACTACGAGGATGTAGACTGGTGCTACACCGTCCGCGAGGCCGGCTTCCGCGTCGTTTACGTGCCTGTGGCCCGCTTGATCCACTACGAGTCTCAAATGGCTCAGCGCGAGAGCCACGAGCACAAGTATGCTCTGCATCGGGGACGCCTGCGCTTTGTCTTCAAACATTGGACACTGGAGCGATTGGAGGGAGAGTTCGTACCGGCCGAGCGGGCATGGGCGGCTCACCTGGAGCGCACGGTGGAGCTGATGGCTGCGCGGCGGGCCTATCTGAGCACAGTTCTGGCTCTACCCGATATTCTGGCTTTTCGCCAGAGTTCGGAGGAGGAGGCCGATGCTCTGGTCGGCCTGCTGACCGATCTGCGGGCTGCGGCTATGTCCGGCCTGGCAGACCTGCAGGCCAACCGGTCGCTGGCCCCTGTGCCCCACGAGCCTCCACCGCTGCGCCACTCTTCCAGAGCAGAACCTGAAGCGGAACGAGAGGCCGACCAGGGGGAAAAACAGGAGATAGATCAGGAAGCGGACTGGCCAGGAGCACGATTGCTGGCCAAACTTGAAGCCGGGCGGGAGATCCGTGAGCCACCCTTCGCCTCGCGGGTGCCTATAGTGGGCGGGTTAATCGTCGCCTTACGTCGTCTGTGGAGCAGCGTTGCCGTCAGGTGGTATGTGCGCCCCCTCATCCAGCAACAGAATATTTTTAACGCCCAGGTGGTCGGCTATCTAAAAGCCCTGCAAGACTGGTTGGGGCAGCACGACTATATCCTGGCAAGACACGGCCAGGCCCTGGAGCAGCACGGCGAACTCATTGGCTGGGTCAGTCGGCGCACCGATCAACTGGAGCAACGTTCCACGGAACACGGGCGTCTCCTGCAGGGCCAGTTGCGTGATGTGGAGGAGAATATCCGCGAGATCAACGAACTGGCCGAGCGCCTGGCTGCGTTGACCAGGGCGTTGTCCACAGGACACGACGAGAAGACGTAGGGTATGCGTGTGTTGCACGTGACTCATCAGTACCCGCCTGCTATCGGTGGCTCGGAGAAATACATCGCCGACCTCTCGGAAGAACTGGTAGCGCGGGGGCACCAGGTAGACGTCTTTACCAGTCGTTCGCTGGACTACCATACCTGGAAAGACGAACTGGGACCCCGTGAGCGCGTGAATGGGGTCAACGTGTACCGGTTCCGCAGCATGCGGCGCACCGAATTTGTCTGGCGCGTGTTGCATTGGAGTCTGGGCAAGTATTGGCAGACCCGCTCCCGCTGGTACGAGCCGTTCATCCTGTTCGGAGGCGGGCCGCTGTGCCCTGGTATGTTCGCTGCAATGCTGGCAAGGCTGCCACAATATGACCTGGTTCATCTGAACTGCCTGGTCTACGGCCACGTCGCCTACGGCTATCTGGCTGCGCGCTGGCGGCAGGTCCCGGTGGTCGTCACCCCCCACACCCATGCTGGCCAGGAAGTGACCTATGGTATTGGCTACCAGTTGGGTGTATTGCGTGGCAGCGACCACATCATCGCCGACACGGACGGCGAGCGGGACTTCTTATTGGAATTGGGGTTAGACTCATGGCGCGTCACGACCGCAGGCATCGGGCTGCGGCCAGAGGCATATCCGATGAGAGATGTGGTGGCCTGTCGCCAGCGGCTGGGGCTGCCGGAGGACGCTTTTGTGACGCTGTTTCTAGGACGCCAGGTCGAGTACAAGGGGCTGGGAACAGCACTGGAGGCCTTCATCGCCCTGCGGCGAAGCCACCCGCACCTGATCTTCCTCGTTGTAGGGCCGGAGACGGACTACTCCCGCCGACTGTTCGCCCGTCACGATGGCCTGCCGGGAGTGGTGAATCTGGGAGCCGTATCCGACGACGTGCGACTGGATGCGCTGAACGCCTGCGACTGTCTGGTGCTCCCTTCGCGGGGAGAGGCCTTCGGCATCGTCTTCCTGGAAGCGTGGATTGTGGGCAAGCCGGTCATAGGACCGCGCACGGCGGCCGTCTCCACCGTGATTCGCGATGGGCAAGATGGCTGGCTGGTCCCGCTCGACGATCCAGGGGCGATCGGGGAGGCCCTGAAGCGCTGGATTAGTTCTCCAGCCCTGGCGCGGCAGATGGGGGAAAGCGGTCGCCGGCGGGTGCTGAGCCGCTATACATGTTCCCGTATCGCGGACGTGGTGGAAGGCATCTATTTCCGAACCCTGCGCACCTGTCGAAGAGGAGGCCGGGCGAAGAAATTCTCTACATCATCCCGCGGATATGGCTCGATCCGCAGCAGGTAAACCGGGTTCACGCCGGTAAGAGCGATGCGCGTTCTTCTGATCACAAACTACTTTCCCCCTCACTATCAAGGGGGAGCCGAGGTTATGGTCTACAACACCTGCCACGGCCTGCTCCAACGTGGGGTGGATGCCTCCATCCTGATGATCAACGCCCGCATACCCGGCGGACAGGACCGGTATCGTGATGTCCAGGGGGTTCCGGTCCACGAGGTGACCTATCGGTCCCACTTGCCTGGAAATCCATTCTTGCAGACCTTTGACCCGCGCATATATCGGGATGTGATGGCCGAAATACGGCGTGTCCAACCCGATTTGGTCCACGTCCATAACGTTTCTGGCGCTACGCTGGCCCCTTTTGTAGCCTGCCGTCGGGTGAACGTGCCCGTGCTGCTCACGCTCCACGACCACTGGTTGCTCTGTCCCAACAACATGCTTTACAAGGGCGACGGAGCGTTGTGTGACCCGGCGGAGCATCCCAGGGGTTGCAGTCACTGCTTCCGGCGACAGGATTTTTGGGCCAACATCCCCTGGCGACGTCAGATTTTCGCCCGCCTGGTTCAAAACGTGCGTTTCTTCATCTCACCGAGCCAAAAGTTGGTTGATTTGCACGTCGCAGCGGGTTACAACCCTGCGCGCTTCCGCGTCGTGCCCAACGGCATTAAACCGGCGTTGTTCCAGACCCCCTCCGATTCTCTCGTGAGAGAATATGTGCGAGAAAGTGGCTTGTTTCGCACCCTATTGCTTGCCGGAGCGATGGTCGAGAGCAAAGGAATCAAAACCGTTATCGAGGCACTGCCCTTGTTGGCCAGGTATGTGGATCGCTTCCGCCTGCTTGTGGCCGGTAGGGGGGAGGATCGCTTTTTGGCGGCCTTACGGCGCTTCGATCCGTCAGTCGTGAAACTCCTGGGACAGGTGCCTTTTCAGGAGATGCGCGCGCTGTACGCCGCGACCGACCTGACGGTTATACCCTCGGTGTGGTACGAAAATTCGCCTATGGTGATCTATGAGAGTATGCTGGCCGGGACGCCAGTGCTGGGTTCCGCGATAGGCGGCATCCCGGAATTGATCCAGCATGGAGAGACCGGGTACCTTTTCTCCCCTGGTGACGCGGTCGCGCTGACCGAGCGGGTAATTCAGCACTTCGCCCGCTCGGCTCCCGAGCGACGGGCTATGCGCCGACGTTGTGTCGAGTTCGCTCATACCCACATGACCCTGGATCGCTACCTCGATCGCTTGCAGCAGGTCTACGATGAGGCGCTGGAGGCCTGAGAGGATGAGCCAAAAACTCAGAATAGGGGAAGATAGTAATGAAAGTTAGCCTGATTAACCTGAATCTGGTGGCTGAGGATGCCATTGGGACGTGCATCATCAACCAGGTGCATTTTTTCCGCCGCCGTGGCGACGACGTGCACGTCTACGTCCTCCACCCTCCTCACAATGTGCCGACTGACATTGAGGAGGTGACGAGCGTCGTCACGTTGAGGGAGTTGATCGAAGGGCAGGAGGAACACTTCCGTTTATCTGATTTGTACATCTATCACTATCCAGGTCGCCATGCATTGATGGAGAGCATCCGAGGCATTGACCGGGGAACGGTGATCTTTTACTATCACAACGTCACCCCGCCCGAACTATGGGGGAGCGACATCGGCCGCGATGCACTGATGCGGGACATCGAGGGCAGTGCATTGGTTCACTACGCCGACTTGTGTATCACCCCCAGCCCCTTCAACAAACAAGACCTCGTTGACCGTCTTGGCTACGCTCCTGATCGAATTTGCGTTTTGCCTCTGGCAGTGGCTTTGGAACAATTTACCCCTGGTGATAGGGACCCGAAACTGGTTCAGCGCTACGAATTGGAGGGGCAACAGGTATTGCTTTTTGTGGGCCGTATGGCGGGCAACAAGCGGATTGACATCCTGATCGAGGCGCTGGCGCGGGTCAAGAGCCAGATACCAAACACCAAGTTGCTGCTGGTCGGCGACGACCGGAGCAATCCGGCGTTCCGCCCGATCGTCGCTGACGCCCGAGCCCGTGCTGCCGAACTGGGGATTGCCCGTGACGTAATCTGGACTGGTCGAGTGGACGAGTTGCCTCCCTACTTTCGCCTGGCTGACGTCTATGTGACCGCCAGTCTGCACGAAGGATTTGGTCAGCCGCTGGTGGAGGCTATGGCTTGTGGCGTGCCGGTGGTCGCCGCTCGCGCTGGCGCTATGCCCTGGGTTCTGGGCGATGCCGGGCTGCTCTGTGAGCCTGGCAGCGCCGATGACCTGGCCGAAAAAGTTCTGACAGTGCTGAGGGATACCGGTCTGCGCCAGACACTCATCGAGCGTGGCCTGGAGCGGGTGCAGGCGTTCAGCCTGGAACGGTATGAGGCCAATCTGGCCGAGATTGTGGAGAAGGCCGTAACCCACACGCTACCCGAAATCCCCCCCGAACCTGTAGTGGAAGCGGGCAGGGAAGCGGAGATACAACCCGCAGCGGAGGCAGGTGAGGAAACACAAATACAGCCCCCAACGGAGGCAGGTGAGGAAGCACAGACACAACCGGCCCCCGTCATCCCCCGGGATGAGTTGGTTTTGAGCATCCTCAGCGATGAGATCATGGCTCAAAGCGACATTGCTCTGCGCGGTTACGTGGTTCGCTCCAGAGTGCCTTTGCTGGGGCCGTTTATCGCCTGGGTGCGACGCAACCTGACCTCCCATCTGCGCGAGCCCTACCTGGATCCGATGATCGAGCGGCAGGTGGCCCTCAATCGCCGAATGGCCGAGTGGATGCAGCGGGCCGTCGCTCTCTGGACCGCTTCCATCCAGCGCCAGGCCGAACTGGAGGCCCGCGTGGAGGCTCTGGAGGCGCAAATTGAAGCCTTATCTCACTAAGAGCGTGTCTAAGAATTCTCAGCCCGGCGACAGAAGTCGCGGGCTACCTTTGCGAAGCCCGCCCTCCGGCGGGCTGGGGAGTCGCCGCATGGCGACTTAGCGCTGGTAGCACGCGGCTTTAGCCGCCGTGTCAGAGGTACTTGCTTTGTTAGAGTTTGTTCCGAAATTCAGCGCATTGATCCGTTGATGTCCTAGCATCCGTGTTCTGATGTTTCTGAGAGGAGGTCTTTAACATGGGTGGCTTGATAAACCTGGAACCGCTTTCCGTAAGCGCATTGGTGCTTAATCTACTGTTAGGTGTCGTCCTTTCGGTGGTTGTGGCATGGTACTACGCCCGATTTGGTGAGGCATTGTCCAACCGACGTAAATTCGCCAGACTCTTGCCTATGCTGAGCCTGATAACCACCCTGGTTATCTCAGTCGTCAAGGCTTCCCTGGCGTTGTCATTGGGACTCGTAGGGGCGCTCTCCATCGTTCGGTTCCGCACCGCCATCAAAGACCCCGAGGAACTGCTTTATCTATTTCTGGCGATTGCCATTGGGCTCGGTCTAGGCGCCGATCAGCGGATTCCGACCTTGGTTGCGGTTGGCATTATCATGCTCCTGCTGATTGCCACCCGCCTGTTTGCCCCGCGCTCCCAGCGCCGGAACCTGTATCTGAATATCCAGGTTCGTGAAAGGGGGGGAGACGCGGGAGAGGCGAACGAGTTTAGAACCGTCAACGATATTTTGGTCAAACATGCTGAACTCGTAGATGTGCGCCGGCTCGACCGGCATGACCACACGCTGCAGATGACCTATTTCCTGGACTGCAAAGACCAGAACGCGCTGGCTGGGCTGATGGATGACTTGAGGAATGCCGTGCCTGGATGTTCCTTTAGTTTCGTTGACCAGAATAGTATGCCAGGGAGTTAGGCGATGCGCATACAGGGTTCGCAACGTTCTGATCGTGGCGCCTTCTGGTTGGAGACCAAAAGGTGGGTGCAGACGCGACAGGGGTTGATCCAACTCCTGCTGGCTGTCAGCCTGGGATTCCTCATTGCTGTTAGTGGCGTCGCCTGGTACAGGCTGCAGGGCTGGAAGATCATCGAGCCGCCGGTTCGGGCTCTGTTTGCTGAAATGCATAGTACAGCGGAGACGGTCATTGAGGCCAACGATCTGCCGACGCTGTACTTTGACATCGGCTTCGAGGAATACCAGACGATGGCAGCCCAGCGGGAGGAGGCGCTACAAGTAGGCATCCTGTTGCTCGGTGATGACGGCTGGCTGCCGGCGCAAATCCGCTTTCAGGATCGAGCGATCCCCGTGCGCATTCGGTTAAAAGGGGACTGGACGGACCATTTGAGGGAAAATAAATGGTCTTTCCGAGTTAAGACCAAAGGAGATGCCGCAATTATGGGGATGCGCTCCTTCTCAGTGCAATCCCCTCATACACGATATTACTTGAAGGAATGGCTGTTTCTGGAAGACCTGCGTCGCGCCGGTATCCTGGCACCGCGCTATTCTTTCGTGAACGTGGTTGTAAATGGAGAGGACTGGGGTATCTACGCGCTGGAGGAGAGTTTCTCAAAAGAATTGCTTGAGTCGCAGGGTCGGCGGGAAGGCGTGATCATCCGCTTTGACGAGAGCCTGTACTGGCGACGTCGAGCCCTTGCCGGTGGTCATGATGACTGGCGCCTTGCCGTAGACCCCATCGCAACGACGTTCGAGATGCCTGCCTTCGCTGAAGTGGATGAGTTCAACACCGCTCAGGTTCGGAGTGACCCTATCTTGAGTGAACAGAGCATCACCGCCCTGGGGCTACTGCGGGGATTCCAAAACCACCAACTATCGCCGTCGCAGGTCTTCGACGCGGAGTTGATGGGACGCTACCTGGCCCACTCCAACCTGTGGGGCGCGCGGCATGGATTGACGTGGCACAACGAACGGTATTATTACAATCCGCTGACGTCGCGGCTGGAGCCGATTGGATACGACTGCATGCCCTTTGCCCCCGAGACCGCACGCTTTGTTGATTTAGCCCAATATGACGATCTGGCGATTATGGAAGCCTACGCTCGCGAAGTGGAACGCATCTCCCGGCCCGAATATCTGGAGACGCTGCGGGCCGAGTATGCCGATGAGTATGAGCGGTACCACGCTGCCCTGGCTCAGGAATTTCCCCCTGAAGAGTTAGAAATCCCCTGGGATACATTGGCCGAGCGGCAAACTTTATTGATCAACGCGCTCCACCCGCCACAGACCGTGCATGCCTATCGCGTCGGCAACGGTGACGGCTCGAGCCTCGATATACAGGTGGGTAACCTCGTGCGGTACGCCGTTGTTCTGAAAGAGATTCGGGTCGGGGACCGCGCGGCCGCCATCCAGTCCGATTGGATTGTAGAGGAAGAACACGATTTGCTGCACCAGGAAGCGGAACCGGCGGTTGTTCTAAAGCGGGTGCAGGGTAACGTACCCACGTATCTCACATTACACATCCCCACAACCGTCATCCACCGGTTGTCACCGACGGAGACCCTGTTTTATTCCAACACTCTGCAGATAGTGACCAACCTATACGGGGTAGAAGATGAGGTCGTCGTAGACGTACGACCGGACTATCCCCCTATGCTGTCCAAACCCGTCCTGCCGCCTCAGCCTTCAGTGGATGAGGCCCTGGAACGATACCCGTTTTTGACCCTGTCCGATCAACCCGGGTTCTTGGAGTTAAGACCTGGGACATGGCACGTGGTGGGCGACCTGGTTCTTCCAGACGGTTTTGGCCTCTGGGCCACGCAGTCGGTCACGCTGACCTTTGACCGTGGGGCGCTTCTCTTTGCCAACGGGCCGTTGTTGTTGCAGGGACCGGATGGTGAGCGCATCTACTTCGGGCCTCACGGCGACGAATGGGCGGGGATTATCGTGTTAAAAGCCGATCCAGAGATGCCCTCCCGGTTACACAACGTCGAAATCCGCGGCACAGCCGGGATTCACCGGGAAGGTTGGATCACAACCGGGGGAGTCACGTTCTATGAGAGCCCGGTCGTGCTGAGCCACTGCCGCTTGCTTGACTCTCTCGCCGAGGATGCAATCAATGTGGTGCGCTCCAAATTTGAGTTTATGTACACTGAGTTCGGCAATACCGCTTCCGATGCTTTTGACGGTGACTTTGTTCAGGGGAGGGTCGAAGACTGCGCCTTTCACGATGTGGGAGGAGATGGCATTGATGTCAGTGGTAGCCATGTCATCGTGCAGAACGTCAACCTTCTGCGCATTCACGATAAAGGCATCTCGGCCGGCGAAGGCAGCCGCGTTCGCGTCATGAATGCCCGCGCGCGAGATATTGGGATGGCGCTTGCCAGCAAGGATATGTCCTTCGTCTTGATCCAGGGGTTGGAGGTCGAACATGCCTGGATCGCGGGCCTGGCAGCATACTTGAAGAAAATGGAGTATGGACCGGCCCAGATTCAGGCCGACGGCGTCGTGTTCCAAGATCACTCCCCCCAGACCCTAGTCCAGACAGGCAGTCGCGTGGTGATTAACGGAGAAACTGCTGAGACAACCGATCTGAATGTGGACGAATTATACGCCCGGCTGGATGACCTGGCAGGGATGCGAATCCTGGATTACCGGCTGGGTCCTGCTATCAGACTGGTGGGTTACAAATTGGTCACCCCTACACTCCGCGCCGGGGACAATCTGCGCCTCGTGCTCTACTGGCAAGCCGACGCTCGGCCGGAGCAGGACTACACCGTTTTCGTGCATGTGTTGGACGATTCGGGACTGTTGGCCGCTCAGCGGGATAACATGCCAGGGGATGATGCATATGTTACCACTCAGTGGGCTGTGGGACCGCTGATTGACGATGTGCACACCGTCCCCTTACCATCCGACATACCAGCGGGTGAGTACCGGGTGGTCATAGGAATGTACCTCTGGCAAACGGGCGAACGGTTGCCGGTGTTCAGCCCCGACGGCACGGAGATTCCGAACGGCGCAATCATCCTCGATCAGACTTTCGATGTAATTCGTTGAGCGATGCAGTCAATTCGTTATGAAGTCAAAATGACCTGCGACGAGGTGTACTTGCCTGATGTACGTGCCTGGATCAACTTGCATCCAGACGTATTCATTGAGGCATATCCGCCTCGCCAGGTCAATAGTCTGTATTTTGATACCTATGAGGCGGACTGTTTGATAGATAATCTCATCGGGGTTAACCGACGAGCAAAGTTGCGTTTCCGCTGGTATGGCGATGATGACTCGGCGGTGCGAGGGACGTTGGAATTGAAATGCAAGTCGAACCAATTGGGGTGGAAAGAGCACTATCCTGTGCCGGCCTCCTTTGACCTGAGAACAATCTCTTGGAGAACTTTTATGCAGGAGTTACGTGAGCAGGTTGATGGCGTGTTTGCCATTTGGTTGTCTTACCTGAATCAGCCAGCTTTGATTACCCGTTATATGCGCGAGTACTATGAATCCATAGATCGTCAGATACGTGTGACAATAGACTACAACCAGGCTTTTTACGAGCAGGTCACCTGCCTGACGCCGAATCTGAGGGTC
>Ga0164310_10001183_pt1 | contig 14564 bp, 14 predicted proteins | sample GuaBasSedimGuay1_FD_121795 | JGI IMG/M metagenome (GOLD analysis project Ga0164310, IMG submission 121795) | Subseafloor sediment microbial communities from Guaymas Basin, Gulf of California, Mexico - Guay1, Core 4569-9, 0-3 cm | ecosystem: Environmental > Aquatic > Marine > Hydrothermal vents... | reverse complement strand
TCACTGAGAAAAGGAAAGAACACAATCATATACCCAGGTAGAGTTGTAGGTGGAATGCCAATAGGATATAACCCACGTATACCTTTACAAAGAGGTGGTTTTATAGCACACACGACAACAGCTATACTTCATCCAGGGGAGATAGTTCTTCCTATAAACAGATTGCCTGACATAGTGAGAAGACTTACTCCTACTCATAAAAATACTGTGCCTATAGAAGAAGGAAGGTTTTCAACAGTTTCAAGAGTAAGTGCAAGTAAAAGTATGAACATAGGAAAGAATATAGTAGTAGAAATAAATATAAGTAACAGTGTCATAGGAACGGATAAATTAGACAGAATTGTTAGAGACAGTATAAGTAAGGCATTGCGTAGAGAGCAACATTTGTATAAAGGAGTGGGAAGTCGTGACTAACATAACTATTTCTACAAATGTGTCCGACGAGTTTAAAGAAAAGAGAGGTAGTTTTCATACATACCCGTATATATATGTCACTATACTTCTGAAAGGTGAAAGTGAAGAGATAGACATTTCAGACCGAATAATATCAGTTTCTAACATTGACAGAGGTAGTGAAGTAGAACCTGACACTGTCTCTGAAATACGAACAGGAGACGGAAATATAGTTGTTGCTAACGACGACGGTTACTTTTCACCGTCGAATATAAACAGTCTATTTTACAATAAAGACTACTACGACTCCGAAGTTAGAATATATGCAGGGTTCTATATAGACGAAGACAATGTTGAAGTTACGTCTCAGTCAGTTTTTCTAATAGAAAGAATTGAGTTAGACGACACCAACGCAACTGCTACTATATATGGTAGAGGAAAGTGTAAGAAAGCATTAGAGAAAAGACTTGGTGAACCTAACGAAGAAGGAGTTCGGGAACCACTTGCATTTATGGGACAATGGAAGTTTAAAGACATAGTAGAGTATATATTAGAAAACGAAGTAGGTTTAAACTCTAACGAATACGACATTGAAGACATACAAGTATTTTACCAGGACATAACGTTTTCAGACGTTACAGCTAATTCAGCGTTAGCATACCTTTGTGAAAGTGCAAACGCAAGAATGTGGGAAGACAGGTTTGGAAGGGTTGTCGTAAAGGAAATAGCTCCTGAATTCACTTACAACGACGACGTATTGAATTTGTATAATTATATAAACCAACTTAATTGGGATGTTGATCTCGAAAGACTTGTAAACAAAATAAGAGTCCACTACAGAGGCGACTTATATTATATGATAGACAATACTTCCACTATGGAAAGCGGAAGGTATGTCATTATAGAAAACAAGTATGTAGAACAGTATGAATATGCAAGAGACATAGCCAGTAAGATAGAAACTAAATATGGAAACAGAGACTTTATACAAAATATGACTATAAAGTGCGATTGGTTACCTGACATTGACATAAACGACCCAGTAATAGTTATAGGAGAAACTTTAGGTCTTTCTTATACAAAAGTTAGAGTTAATAGACTCGTTCACGACTTTGGAGACTTCAGAACTACTCTATTTGTAGAGTCTTATGACATAGGTAATGTAACTTGGGGGTTTCTTGGAAGTAGTGAGGACGAAGGAGACTCTCTAAGTCCTCAGGCGACTGATTACGACAGTGCAACTGACAACGACAAGTTGTTCGCTTACTGGGGGTCTGACAGCACTACTGACGGACCTCAATACTATTGCTATTAGAGGAGGATTGGATTATGTATTTTGGTGAAGAGATAAAACAGGTTGAAGTATGGAGACTATATATATGCAAAGCTGAGAAATGTATTGCAGGGAAGAATGAGTTAGATAGCAGTTGTGAAGGTTGTAAGTATTGTAGCATTGCATATTTTACTGCGAAACCCGTTGTAGAGAGAGTTAGACTTACCGTTAGAGAAAGTTGCTACAAAACACATAAAGAAAATAAATGTAGAGTAGGTAAAGAAAAGTTTGACAACGACTCTGTTTGTAAAGCCTGTTATAGATACAGTCGTAACATTGTAAAAGTGGAGAAGGTGTAGTGTATGGGTTTTAATTTTCTAACAGATACTTGGAGACATAAGACAAAGCTGAACTACCAATACGGTCAGCAAATGGCTGAGAATGACGAGTTGCAATATCTACAACGTCAAATGGATTTATACCTTGACTTCAACACTTATGAAGAAATGATAGACTACGGGCTTATACCTAACTATGCAAAGGACAGCGAAACAAGTGGTGTATTGGAAAAACATTTAACTGAAGTTGACATTACAGACTATAGTGGAAACTACCATACACCTACACCAAGCGAACCTATAGAAGCGGACTTTTCTACATACAAGTTTGGGAATGCAAGTTGTAGGTTCAATGGTAGAAGGACTTCTATCTCGTTTCCAGACAGCGACGACTGGGACATTATGGGAACTGTTGGTGAAGAATATACAATATCTCTATGGGTATATCAAATGGACAATAGTAAGGACAACCATTACGTCTGTCAGTATGAAGACAGTGACACTTATTGGGTTTTATTTTGGGATACCAGTGTCTCAAAAGTTGTGTTTAAAGTATATGACACGTCTTCATTAGTAGAAATGTCTGGTGGAAGTATTACAGAAAACACTTGGACACACATTGCAGTTGTAAAGAAAAACGGTGGTGGGACAGACATTTGGGGGCTTTACATTAACGGTGAGCAGGTTGCTTACGCAACTTCAACTACTACAAAGACTTTAGACGGCGAACTTTACATAGGTAGTATTCAAGAGGGGTCTAAATATTTCTATGGAAATATGGATGAGTTAATCATAACTGCAGAGAATTTGTATTCAGCTAATCCGCAATCAGATAATTCAGATACTATAACAATTCCTACAAGTGAGCATAGTGCAAATTCTAATACTAAACTATTGTTGCATTTTAACAAAGCTTCTAAGTTTTCAGACTATAGTAAGAAAAGTCTATTAGCTACAACTGCTGGTTCTCTATGGCAAATTGCTCTCAGTGGTTCTTACCAAGAAGGGACTTTATCCTTCTGGGTGAAGAATGTGAAAGCCTCTACTACATTGGTTGATTTTAGCTTTGGTCTGAAGGTATATACTAACAGCTCGGGCTGTGTAGTAGCTGACTTGTTTCTGACAAATGAGGCTTCACAGGAAGACTTTCTGTATCTTGAAGACGGAAGCGACACTTTAGGGTTAGAAGACGGTGGTGGTCTTCTCTTAGAGACAACCAGTGGTTCTGCAAATACTATATCTATAAACTCTTCTACGGACGTATGTGACGGAGACTGGCATCTGATTACAGTCGTATGGAGAGCTAAGAACGACGGTAGCGACAAACTTAGTGTATATGTAGACGGGGACTTAAAGAATGAAGCAATTAACGGAAATTACTATATATGTGGAGGGACTGAGAAAGGAACTTTCTGGTTAGGACACGGTGAATATAGACCTACTTGGACAAAAGAAGAACTAATGGAAACATTACCTTCTTCTAACGGCTGGGCTTACAATGGAACAGACGAAGACAGATACTGTTCAGTTGAAAATGGAATACTTACTATAGACACTACAATTGGGTATATAGACATAGACAACTTTGAATACTCAACCGACACAGAAGTTCAAGAAACTTATATAGGAAGTAGTAGAGTTCAACACGAATGTTATGCTCATTGGACATTTGAACAGGACGAAGCTACAAGCGAAGTTGACTTAAAACATAACATAAACCTTACATTTGCAAACAATAGGAATAGAGTTGCAGGGAAGACAGGTTCTTATGCAATTGAACTTTCTTCAAGTAAGCAAGACTATCTCTATGGTGGTGTAGTATGACAAAGGTTAAGTCTAAAATAGAAGACATTATACTTAACAGGTTAAGTGGTTTCTATTTGTCAGAAGGGTTTGTAGTAAAAGACATAAACATAACAGACAGTTTTTCAAATAAAATAAATGTAAGTATAACATTGTATAGAATAAGCTACTGCTGTCCAGTTGTGTTTGACAGAGTAGAAGAAGTCACAAAAACGACTCTTTCTTCAAACATAAACAATTTAGGAAAGGTGGATATACACTATGAAGGAACCTATGATAGAAATTAGAAAAGTAACTCCGATGTCTGTTGGAACAGTTGTAGAGTTTCTTATATACGACGCTGACACGAAGGAGTTACACAGTCAGGAAGTTTTAACTTTTGGAAGTATAAGTAGAGAAGAACTGTTAGAAGAACTCTTTGCGTATGCAAAGAGTAAGCTAAACCAACCACCTATTGAAATTCCAGACGTGTCTGACTTAATAGGTAAGAAACTTATACGCAAAGTAATTACGGATGCGTAGAAAAAGGAGTTGTTTATGAGCGTCGATCACGGTGGAGCAGACGTTACTATAAGTTCTGATACTACTTGGTATGGTAGGCACTATAATATAGGTGCTTTTGTGCTAAGTAGTGGCGTTACACTTACTATAGACGCTTATGACGGCTCTTCTGACAAAGGTTGGCTTACAATAGAAGCTGACACTATTGACATACAAGGAACCATAGACGGGAAAGGTAAAGGGTATAAAGGTGGAGACGGTGGTGACGGCGGGAATGGTGGTTCAGGAACTTATGGAGACTATTTAGAAAGTGGTAAGAACGGTTCTGCTGGTGAGGGTCCTTATGGTGGAGCTGGTGGAGCTGGTGGACTTAAAGGAAACTGTGCTGGTAGAAACGGTAGCAACGGTGCAGACGGTGGTTATGCAGGTGTAAGTGTAAATGGAGATACAAGCACAGACGAAACTGTATATATGGGAAGTGGTGGAGGTGGAGCTGGAGGCGGTGCTGGTGGTCATAGTGGTGCTTCCGTTTGTCCTAACAATAACTACAACGGCGGCGGTGGAGCTGGAGGCGGAGCTGGCGGACCTGGTGGTGGTTGTTTAAGACTATATGCTAATACGTCTCTTTCAATTAGTGGAACTATAAATCTTACAGGTTCTCTTGCTGGAAATGGAAGTAATGGAACGAGACCTACTTGTAGATGGACTGCACGAGGTTATGGTGGAAGTGGCGGTTCGGCAAATTCTTCTGGATCAAGTCTTGGTGGGACTGGAGGACTTGGTTGTAATCCTGGACAAACTTCAGGACTTGGAAATAGAACAGAGAGTAAAGGAGGAGACGGTGGAAATGGTGGAGCAGGAGCAGGTGGTGGTCTTCTTATAAAATGTTATACAAGTGGTGGAATAAATATATCAGGAACAATAGACGTTAGAGGTGGTAATAACAAAACTTCAAATGCTGGAACTGTGAAGATTTTCTATGTTGATTCATATACCAACACTGGAACTATACATTCAGGAAGAACTTATGCAAGTGACTTTGAAGTTATTACTATACCTTCTACAACGTTCACTTGGGCATTTTGGGTGTATAGAAACGACAACAGCGACAATAGACCTCTAATACATTATTACGACAACTTGTTTTACATAGGGTTTAATCAGAATGAAGTAGTATATGGTATTCCAGGCACGTTTGAAAGAACTTATACTGTCGGTGACATATCAGGAACTTGGAAACACATAACATTAGTAAAAGAAGCTTCAACATACAAGTTATATATAGACGGTTCGTTAGTAGACACTTACACGAACAGTGCTCCTATACAGTTTTGCCATACTTTATATATAGGTAAAAAAGGTTCTGACTATTTTAATGGGCGTATTGACGACTTACGTCTGTATGACGAAGCTTTAAGTGCAGACGACATATCAGCTATATACAACTCTGGCAATGGAACTGAAACGGATCAACCTGTATACTACTTAGTTCCTTTTAGCAACAGTTCAGAAGCTCAAGAAGGTAGCTATTGTATGAAAATAGTAGCTGACGCTACTAATTCATTAAACCAAACTTTGACGAGAACTTTGTCTTCATATATAAACCTTTCTCAACACGACCAGATAAAGTTTAAAGTAAGAGCAAGTAGGACAGGAAGTAACTTCAAAGTAAAGATACACGACAGTGGTGGAACTTGGACAGAATATACTCCGAACATAGCAGCTGCTGACACTTGGCAAGAAGAAACTTGGGACATAAGTGGTGTAAGTGCTTCTGACAAAGATACAATAGACAAAATACAGATAGAAATAACAGACGCAAGTGCGGACAATACTATATATATAGACGAGATGTATGCAGGGGACAAGTCTTTTGCAGGGCAAGCATATTACAGTATTAGTCCGAGTGTAAACTTTGACGACGGAGTTACTGTTGAATGGAATAACAAACTTATAACTTTCTACGGTGACGAAAATACAGACAGTTGTGCAGTAAAAGTATGTGACGGAACACAAAACGAAACTGTAACTGTAAGACAATACCCGCACGGTATAGAAACAGTAGGAACGACGAGTTTATTTTTCTGCGTAGATACAACTAACGACTTTCACAAATACAGACTTACAGTAAAAGATACAACATATACTCTATATATGGACGGACAGAAAATACTTACAGGAATAGTAAAGTCTGAAACTACAAGTGACGCTATTCAGTTTGGAGACATAAGTTCAACAGCAGGAGACAATACAAAAGTAGAATGGTCGTATTTTAGGTATTATATAGGAAATGCTTATGACCCAGTAGATACTGACAGTGTTGCAGGGTGTCTTATAAGTGAAGTTACTTTATGGAATAAGAACCTTACAAGTGACGAAATATCTACTCTATACAACTTTGACAATTCTGTAAGAGTAACGTTAGGTCTTTCTTGGAAAGACATTCTTTGGACGAACCACATACCTGCAAAATTTGTGTCTAAGAGGTTTGGAACGTTAGACTTAACAACTACAAGCACCACATATACACAAATAGACGATATGGTTTATTACATTAGTAAAGGCACTTGGTCTTGGAAAGGAATATATACAGACGCTATGAAATTAAACACTGGTGGAGCTGACCAGAAACTTAATTTGATATTAGACTTATTCGACAGAGACTGGTCTAACATAAGAACACATACTTGGCAACATAGTCATATAAGTGGGAAGAATGCTTTACCAGTAGTAGTTACGAACACTATTATAGGAAGGTATGGAGAGTGTAAAATTGCACCTTACTGGCGTGTCCCGTCAGGTTCTACAGGGACGTCAGTGGGAAACGGTAGAGTAGTAACTGTTTACGAAAGGAAGTATTGATGTCTACATTTGCTGATTTAGTAAATGTTTGGGAATATAAGAAACCTATAAAATGGCAGTATTTACACTCTCACTGTGTAAACGACGCTTTACTATATATGTCTAATGGATTAGTTTTCTATGAAACGTTTGAAGACTTTGTAGAACTCGTTCAAAACGGAGCTGTAATAACTTGGGTATATGAAACTAACAAACTCAACCTTACAAGTGAAGCTATACAGTCAGACGAAGTCAAGTTCGGAAGTAAAGCATTGCAAATAAGCAGTAGCGATTCTTTAGTTATAGAGACAAGTCAGTATGACACTGCACTTGAAGGGAGTGTAAGTTTTTGGTTTAAGAATGCTGGCTATGGGAAGACTTTATTAGACACATATTGGGGGTTGAAGGTGTATATAGACAATGCTGGGCATCTAAGTGTAAGTATTACAGACACTTTACAACAAACTACTACTGTAAAGTATCTGGACGAGTCGTATGCAAACAAAGGCGACTGGACACATATAGTAGTAAGTTGGAGATGTAGAAATGACAGTTCTGACTATATATATCTTTACATAGACGGTGAACTTGTAGCGTCAAGCACTTCCTTGTCTCTTTCAGTTACTCCTACGAGAGACACAACTATTCTTATAGGGTCTAAAAAGAATAACTTAACTGCAACGAAACAGTTTACTAATGAGAATAGACCTTCCAGTGACGGAGCTACATTTGCTGGAACAGCAGTTGAATACGAAAGTGCAAGTGTAAACAATGGCATACTTACTATTGATACAACCGACCTAAACAAAAGTGCATACTACTACTATGAAGACAGCAATATAGACGTTACTGCGAACAGTATTTGGTTAGAAGTGAAATGTAGAGTTAGAAATATACAGAAAACTAGTAGCACTACTGACATTGCTTTTGGACAACTGTTTGGTATAGACAACAATTCAAATAGCAAAAGTGTATATTGTAGTCTGAGTAATTATGGAGTAGAGTTTGTAGGTGAGAATGGATATGGCGTGTCGTTAGACACTTGGCAGTGGCATACGTATAGAATAGTTGTATATGACAGCGGGACAAAGGCAACTTTATACGTTGACGGGAAAAGAGTAATTACAGGCATATCTTTGAAAGGGTCCAGTGTGTTGTCTAAGGACGCTATTTTCTTTGGAGATACATATACGACAGAAAGAGACAGTTGTGTAGAATACGACTATATAGCATACGGCTATCAAACTACAAGTCAGAATGATACATTTACTATGGTTGCTACGAATGGTGGTTTTGGTGGGTATATAGACGACTTTGCTATGTGGGCAAGGGCTTTAGACGACAGTGAAGTTGACATAATATATAACAACGGGATAGGACATTCTATAAAAGAGTTTTGTGACTTGTCTTCATTTGAAATAAGTAGAATAAATAGAAGAAATAGACCTATTGAGAGAAAGGTTCTATACGACAGCAGTTCCTACACAACGTCTTCTTCATTTAAAGACTTAAATGGCGTAGCTATAACGTCTATAGAAACAAAAGAGCCTACTCTTACTTATATATATGTTCCTGTAAAGTCAACTTCTGCAAGCGATACTGTGGAAACTACAATAGATGTAGGACGGCAGGAAGGATATGGACAATTTGTCAACAAAGCTTATTTACACGACAATGAATATGTAAACAATGCTCTCGCTGTTATACTTAACAACGAGCAGTCTTCTGTAGTTCTAAACCAAACTCAAGTTAAAAACGCAGGTTCTTCTATACAGTTAGCTGACTACGTTCATATAATAAAGGAAGAGTTATTATGAGCTATACAGACCTTACAGACAGTATAAGTTATAAGAAACTTATTGACTGGCAAACGTTGGACAAGTTTGCACAAAACGACATTGCTTTCTACATAAGTAGAGGACTTGTCTTATACGAAACGTTTGAAGACTATAGAAAACTCATAGACCATAGTTTTGAAGTAAACTACGACAACGACGGAGACGCTAACTTCTCAGAAACTATGCTTGCTGACAACACTTATAAATTTGGAAGTAAGTGTGCAAACTTGTCAAACAGAAATACAGTTCTATTATACAGGTTTAGAGATAGACATTGTTGGGAAGAAGGAAGTATAAGTCTATGGTTTAGAAATGTTGTAAAAGGTGGCGTTCTGTTCCAAACTTTTTGGGGTCTAAAGCTGTCGTTGACTAACGACGGCTATGTGAAACTGCAGGTTACAGACGCCGAAAGAACAGTTCATTCTATAACAGGAACTACTGACAGAAGTAATAACAGTAACTGGACGAATGTGGTAGCTTGTTGGAGATGTAAAGGTGACGGAAGTGACAAACTTGCATTATATGTAAACGGTGAGGAAGAATGTTCAGGGTCTATAAAGAGGACTATATATGTAACGGACGACAATGAAGATAGCTCTGCTACGGTAGGTTGTGGTATAAATGAAGTAATATGGACGGGGACAGTTGAAGGAACTTCATACCCAAGTGAAGACAATTGGACTTTTAATACTAACAAGACAGACGGAGTTGAAGCAGAGTTTGTGTCTTACAAAAACGGTGTCCTTACAATAGACACTGTAAGTTCTGAAAGTTTAAACTATTCTGCTTATTATAGTAGAGACGATATCGACATAGACTTTGACACTGGTTTTGTATTGGAATGGAGAAGTAGAATGACAGGTATAGACTCTGGAACTTGGAATAGAAGTGGAATATTTAATATAAAGATAGTTGACGGAACTCAAGGTGAATATGTAACTGTTAAGTTCCATAGAGGTTTTGTAGCTATAACGGACGGCTCAGACCAGAAGGTTCTATACCACGACTCATATAATTCTTTCCATACATATAGGCTTGAAGTTGAGGGAACAACTTGGACATTCTACATAGACGGTATAAAGAAACTCACTGGTAGTGTAGACACAACTTCTGACGACGACTTGATTAGATGGGGTATTTGTTCAACTGACTATTTCGGTAAAGTTGACATTGACTATATAAGATACTACTGTGGTAGTGTATATAGTCCTTATGGGTATGGTTGTGGTGGTTATATAGACGACTTCGCTATATGGAACAGAATGCTTACAAAAGGAGAGATAGAAGCTATTGGAAGTGGAAATAGTATAAAAGACGTAGCGTTGTTAGGAGATAAGGACATAGAGCGTCTGAACTGGCATAAGGCAAGGAACGAAGTAGTCGTAGTTCAGACGACAAGTGCTACTACAAGTTCTTATACAACTATTCCTGGAACGGAAGCATATTTTACTTGTGGAAGCTATCCAGTTTATATACTTTTCCTTACTTCTATTAAAGTTGGTGCTTCGACAAGTATAAAACTTGTAGTTGACGGGTTTGACTACAACGAACTTACTTCTCTTGACTGGACAGATGGATATACACAATGCACTTTACATTGCACTCATTGTGGTGGTAAAGGTGTAGTCCCTGTGAAAATTCAATGGAATACAGGTGGTAGCTCAGCTACCATAACAGACGGTATTATAATAATTAAGGAGATAAAATGAGAGCAAGTGAACATAGAAACTTTAGAGGAGTTGACTTACATATACCGTTTCAGTATGGGGTAGATTCTGACCTTCCGAAGTCACCAAGAAGAGGTGACGCTTACTTTGCATACGACACTATGCGTCTGTATCTTTGCCATAGAGACGGTGTCTGGTCGTATACACCTTTTGCAAGTAAAGGTCTTAACGCTATAGATATAAGTGTAGATGGTATTGTAAGTTTTGACAAGCAGTCGAGTTTCTATGTATATATAACTTCAAGTCAGACTGTTTCTGACGGTGTCTGGACAAAGATTCAATGGGACGCTATATCGTGGGATATTCAGAATGAAGTAGACCTAAACGCTCATACGTTCTCTCCAAAACAAGACGGTATATACAGAAGCACACTTTCAGTTTACTTAGAGACGAAGACCAGCGACTACATCCGTCTTGCAGTGAAAGTAAACGACGAACACAAGTTGTATTGTAGGAAGTATTTCGGAACAAGTGTATTCACTACTATACGCCTTGACGGTTTACTACAACTGCATACTGACGACGTAGTCTGCACTGAGATAAAGTCTTCTTCATCTAATACGTTAAGGACTTTTGCTAACGCTACATTCTGGTGTATGAACAAAGTAGCATAGTGAGGACTTTATGCCAAGACGAAGGCTTGTAACTTTAAAAGACATACTTGAAGACAAGGTTCTAATAAATATAGAAAATTTAGACCCAGCTACCTATATAGGAGCTGAAATTGCAAAAGGTCTGAAAGTTAGCAAAAAATCGACTCACGTTGACAAAGTCGAAGAATGGCTTATTAGAGGATGGCAGTCTCCTAAAGAATTATTTGACTTTCTGAAATTTATAGGGTTAACTATACCATATAAACATAACTGTAATGAGAAGTCTCACTGCTCACCTTTTAAATGTGTAAGTGATTTAGTCCTCCGTAAAGAACTGAATGCAGTCGTCTGGGCAAATAGAACTGGCGGTAAGAGTTACGACGCTGGTCTTATACAGTGGTTACACGCAAATCATTACCCATACTTTGACGGGAAAATTCTTGGTGGTAGTGCCGACCAAGCTCAGAAGTCTTACCAAGCTATGCAAGACTTTTGGGACAGAGTTCCAGGACTTGACAAAAGAGTTCTAATAGACGGAGAGCAGCACAATACTTTTGCTAAGTGGAAAAGCAGAAGTATTGTAAGTATTCTTACTGCTAGTCAAAAGAGTGTCAGAGGACCTCACCCAAATACACTTATACTGGACGAAGCTGACGTTATGGACCCGAGTATCTTAGAAGCAGCTTTGTCTCAACCTATGACTAAATACAATATTCCAGGAAGTATAATTATACTTTCTACATACCACGTTACAGGTGGTATTATGGCTAGGCTGTTAGGTGACATAGAAACTGCTGACGACGAGGAGAAGAAAAAACTCGGCATTACAAACAAACAGTTCAAAGTATACAACTGGTGCGTATGGGAGATATTGTCACATTGCAGAGACTACTTATGTTCTACGTGTCCTTTAGCTGCATTCTGTCCAGGGAAACATATGAAAAACGCCGTTGGATACTACAAGGTTGAAGACTTCATAGCTAAATTGAATACGTTGTCTATGGACACACTTGAAACCGAATGGTTCTGTAAAAGACCTACTAAAAGAGGAAGTGTGTATAAAGAGTTTGACGAGAACCTTCACGTGATAGACTATCCATACAACCCGAACCTTCCAGTGGAGATAGCTATAGATCCTGGGTTTAGTTCAAGTTACTATGCAGTAGAAGTTTTCCAAGAAGTGTATGACTATACATACAACGGCGTGAAAGTAAACGGTTACGTTATAGTTGACGAGATATATGTCTTAGGTAAGACGACAGATGAAGTTATAGAAATAGCTAAGAGCAAACCCTGGGGGAGACACCCTGAAAGAGTTAAAGGTATATGTGACAGTGCCAGACCTGACACTATAAAAGAATGGAATAGAGCTGGTTTTAAGATAAGACCTACTATTAAGAAGGAAACTACTATTCAGGAAGGTATAAACTTGGTAAAGTCTATGCTGAGACCTGTTAGAGGTAATCCTAAACTGTTTGTCCACTACAAATGTTTAGGTGTCAGAGGAGAGATGAACGGTAAGTATAGATATCCTAAAGGAGTTGATGAGGGAACAATTAGGAAAGGTGACGTCTTACCTATTGACAAGGATAACGACGCTTGTGACGCAGTGAGATACTACATAACTTGGAAGAATACTAAACGAAGCATCAGACAAGCAGTTGTCGTTTAAGACCTTGTTGGAATTGAAGTTAAGTTTGTAGTAGTTGCAAGTTCAAGTGTTCCTATATACCCATTGTCAACCCAATGCCATTCACTTACATTCATACCATTCATAATCCTGACATTGAAGTAATAGTTCGGGTATGTCTTCGGATATGGGTAAAAGTTGAAAGAGTCGTGAGTATTTACAATTTCTCTTATTTTGTCATATTGGTCTTCCATACAAATGCTGTCTTCCCAGATGAGTTTTGCAAGCATTCTATAACCAATGTGGTATATGCGACTGCCACCGTTAGCCAGTTCGTGTTCTATATATTTCTCTTCAAACATTATTCGTATAGCAGGTGGGTAATTGTCTAAATGATAGTCAAAAGACCCTTCTTTATACAGTCTTGGACTTTCCATAAGCTACTCCTTTATAATTGGTAGTTTTATGTGTTCTATTTTATCTATAGCTTCGGTTTTATACCTTTCAAACGCTTCAAGTTTTCGTTCGTCGTCTATAAGCATTCTGACCTTTGCAGAAAATTCGTCTATTATGTCTATAAGCTGCACGAGAACTGCCCTTACAGAGTATATGTCAAAGTAGCCTGACTTTATCTTATAGTATTTCTCTTTTATTTCTGTAACACTTTTCGTAAGACTCCCTATTAGAGCTGCATAGTCGTATAGGTTCCTTTCAGACAAGCGGTCTATTAAAATCTCTATCATAGCCATTACATTAGCTATTTCATTTCTTAAATCAAACACGTCTGGGTTCAGTTTAAACCGTTCTGCTCTTTCTTTCAGTTCTTCACTGAGTTTAATTTGTCTAACTGTTGAGGAGTCTGGTAAGTTAGACCTTATAGCTATTTGTTTATCTGAACCGCCGTGTCTTGGACATCTTCCGTTTAGTTTTGGGTATGCTTTACATACTTCACCTGTTTTTTTGTCTTTTATATATCCACATATACGCCTTCCGTTAAATTCCCAGTAGCCTGTCGATTCATTAAACGTAATTTGGTGTCTATATATTTTACCCTTTATAGGTTTAAATGGCATTAGTATTCCTCCAATGGGTCTTCGTAAGAATATGTTCTATTACACACGTCACATCTATATACAAATTCTGTTATGTTTTCATCTAGAGGTGACGACTGTTCACCTTCAAACTTTAACTTACCTACGTCACATACTTTGCATAAATATATAGCATTGAAACTTTCTTCGTGAGAACAGTTTGCACATTTGAATGTGACAGTTTTAGTATGAAAGTTGTATAACTTTACAAGAGGAGCATCACAATTAGGACACTTCCTAACATATTTTTTCCAATTGAAATACCAGTTCATTTTTCTTTGTCTCTTCTTCTTTTACATACACCACATAGTTTGTAATAATTCGCCCAACTTCCATTAGTTGCTGTAAACTTTTTCTTACAGTCTCTGCACACAATTGTGACGAGTTTGTTCTCGTCACCTCTGTCGAAGTAACCTGCGTGGAACATCTTTAAAGTTTCGTCGTCCATATACAACTCTCCTCAATTGTCACTAAAATAACTTCTATCCTTCCATATTAAATAGTTTATCTTGTCGTTTATTCTGTTCAGTCTATAC
>Ga0164310_10001182_pt1 | contig 14565 bp, 10 predicted proteins | sample GuaBasSedimGuay1_FD_121795 | JGI IMG/M metagenome (GOLD analysis project Ga0164310, IMG submission 121795) | Subseafloor sediment microbial communities from Guaymas Basin, Gulf of California, Mexico - Guay1, Core 4569-9, 0-3 cm | ecosystem: Environmental > Aquatic > Marine > Hydrothermal vents... | reverse complement strand
ACAAAAGAAGCTGTTTTCTCGTCATGGAATGGACAGCGAGCCTTGAAGTTACTTCCTGTTTTTTTGAGGGGGAAATAGCTTCCGATCACATCTATGATGTTGTTTCTTTCCAGAACTTCATCAATTTGTCTTTGATCCATTTTCTTCCTGTTTAACCTAATTTCACAACTGTTACACCATCTCCACCTGCTTCTGGAGGAGGTGTGAAGAAATCGAGTCCCTTTTTATTGGAACGGAGATATTGTCGAACTTTTGCTCTTAAAGCTCCGGTTCCTTTGCCATGAACTATACGTATACTTCCTAAACCGTTCATAGCAGCGTCATCAATGAATTTATCTATTTCCGGTTTTGCTTCGTCGAATGTGAAACCCAGAATTTTTAGCTCAAGTTTTACATCAGCTTTGGGGATTTTGCTTCGTTTAGAAGTTTTACGTTTTGGTTTCGGAGCAAGTTTATATAGATTGTCCAAAGTTGTCGTGAAGAAAATTCCACCCATATCTACTTTGATTGATTTACCGTTTATCGAGACAATTTCACCTTCAGTATCAATATCTTTCAACCATACATTCTGTCCAATTTCAGGATGTTGAATTGCTTCTCTCTGCAAGTCGTTTAAACCATTGATCTCAGTTCCAAACTCTTTATTCTTACGATTAATTTTAGTTAAAGTTTTTTCCAGATTTTCTTTGCGCTGGTTTTTGCCAGCTTTTTTTATATCAGAAATTTCTTTGTTCAATTCTTTCTGTAATCCGGTTAGAAACTCTCTAGCCTGCAGCATAGATTTCTTTTTGATCTCTTTACTTTCTTTATTTAAAGCATCAATTTTCTGCTGATGCTCATTGATCTTTTTACTGAGAAGAGCAGATTTCAATTGGTATTGATAATTCTCTCGAGCCAGGGATTTTTTTTCTTCCGACATTTTTTTCAGCAGGTCTGTCATTTCCACATTCTGGCTGCCGGCCAGTTCCTTTGCTCTAGAAATAAGGGTATCATCCATTCCCAAACGTGAAGCAACTTCAATGGCAAAACTATTACCGGGAAGTCCCAATTTAAAACTATAGGTTGGGATATGTTTTTCCACATCAAACTGCATGGCGGCATTACAACAATTTTCATGCTGTTCTGCGAAAACCTTTAATGCGGTATAATGTGTAGTAATAACTCCTGAAATATTCTGCACAGCAAGCTTTTCCAGAATGGCCTGTGCCAGAGCCGATCCCTGTTCCGGATCTGTAGCTGCACCAATTTCATCTATAAGAACCAGAGAATTGGAATTTCCATTCTTTACCATTTCATCGATATTTGTGATATGTGAAGAAAACGTACTGAGAGCATTTTCTAAAGATTGATTATCTCCAATATCGGCAAATACGTTTTGGAATATTCCTATTTTACTATCGATCTGAGCTGGGATTGGTAATCCGGAAAGGGCCATTAATGTAAGTAATCCAACAGTTTTTAAAGTTACAGTCTTTCCACCAGTATTTGGCCCTGAGATAACTAATAGACGATAATCTTTACCCAATTCAAGGTTAAACGGAATTACTTTTTTTATGTCTCCCATCGTTTCGATCAATAAAGGATGACGGGCATTAGAAAGTTTGATGTAAGGTCGTTCTACAATCTCTGGCTTATTACATTCCAGGCGATTGGCAAACCTGGCAGCAGAAGAAAAATAATCCAGAAGTCCGATTTGGTAAGTATTCTCGATAATATCATCAGAGAAATTACGAATTTGCTGTGTATATTCAGAAAAAATTCTAAATATTTCCTGTTTTTCTTCACTACTGGCTAATTCTATTTCGTTATTCAGACCCACTACTTCCTGGGGTTCAACATAAACTGAAGCACGACTGGAGGATCGACCATGAACTATTCCCTGTACAAAAGAAGCCTGGCTTTCTTTAACCGGAATTACAAATCGTCCATCTCTTTGAGTTACGATTTTATCCTGTAAATAGTTTTGTTTAGAATATTCTTCAACTCTGGTATTTAATGTAGAAACTACATTTTTTCTTAATCGTCGTTTTCGTTTACGGATGGATGCCAATGTTGATGAAGCGTTATCTTTCACATCTCCATCTGCATCAAAGATAGCATTAAACCGATTTTCCAACTCTGGCAATTTGAAAATTTTATTAACGATTTTAATAAATTCAGGATTATCCTCAATATCTTCTGCCGGGCAGTTCACTGAATTTGCTGCGGCAATATTGAAATAGATCTTTCGAAATTCCTCAAAATTAAAGGTTTGATGTTTTACCTCGGAGATCAATTTGAAAATATCTGAAACTTTGTGAAAATTGAAGGATAAAGTATTCTTTTGTAAACCCTGCAGCTCTTCGATTATTGTTAAACTGTATTCAATTTTGGTCTTTCTGGTAATCGGAATTAAGGAAATTGCTCTCTCAAAACCAAGTGGAGACTGGCACTCATTGGCAATAATAGATTTAACTTTATCGTATTCCAATTGAGAAAAAGAATTCATTATTGTTTGGTTTTTTCCTCAATAAAATCTTCCATTTGATTTTTGGATTTTTCCATTTCTTCCAGCACATCCCCTTTTATTTTATCAATGTTAGATTTAACTTTCTTTTTATCTTTTTTAGGAACTTTGAATTTTGGATAATCTTTCTGGATCTTTGTGGATGCAGCTCTTACGTAATTCACTATAACCGAGTCAGTTGTAAGTTTGCGAATTTCTTTATAATAAGGTGATATATCACATATCATCAATAGGATCGCAATAATTATTGTTCCGCTTAATATTCCTAATACTCCACCTAATAAACGATTTATCATCCCCAAGTTAAGTGCGTCCACAATACGATGTAGAACAAATACAACCAGACGGAATATAATAGCAATAACGATGGCAATAAGAATATAAGATAAAACTGTCGCAACAATATTGCTAGTTCCCCAATTATCTATAATATACAACTTTGTAGCATTACCATAAGTCGCAATAAAATAGATTACAGCTATTAAACCTATCAAACCAACAATGCTGCTGATAATACCTTTTCTTAAACCAGAAAAGAAGAAGATCAGAAGAAATATACCCAAAATAATATCAATTATCTGCATGTTAAATCCTCATTTTTTTTGTAATCTGGAACTTCATAATTAAACCAAAAAATGGGGAGACGAATCTCCCCTGAAATTATTTTTTTATACTGATATTGAAATTGAATAGTACCTGGTTCAATTCTGCAATGCAGCTCTTACCAGAGTACTGAGAATTTTGCCGTCTGCCGTGCTTCCCAGCTTCTCTTTCAATGCTTTCATTACCCGGCCCATATCTTTCATGGATTTTGCATCAAAAACAGTAATGATCTGTTTAACTTCCTGCTTTAATTCCTCTTCAGATAACTGCCTGGGTAAATACCAGCTGATTATTTCAATCTCGTTTTGCTCTACTTTAGCAAGTTCAGGTCTATTGCCTTGCAAATAAAGCTCAATAGCCTGTTTCCGGCTTTTCACCTGTCCATTCAGGATAGCAATCATTTCTTCATCCGAGAGTTCTTTTTTTTGTTCGATCTCCTGGTATTTGAAAGCTGCTTTTAATGAACGCAAAACATTCAGGCGAAATTTGTCCTTACTACGCAAAGCTTCAATAAAATCTCTTTCGATTCGTTTTTTCATTATAAAAAACCTGTTCGACTCTTAGTTTCATCTTAATAAGATCTGTTGTAACGATTTTGTTTTCTCAGCAATTTGAGTGCTTTTCTGCGAGCTTCTTTATTTTTTCTGCGACGCTCTACAGAAGGCTTCTCATAATAATTATTCTTTTTGATATCGGAAAGCAAACCTGCTTTTTCACAGGATTTCTTAAACTTTCTTAAAGTTACCTGGAAAGCTTCACCTTCTCTTGCAATAACCTTCGGCACTAATTCTCACCTCCCCTTTTTTAGAGTGATTCTCAAAAATTTAGATACCATCTATATTGTCAAGACGGAAAATATTTAATTATATTTCTAATATAAATTAATAATAATATATAAAAGACTGATTTTATTCAAAGCGGAATATTTATATAAACCAATTAATCTAAGAATTCCTCAATGCTCTGAATCGGGGTGTCCGAACTTTCTTCCCTGATTTAGGGGAGATGTCCGATAGGACAGAGGGGTAAATACTGAAAATTCGATTTTCAGCTTGCTGAAATTAAGTTGGCGAAATACCCCTTGGCTTTGCCACGGGGATAGTCAACTTTAAGAATTTTCTTTATTTATCAGCAATATAAAAATGAAAAAAAGCTTGTATAAAAAACAAAGGTTTTAGTTATTGCACCAGAAAAATTAATGGTTTTATATATTTTGGAGGAAATTTAATGTTAGAAGGAATGAGAAGACATGCATCATGGATAATTCTGGTTATTGCAGCCATATTTATCCTTTCAATGGCTATCGGTGGGATATCCAGTATTTTTGTAAAAAATCCATATAAACACCTTGGAGTTATTGCAAAAAGAAATATTAGTTTCGATGAATATCGGGAAATGTTAAGGAACGCTTATGCAAATTATGCTCAACAAAATCCGGATACCGAGATCGATGATAAAGTATCACAACAGTTGAATGATCAAACCTGGAATCAACTTGTTCAGCAGATTCTTTTTGATAAAGAGATCAAAAAGCGTCATATTAAGATCACAGATGAAGAAGTTATTGAAAAATTAAAAAATCCGTCGGAAGATATTACTGGATTAGCAGACCTGCAGACAGATGGTAAATTTGATTATGAAAAATATGAACAACTTCTATTGGATAATCCTAATTTTGCTGCCTATATGGAAGGAAGAATTCGATCAAGTCTTCCTTATGAAAAACTTTATGCAGACGTAAAAGCAGAGGTTGTAGTTACTGAGGAAGAAGTAAAAGAACAGTATATTAAAGATAATGATAAGGCTGATGCAAATATTATCTTTTTTGATCCCAATAAAATTAAAGAAGTTGAAATTACTGATGAAGATTTACAGGCCTGGTACGATGAAAATAAAGAAGAGTACAAGAAAGGTCCTGCTAGAAAATATAAATATGTGAATATCAAATTGGAAGCTTCTGAAGCAGATAAAGCGGTTGTTAAAACAAAAATAGATTCTCTTTACAAATTAGTGATTGAAGGAGAGAACTTCGAAGATATGGCCCGACAGTATTCACAAGACTCGTCAGCACCTAAGGGTGGTGACCTGGGTTATTTTGGTGAAGGCCGCATGGTTTCAGAATTCAATGATGCAGCATTTGCCCTGAAAGTGGGAGAAATTAGTGCTCCAGTACAGACTCAATACGGTTGGCATATTATTAAATGTACTGGCAAGAAGAATGACGAAAACGGTAACCCTCAGATTAAAGCAAGTCATATCCTGCTAAAATTTGAACCATCTGAAGAAACAAAACAGAATATTGCCGTTCTGGCTGATGACCTTTATATGAAAGCAAAGAAAGAAGGACTTCAGAATGCTGGAGAAGCTTTGGCATATACTGTAAATGAGACAAAAGAATTTTACCAGGATGCCAAGTATATAAGTGGTATTGGCCGCGACAATGGAGAAGTAGCCTTTGCATTTCAGAAGAAAGTTGGTTCGCTATTAGAACCTATCAAACAGGATAATGGCGGATACATTGTAGCAGAAGTTTCTTATAAAGTTGGAGATCATTATCTACCGTTTGACGAGGTAAAAAAGAGAATAGAATCTAAAGTTAAAACTAAGAAGAAAGTAGAAGCTGTTATAGCTCAAGCTGAAGAGTTTTTAGCTGCGAATAAAGATGCTGATTTATTTAAAGAAGCTGAAGCAGCTGGTTGGAAGATCGTGGAAGCTAAAGATATTGTTTTAGAAAAAGTAATTTCAGGTCTTAGAAAGGATGAGTTACTTAACGAGAAGATCCTGGCGCTGCAAGCTGGTGAAAATACTGGTTTAGTAAAGGGTGATAATGGTGCTTATTATGCTTCTGTTATCGATCGTAAAACTCCCGATATGGAAGTTTTTGAAAACACAAAAGATGAGTTATTGAAAACTTTGCAGGAAAAAGAAGAGAATGCTCATTTGAATGATTGGTTTACAGAATTGAAAGAGAATGCAAATATTATCGATAATAGAGATTTATTTTTCTAAATTATTATTGCAAAATAAAAAAAAGCCGACCCAACAGGATCGGCTTTTTCTTTATTTCTGAACTTTTAAGACTTCAGTAATTGCCTGCTCAAAGGATGCTTTGGGTAGTGCTCCCATTGCCATTTGAGGTTGCTCATCAACTGGTGCAAATAATATGGAAGGTATGCTGCGAATTCCAAAAGCTGCTGCCAGCTCCTGCTCCTGTTCGGTATCAACTTTATAAATATTAAGTTTACCTTCGTATTCTTTAGATAACTCTTCCAAAACGGGTGTTACTGCTTTGCAGGGTCCACACCAGTCTGCATAGAAGTCTATGATTGCAGGTACTTTACCTTCAAATTTCCAATCCTTGTTTTTTTCAAAATTAAATACTTTTTCTTTGAATGTTTCTGTTGTTAACTTTTCCATTTTTTTTCTCCTTACAAATTTTCTTTTTTATAAAACATAATCGAAAATTACACATCGTCAAATATTAAATCTGAAAAACTAATTTGATTTATATTTTTTTAAAATTTCTTGTCAGCCAATAGATACAGATTTTCTTAGTATCAAAGTAAGGGATAGGGTAAGATGAAGAGAATTTTATTACTTGGTTTACTATTCGCCTTCTGTGGAATTTGTTTTTCAGATAATTCTATTATTGATAGTTTAGAAACTGAGTTAGCTGGCCGAAATAGCAACAATGAACTCACAATTCTGTTTGAATTGGCACAGCAATATCGTCCCATCTCACTTCGCAAAAGCATTGAATTGGGTTTGGAATCATATAATTTAGCCTTGAAGCAAGAAAACTTAAGCGTGATGGGAAGATCTTTAAATCTGATCGGTCAATCCCATTTTGATCTTGGTAACTATAAACAAGCTCTTAGTTATCATCTAAATGCAATAGATATTTTCAGTGAATTAAAACGAAATTCAAACTTAGCTTATTCTTATTATCATGCAGGTCTAGCTCATCTTAGACTATGCAATTATGATCGATCTTTATATTACTTCTTGAATTCACTGCAAATAAATCGAGAATTACAGAATAATGAATTTATCGTAGAAACATTGAATAGCATAGCTCAACTGTATCATGATTTGGGAAATTATGATCAAGCTTTAAAATATTATACGGAAGCATTGGTAATTCAACAACAGATAGGAGACAATTCTCTGGTTTCAGCCGCACTGCATAATATTGGCAGCGTTCATTCAGACAGAGGAGATTATGCTGACGCTCTGGAATTTTATATGCGCTGCTTGCAGCTGGAACGGCTTTCCAATAATAAAAGCGGTGTAGCTATAACTCTTTGTAATTTGGGGAAGATATACAAAGAACTGGGAGAGACGGACAAAGCATTGGACTACCTGGAACAATCTTTGGATCTAGCTCTGGATATCGGCAGCAAATATGAAGTTGCAGATATCTTTTTGAATATTGGACAGATCCAGACTAAGTTGAATAATTTTGAATCTGCTTTTGCCAATCTCACTCAAGGGCTCCAAATATCAAATAATATCAAATCAAAAGATTTGCTTCGCGATGGTTATCGTAGTATCTCAGAGTATTTTACTGCTACTGGTAATACAGAGAATGCCTTTGAATATTACAGATTATATTCTGCTGTGAAAGATGAAATAGCAAAAGAGAATTCAGATTTAAATTTACTTTCTATTCAAACAGGATTCTCCAATTTAAATACAGAAAAAGAAATAGCTCTGGAACAAAAAGAAAGATTAATAAGTAAACTTACTACTAACCAAAAAGCACAATCTTATCTTGTGTTATTATGTATTCTTATAGCTGTATTATCGCTGTATGGCTTTCTCTATTTTAGAATTCGACAAAAAAACTTAATAAATGATCAACTACGGGATGAGATAAAAGAACGAAAAATTGCCGAAGGAAAAGTTAAGCATCGCCTGGAAATAGAGAAGGTTGTATCTAAAATATCTTCCAGATTTATAAGGATTAACGATTTTAATAAAGCCATCCGTCTTTCCATGGATGAAATCGGAAGAGTTAGTGAAGCCAATAGAGTTAGTTTGTACCTTATAGCCGTAAATAGTAAAGATCTGGAAAAAACTTACGAATGGTTTTCTTCGAGCTTGCGATTTCAAATGGAATTGTATAAAAGATTATCTTTTTCTGAATATCCCTGGTTAAATAAGAAACTTCGTTTGGGTGAGATCATTCATGTGAATGATACTACCGTTCTCAAAGAAGAAGCTGCATCATTTAAAAAATTATTACAGGTGCAAAGCATTAAATCCAGCGTGATTATTCCTATTAATTTCAAAGGTAATCTGGCAGGATTCATCAGCTTTGATAGCTTGCAGCAGACTGAAAAATGGCAGCAGGATGATCTTGCTCTATTGAGGCTATTTGCAGAAACAATCGGTTTATTTTTCGAACGTAAAGAGATGGAAGATAAACTTAAATCATCGAATGTACGATTAGAAAGCAGAGTTCAGGAACGAACTCTGGAATTAGCAGAAGCAGTTAGCAAATTACAGCAGGAAATAAATTTTAGAAACAAAGCTCAGCAAGAATTAAGTGAGAGTTATCGGAAGTTGAAAAAAGCCATGGAAGAAACCGTTAATGCTCTTGTGTCAGCTGTAGAAATACGAGATCCATATACTGCCGGGCATCAACTTAGAGTGGCTACTTTAAGCCGTGAGATCGCTTTGGCCATGGGATTTAAGGGCGAAGAACTTGATGCAATTCGTACTGCTGCGATCTTACATGATATTGGCAAGATCTATGTTCCATCAGAAATATTAACAAAACCTGGAAAACTGAATGATGATGAATATCAACTGATAAAAACACATCCACTTGCCGGATATGACATTCTTAAGACAATAGATTTTGAACGTCCTGTAGCAAAGATCGTACATCAGCATCATGAACAATTGGACGGTAGTGGTTACCCTCAAGGATTGATCGGGAATGAAATATTATTAGAAGCCAGGATAGTAAATGTGGCGGATGTAGTAGATGCCATGATATCTCAACGACCTTACCGCACATCACAGGCTATCGAAGATGCTTTGAGCGAACTGCGAGATCATGCAGGCACAAGATATGATGAAGATGTTGTTAATATCTGTCTTGATCTTTTTAATAATCAGGATTTTCAATTTGAAGATATCAAATTCCGTAAAACACTGAAATAATAATTGGAAGGTAACTGATGTCTATCTATCTGGATTATAATGCAACGACACCAATAGATCCCCGAGTGGCAAAAGCAATGTTACCGTTTCTGGAAGAGCATTTTGGAAATCCTTCCAGTGCTCATAGTTTTGGAGTAACAGCCAGAAAAGCCGTAAATAAATCACGAGAACAAGTAGCAAATCTTATCGGATGTGCAACAAGTGAGTTGATCTTTACCAGCGGGGGAACAGAATCAAATAATCATGCTTTGCGGGGATATGCTTTTGCCAACAGAAACAAAGGCAACCACATCATTACTTCAACCATTGAACATCCTGCAATTCTGAATGTCTGTGATTATTTGGAAAAGTATGGATTTGAAGTTACGAAAATTCCAGTGGATAGTTTTGGTATGGTTGATCCATCGGATGTGGAAGGTGCAATTACTCCGCAAACAATTCTTATTTCAATTATGCATGCCAATAATGAAATTGGCACGATCCAACCGATTAGAAGAATTTCAGAAATTGCTCATAACAATAACATTGCTGTGCATTGTGATGCAGCTCAATCACTGGGAAAAATACATGTTAACGTCAATGAACTGGGTGTTGATCTGCTCTCTATTGCCGGGCACAAATTATACGCTCCCAAAGGAGTAGGTGCACTTTTTATTCGAGATGGAATTATTCTGGAAAAGTTTATGATCGGAGCAAATCAGGAATCTGCCAGAAGAGCTGGAACCGAAAATATTCTGGAAATAGTTGGTCTGGGAAAGGCTGCTGAAATTGCTCAAGCTGAAATAAAGCAAAATATGGATTATCAAAAAGAAATGCGTGATCTTCTCTGGAAAGGAATCAAACATAATTTTCCAGATGTAAAATTAAATGGTCATCCAGTTGAACGTCTTCCTAATACTCTCAATATCAGCTTTCCCAATCTTGATGAATATGTAATGCTTGATGTATTTACCGAAATTGCAGCTTCAGCCGGTGCTGCCTGTCATTCTGATGATATCAGCATTTCACCTGTTTTAAAGGCAATAAGTGTACCTCTTGATTATGCAAGGGGAACCGTCCGTTTTTCCACAGGTAGATTCACAACTAAAGAAGAAATTGATCAAACAATTGAAAAATTAATTGGAATTATTAAATAAAAAATATGTTTAAGTTTAAATATCTAATTTTATTTTTTGCAATATTTCTTTCAATAAACTTATACAGCGCAGAAAAAAGACCAGAAATCGGCTTGACCTTAAGTGGCGGTGGTGCCCGTGGGATAGCTCATATCGGTGTACTAAAAGTAATGGAAGAAGCCGGGATCAAAGTGGATTATATCTCCGGAACAAGCATGGGAAGTATTATTGGCGGACTTTATGCTATTGGTTATACACCAGCAGAAATGGAAAAGATCATTTTAGAGCAAGATTGGGATGCAATCCTGCTGGATAAGATTTCCCTGCGCAGTATTTCTATGGAAGAAAAGGACGATGTAGAGAAGTATATCGGTTCTTTTCCTATTGAAAGTGGCAAAATTAATTTACCGGTTGGTTTAGTTGCAGGTCAGCAGATTTATTCTTTCATTAATAAGCTTTGCATCTCTGTTCATCACATCGAAGATTTCTCTGATTTTCCAATTCCTTTTTTGTGTATTGCTACTGATATAGAAAAGGGAAAGGAAGTTGTCTTGAAAGGAGGATTTCTACCCGATGCAATTCGAGCCAGCATATCCATTCCTTCTCTATTTGCACCTATAGAGATTGATGGACAGCTTCTGGTTGACGGGGGACTCGTTAGAAATTTTCCGGTTTCACATGCCTTGGATATGGGTGCTGATATTGTAATTGGAGTAGATGTGGGAGTTCCGTTATATTCCAAAAAAGATCTTAACTCATTGGCCAGAATATTGAATCAGGCTATTACTTTCCAAAGTGTGGAAATAAATAAAAGTGAAAGCGATCTATGTGATATTCTCATAAAACCGGCAGTTAATGATTATTCGATCATGGATTTTAATAAAGCAGCAGAATTGATTGCTATCGGTGAAGAAGCTGGTCGTAAAATGTTACCGGAGTTAATCAAATTAAAAGAAGAACAAAGTCACTTTCCATCATCTCCTGAAATCATTCCACTTACTAAAATTGAAAAAGTATATATCAAAAATATCCATATTCAAGGTTTAAGGAATGTTTCAAAAAATCTGGTTATTGGAAAATTGAATATAAGTAAAAAAAGCTGGCTGGATACTTCAGAGTTACAACAGGCCATTGATAGAATATATGGTAGTCAATATTTTGAAAAAGTATCATATAAACTTGAACCAGCACAAAATGGAGTTGATCTTTTTGTAAGAGTTGTCGAAAAATCTTCCAGTAATCTGAATTTTGGATTACATTATGATAATGATTTGGATGCCTCTATTCTGATCAATACGACCTTTCGAAATAAATTGATCATGGGTTCGAAGCTGGCGATAGATGCAAAGCTGGGCAATAATAAGGCTTTTAAAATTTCGTATTTCATTCATACTGGCTGGAAACCGGGTTTTGGCTTTGGTATAACAGGTGATAGAAAAGAATATAAAATTCCAATTTATAATCAAGATCAGCAAAAGACAGCAAACTATTCTTATTCTACGAACAGTACGATTTTAGATGTTCAAACGATTTTTTCCAATTCTATAACTTTGGGAGGTGGTACTCAGTTTAAATATACCAAACTGAAACCGGAAATAATTCAGAATAACTGGCCAGTAAGCAATCTGGATTACCAGCAAATGATTTTTCACGGTTATTGCCAGGTAAATACCTATGACAGAATGAATTATCCACGCAAAGGAGTAAAAATACTCGCAGACTTTAAGCAAACTGTTGAGCTGGAGCATAGTTTGGTAGAAGAAGGTTATTTAGATGATGTTCGCGATCCGATAGATTCTTCTATTTTCAAGATATCTGTGGTTGATAGACTAATTGGAAATCTGTATTATGAAGAAACGATTAAGTGTGGATCATTGACGCATTCAGATTCATTGCAGGATGATTCCTTCTTTTATCTGGGGGGAATGAATGAACCAGAAATAAACTTTATGCCTTTTTATGGTTATAAATTCATGTCTCTTTCTACATCAAACTTCGTTCTTATGTCATCAAATTTCTATTATGAAATAAGTGACGGCATATTTGTTTCTTTAAAAGGTAATTGGGTACGCTTAGGGAGTAGTTTTGATGATGTTATAAACAAAAAACAAAATTATTTTGGCTGGGCAGTAACAGCTGGTTGGATTACTCCTATCGGGCCTCTAGAAATTTCGTATGCAGGTGGTGATGACAAAAACGACAACTATTATTATGTAAATATTGGATTTTATTATTAGTTAATAAAGAAAGGATTAATTTTATAATGAGTATATTAAATATAGAGATCAAAGCAAAATGCAGCGATCCAACTGAAATCAGAAATATACTGAATTCCAGAAATGCAGATTATAAAGGTACCGATCATCAAGTTGATACATATTTTAAAGCTGGGAACGGTCGCTTCAAAATGCGGGAAGGAAGTATCGAATACAGCCTTGTATTTTATGATAGAGAAGACATTGCAGGTCCCAAAAGATCGGACGTTATCTATTATCATCCTCGCAAAACAGATCCAGTAAAACAGCAGCTTTCCAAAGCGATCGGAAAATTAGTGATTGTAGATAAACAACGCGAGATCTATTATATTGATAATGTAAAATTCCATATCGATACAGTTCAAAAACTTGGTAATTTCGTAGAAATCGAAGCGATCGATAGAACAGGTGAAATTGGAGCAGAGAAACTATATGAACAATGTCAGAAATATCTGAAACTTTTCAAAATACCAGAAGACGATCTTCTCACAAATTCTTATAGTGATATGTTGTTGAGTAAACAGATTTCAATTCGAGAAAGTTCGATTGAAGAAATTGTAAAACTATCAAAAGTAATTCCTGAATTTTCAGATTTATATTCGATTGAAGAATATAAAAAACGATTAATCGGGAAAAGAAGTTTGCTCCTGGTAGCAGATTTTGAAGGGAAACCTGTTGGATTCAAAGTTGGTTACGAAATGAGTGATCATTTTTATTCCTGGATGGGTGGAGTTTTACCTGAATTTAGAAGAAAAGGAATTGCTCAGAAACTGGCAGATAAACAGGAAGAATGGTGCAGAGAAAACGGATTTGATAAAATCAAAATTAAAACCAGAAATAAATACAGGAACATGATCCATTTACTACTGAAAAATGGATATAACATTATTGATATTGAACACAAAAAAGATAAAATACAAAACAGAATTAAACTGGAGAAAACTATATGAAATATTTACTGATCATCTTCTTACTGATATTAATCTCACCAATTGTTGCTCAAAATCTCACATTTAAATTAGATACTTCCACAGCATTTTATTTTACAGAATATAATGATTATGAATGGGATGAACCGTTAACGGGCTTGCACATAAACACTGAACTTTATAACCTTTCAGGGAGATTTGGTTTAGGTGTATCAGGTTTTTATTCCTTTTCCAGTGCTGATGATAATTTTGATTTCATTCAGCTTTATGACGGCTATATACATTATTTCACTGCTCTTATCAATGAAAAAAAATACTTTATTCATGGCTTTTATGGTGGGGTTCGTTATGCAATGATAGATTATACTCCCTACAAAACAGATAATCTGCTGGAAGAGAATTTTCTAAGGCCACTAGTAGGCTTCAAATTTGCCAATGAGCTTTGGGGTTTCGATTTAACTTGGAGTCAGGCACAAGATCATAAACCGATTTTAGGATACGAAATTAAGTTTCGCAGTTCCAGCAACTGGATCATGAAAATCGGAAGACGAAATCGAGGTTTTATCAGTGATGTAGATTCAGATGTTTTTTTTAATCTGGGATATGAATTTTATGGATAGAATAAAAGTTTTATTACCGAGCTTGTGTCATCCTGAGCTCGACGAAGGACGAGGAAAAATCTTGATGTCCTTTGAGTCTTCGACTCCGCTCAGACTGACAGTTAAATAGTATGAAAGAAAATAAGTTAGATTTCACAATATCTTCCCTGCAAGCAAATCTTTATGCTATCCCACTGGCAATTCTCATTATTGCCGTATTGTATATTCCTTTCATACTCATCTGGGGTTTATCACCCTTGGTGTCAGCAGTTTATTCGCCATTCCTCAAATTGCAGATTTTTCTTCCAGTGTTTGTTTTACTAGCTTTGTTGCATGAGATAATTCATTGGCTGGCTTTCAGATTTGCTGGTAAAATTGATCATT
>Ga0164310_10001181_pt1 | contig 14573 bp, 14 predicted proteins | sample GuaBasSedimGuay1_FD_121795 | JGI IMG/M metagenome (GOLD analysis project Ga0164310, IMG submission 121795) | Subseafloor sediment microbial communities from Guaymas Basin, Gulf of California, Mexico - Guay1, Core 4569-9, 0-3 cm | ecosystem: Environmental > Aquatic > Marine > Hydrothermal vents... | reverse complement strand
GAACCTTTTGCTAGGTAGGTGAGTTCTAAGGCTACAGAGCCTAGATTTCTGATTCTTCTTATCTTTTTCACGAGGTTTAGCCCTCTGCCTAGTGTGTAAAAGCTGATTGTATAGGGTTTGTTTTTACTGCTGACTTTGATCTTTCTACCGTTTAGGTAGGCTCCATTTCCAACAAATGCCTCATAGGTGTTTTTTCTTAGTAGCTCGTATATCATTCCATAGATTGGTTTTTGTTTTTTGAAGAATGCGATGCTGAAGCAGAAAAATGGTATGCCATTGGCGAAGTTGTATGATCCATCGATGGGGTCTATAATTGCGGTGTACTTACTGTTTTTGTTAAGTGTGCCGATTTCTTCGCTAACAATGTTTATACCTAGTTTGGATAAATGTTTTATAGCGGTTTCCTCTGCTTTTTTATCCATCAACTTGGTTTCGTCTCCACTAGGGTTTCTCCCAAGTATTTTTTTAGATTCTTCTTTTTCAAACAATGGCATAACATTTCTCTCTATTTTTCTTGCAATAGTTTGTGCAATCTCATTCCATTTCATCATATTTTCCTTCCTCCGGTTTGCTATTGGGTTCCTCTTGCTCTATTTGTAGGTTAAAAGGTATAAAGCTTTAAGTATAAGTATTTTCATTCCAGATTGCAAAAAATTTGGAAAAAATGAGGGAGTTAAAAACATGGTAAAGGCAAAGGCTCATTTAACAGCAAAAAAGGCTAGGGACAAGTGGAAGGCAAAAAACTGGTATAAGATAATAGCTCCTCCACTATTCGATGAAAAACCTGTGGCTGAGACTCTTGCTGATTCTGAGGATAAGCTAATCAATAGAGTCGCTGAAATATCAATGCAAGATCTAACAGGTGATTTCAGAAAATCACATATAAAACTATATTTCAAGGTGAACAAGGTTGAAGGGAGCAATGCCCTCTCCCATTTTGTTGGTCATAATTTTACCTCAGATTATGTTAGGAGATTGATCAGGAGAAGGAGATCAAAGATAGATGGTATATTTGATGTTAAGACCAAAGATGGTGGACTAGTTAGGGTGAAAATGCTTGCCACCACAGAGAAAAGGATACAAAACTCGCAGAAACATGCCATTAGGTTGATAATGAAAGACACTGTCCTAGCAGAGGGGAAAAAGAGGGGATTTGATGAGTTTATAAAAGATGTCTTAGATGGGAAGATCTCAGAGGAGATACAAAAAAAATGTAGATCAATATACCCGGTTAGAAGAGTTGAGATTTACAAGACAGAGATTTTCAGTTTGCCAAAGGTGAAGATAAAACCAGTTAAAAAAGAGGAAAAACCAGCTGTGGAAAAGAAGGAAGGGAAAAAGAAAACTGAAGAGGGTAAGAAGGAAAAGGAGAAAAAAGAGAAGAAGGTTAGAGAAAAAAAGACAGTTGCTAAAAAGAAGAAGAGTGCGACCAAAAAGAAAAGCACTTCTAAAAAACAGGTTAAAAAGAAAAAAGAATGAAAAAATTCACTGTTTTTGTATTTGGCAGTAGCTTGTTATCCAAAGATAGAATAGCATGGGATGTAGCTGATTACATTGTGAAAAACCGGTTGACTAAAAGTTTTGAATTCATTCTTTCAGACAACCCAGAAGAAATCATAAAAACCAGGGAGAAAGATATTTTCATACTGGATGTTGTAAAAGGTATTGATGAGGTTTGTATCATAGATGATATTGAGAAACTAGATGAAAAAGGTATAAACACGCTTCATGATTTTGGATTAGGTTTTTATTTAAAACTGCTTAGAGAAATCAGGGAGATAAACAAGGTTACCATTATTGGTATACCATACGAAACAAAAGATGATATATGTAGATTATCTAAGAAGGTGGTAAAGGTTTTAGAGCAAATAGGTATATAGAAAACATTAAAGAATGAATTTATGATAAAAAACATGGGGTTTTCTATCATATGGGTGAGGAAATAATAGTTGTAGGTTGTGGGGCATCTGGAGGAACCGCAGCGCAGTTTGCAAGAAAAACAAGTAGAAACGCAAATGTGACAGTGTTTGAAAAATCAAAATATCCACAGTATTCTAAATGTGCTCTGCCATATTTGATATCTGGAAAAATCAGTGGACCTGAGAAACTAATAGAGTTTTCAGTGGAATGGTTTAACAGGGCAAAAATAAAATTGTTTTTGAATTCAACTGTTACAGGGATTGATGATAAAAAGGTTTATGTTAAAAAAAACTCGGAGGTTATAGTGAAAGAATATGATAAACTTGTTATAGCCACTGGTGCGAGATCAGCTGTTCCACCTATAAAAAATATTTTAGATAAAAATGGTGAGTTGAAAAAAGGTGTTTTCACTTTGAGGACAGTTGATGATGCAATAAAAATAATTAACTATATTGGTGATAGGAAGAGAAATGCGTTGATAGTAGGGGGAGGGTTGATAGGTTTAGAGGTTGCTGAGGCGTTTTATTCTAGAAAATTAAATGTTACAGTGGTTGAAATGTTGCCTAATATTTTACCATCCATGATTGATGAGGATATGAGCAGAGAACTCTATGATCAGCTAAGTGGGTATATAGATATTTTTACTAATCATATGGTATTAGATGTAGAGGGAGATGACAAGGTGGAGTCTGTTAGGGTAAAAAACAATGGGAATGGGGAGGAGTTTAAGCTCCCGGTTGATGTTCTTGTGATTTCTACTGGTATAAAACCTGATGTGGATTTAGCAAGATCTATTGGTTGTAAAATAGGTGAAAAAGGTGGGATAGTGGTTAATAGAAGATGTGAGACAAGTGTAGAAAATGTTTATGCTGTTGGTGATTGTACTGAGGGTAGAGATTTTGTCACTGGTGGATCATTTCCTGTTGGTCTGGGAAGCATCGGTGTTAGACAGGGTATTGTTGCAGGTGTAAATGCGGCAGGAGGCGATATGGAGTTGTTTGATGGTTTTTTGCAGACTAGGACCACGAGGCTTTTTGATGTTGAAATCGCGGCTGTGGGGCCGGTATCTGCTGTTTTAGATGATGATGTTGTGAGTGGAAAATTTAGAGGATCAACTCATCCTGAATACTATCCTGGTGGTTCTCAGGTGGTTGTAAAAGTTCTCTGCAATAAGTTTGATAAACGTATTGTTGGTGCACAGGTTATTGGTAAAAATGCAGCGCAGAGGATAAACACAATGGCATGTGCCTTGTTGCATAAAATGGGTGTTGATGATTTTATAAAGCTGGAGACAGCCTATGCGCCACCTATAGCGCCTACGATAGATCCACTGGCTGCTGCATGTGAAGTAGCAAACATGAAACTAAGAAGGAGAAACTAAAAAAAGAGGGGGTGATTTGTGAGAGTTTGACGTTAAAAATTGTGCATCTAGCAGATACTCATCTAGGTTTCTCAGCATATAGAAAAATTACAAAAGATGGATTGAATCAGAGAGAGGTGGATGTCTACAATGCTTTTGGAAGAGCTGTTGATAAAATCTTGGAAATCAAACCAGATTTGATAATACATGCTGGTGATTTGTTTGACTCGGTTAGGCCAAATAATAGAGCTATAAAATTTGCTTTAAATCAAATTTTAAGGATTTCAAAAAATGATATACCTTTAATATTGATCGCGGGAAACCATGAGACACCGAAGCTTTCTGAAACTGGTCACATATTCAGCATTTTTGAGCATATAAAAAATATTTACCCTGTCTATGATGAATATAGAAGGATAAACCTGAGTTTAAATGGTGAAAGAGTTTCGATTTTTTGTATACCTCAGTTCAAAAATAGGGATGAGTTTAATAGCTCACTGGATAAATTAAGAAAGGATTCTAGTAAAGATGAGAATGTTGATTATAGGATTCTCACAGCGCATGTTGGAACAGCGGGGTTGTATGAGTTTAGAATGAATGAGCTCAATGAACAGCTACTACCTGTAGGGATGTTGAAATCAGGTTTTGATTATATCGCATTGGGTCACTTCCACAGGTTTGTAAAAATTTTTGATAACGCATTTTATTCTGGCTCAACTGAGAGATTTAGTTTTACAGAGGCAAATGATGAAAAAGGGCTGTTGGAGGTAACACTGGGAGATGGTGGGAAAGAGGTGAATTTTGTAGCCTTGGAGATAAGGGGTATGATAGATTTTGAACCCATTGATTGTGCTAATAAAACCCCTGGTGAAATAATAACTTTTATGAAGGAGATGATAGCCAAGGAGGATATTAGGAATAAGATAATACGATTGACTTTGAAGAATATTTCCTCTCATATTTATAGAACCTTGGATTTCAGTGAGATCAAGCAACTGTTGGGTGATGCATTGCATTTTGACATCAAAACAGATGTTCTAGAGGAGGAGATTTTTAGCAGTTATAAAAATGCTCGTATAGATGTTTTATCAAAAGAGTTTAGCAAATTTATTGAAAATTATTCATTAGATAAAAACATTGATAAGAAAAAGTTACTTAAAATGGGTTTGAAGTATATAAACCGGGTAGAGGAGTCTTAGACTGGTAGGATGATACTGCGTAGTTTGTCACTTAAAAACTTTAGAAAATTCAAATCAGCTGAGATAGAGTTTCCAGATGGGATAATAGGGGTGATAGGTTTAAATGGTGTGGGTAAATCCACTATTTTTGAGGCTGTGGCCTGGGCTTTGTATGGCTCCACTGCTGCTAGGACATCTATAAACGAGATTAAGAGAGTTGGTGCAGCTCCTTCTGAGTCTTGCAGAGTGGAGCTTAATTTTTTATTTGGTGGAAACAATTATAGAGTCATTAGGGAGATAAATAGTAGGTTCTCAAATGCATCTTTGATTGTGAATGGTAAAACAATTGCGAATGGCTCCGAAGGGGTAAACAAGTGTATAGAAAAACTTCTTGGTATGGATCATAAATCCTTTTTCACCTCAGTATATGCGAAGCAGAAAGAGCTAAATGTTTTATCAACCATGAGACCTCATGAGAGAAGACCGCTGATTTTGGGGATGCTTGGGATAGATGCAATAGATGATGTTATAAAAAATGTTAGAGACGATGCCAGAAACAAGAAAAACCTGTTAGATAAACTGAGATTGGAGCTCTTAGATAAAGATGGTAAACCAAAGATGGAAAAGTTGAAAAAGGAGATCAATGAGTTAGCAGGGGAAAAAGAAAAGATTTCTCAGGTTATAAACAAGTTGATGGAGACCCTGGAAAAAAAGAAGAAAGAGCTTTTAATCTTAGAAAAGAAGCAAAATGATAAAAAACTGAAATACGAGGAAATAAGTAAAACTGTTGAGGAGTTAGAAAAAATCAAGGATTTGTATTTGAAGAAAAAAAATCTTGAGGAAAAAATAAGAGAGATAAAAAATAGGTTAAAAGAGAGAGAGAAGAGGTTAGAGGTTGAAAGAGGAAAAGAGAAAAAATACAAAGGGTTAGAAGAAAAATTAAAAGATGTAGAGGGTAGGATAGAAAAAATCAGCTCTGAATTGAACAATTTGGCTAAGAGAAAAAATGAGAGGGAAACTTTGAGGGGGTATAAGGAGAAAGAACTTGCTAGGATGATGGAGAAGAAGAAGGAGATTGAGAAATTGGGGCCAGATGCAAAATGTCCCACCTGTGACAGGGTATTGGAGGATCATTATTATACTCTTCTAAATGGTTTTTCTAGGGAGATCGAAAGGTTAGAAAAAGATAAGGTTGTTTTATCTGAGCAGCTGGGAGAGATTGAGGAGAAGCAGAGTGTTCTTGAAAAAGAGTTGAATGCCTTGCAAAAGAGAAATAAGCATCTTGTTGAGGAAAGAAGAGAATTGGATAAGATTAGGGCGACAATTAGTAGCATTCTCGAAGAAATTGAAAATGATGAGAAGATTTTAGAAGAAAATGTTAGAGGGTTGAATGAGATAAAATATGTCTCTTTTGAGAGAGATGAGTATGAAAGAAAAATTGTAGAGAAAAGAGAGGCATATGAGGAGTATCAGCTGGTGCTAAAAGAGTACAATGTTAAAAAAGATGAAAATAGTAGATTGAGGTTGGATTTGGAAAAGGCTGAGGGAAATAGGAGATTGTTGGAGCAAAAAATAGAGTCGCTTAATGAACAGGTGAAAAATTTTGAGGAGGTAAAAAAGAGGATAGCTGTTGAGAGAGGTGATCTAGAGTATTTGCAGTTGCTAATGGATGTGATGTCTTCTTTTAGAACAGATCTGATATCAAGGATTAGGCCTATGCTATCTGCATATGCATCTGAGTTTTTTGAGAGGTTAACAGATGGGAAGTATAAGCTTATAGAGCTTGATGAGGATTATAACATAAGGATATTAGATGATGGTAAAGCATATGGTGTTAAGAGGTTTTCAGGTGGTGAGGAGGATTTAGCTAATTTATGTCTAAGGTTGGCGATATCTGAGATTGTTAGTGATAGAGCTGATAGAGAGTTTAATTTTATAATATTGGATGAAATTTTTGGTTCTCAGGATAATATTAGGAGGCAGAATATTTTACAGGCGTTAAATGCTTTGTCTTCAAAGTTTAGGCAGATATTTCTGATAACTCATATAGATGAGGTGAAAAATTTTATGGAAAATGTGATTCAGGTTGTTGAGGGTGAAAATGGTACAAGCTATGTTAAAATAGAATAAGGTTTTTTTGATGGTTTTTTTGAGAAAAAATCACTTGTTTTTCTTTATTTCCTCATGTATTGTCTCTGCTTCTTTGGATCTTGTTGTTTTGGGGATGGTTTTTTTTGTTATCGCACCTTTAAGTTCCTCTGCTGATTTGAAGAGTCTGTTGAAGAGTTCTGCATTGGAGTCGAACCAGGCATGCCATCTCTCTAGTTCTTCTCTTAGTCTGTTGGCTTCTCCCTCTGTCTCCTCGTATATCTTGTATAGTTTTGCTAGTCTTGCTCTTTCTTCCTCGTATAGTTTGGATAGTTCTTCATATTTCTCTTTGTATTCTGCTTCTTTTTTTAGTGGTCTGAGTTCTCTGTTTTCCTCTTCTAATCTTTTTATTTTTTCTTCCTTGTTGTTTAGTTCTTCTCTTAGAGAGTTTATTTCGTTGTTTAGTTTTTCTTGTTCTCTCTCAAATTCTACATGTTTTATTCTAAACTCTTGTAGTTCTTTTAGTTGATTTTCTTTTTCTTTTAGTTGTTCTTTTAGTGTTTCTATTGATTTGTTGTATTCTTCTTCTAATCTTTTTCTTTCTGTGTTGAATCTGGCTATTTGATCCTCTAATTCAGCTATTTTCTTTTCTTTTTCTGTTAGCTCGTCTTCTTGTAGTTTGTATGCATCCCAGAGTTTTACTAGTCTCTCTTTTTCTTTTTCTAGTTCTTTACTGTATTTTTTTGCGCCTTCTATGGCTGCGTTTTTTTCTTCTTCTATTTTTGATACTCTTTTTTCAAGGTTTTCAATGATGTTTACAAAATCGTCTAGTTTTTTTATATCTAAGAGATTTTTTATTTTTTCAAGTTTTTCAGTGCCCTTGTAAAAAGAGGTTCTGATGTTTTCTATTTCTTCTGAGATCTGCTGTAGGTTTTCTTTTAGGTTGTCAATGTGTTCAAAGCCAAAAGATGGACTAGTATATTCTTCCTCTTCTTTTTGCACCCAACATTACCTCCAAATTTTAAGATGTATGTGAGTATATCTTTGTGTGTATTTAAGTATTATTGTATATAAAAAATAGGATTTTAAAAACCCGTTAAACTAATAAATAGTTAAAACAATAAGGTTTTTTGCTAGGAGGGTAGCATAAGGATGGGTGTGTTGGAAAGGTTTAGAATAACTCGTTTTGCTCTGTGGATTCAGAGGGTTTTTGGGAAGCGTCATGCTAGGATTGGTATTTATGGTCCACCGAATGTGGGTAAAACCACGCTTGCTAATCGTATGTTGATGGATTGGGCTGGTGAGACAATTGGAACAGTGTCTGAGATACCTCATGAGACACGTCGTGCTAAGTGGAAGTCTAATGTGAAAATCGAAAATGGCTCTTCTTCTTTGGTTATAGATATTGTGGATACGCCAGGTATTGCTACGAAGGTGGATTATAAGGAGTTTATTGAACAATATGGGTTGGATCCTGATGAGGCTAAGAGGAGGGCAAAGGAGGCTACTGAGGGTGTTATAGAGGCTATAAGGTGGTTGGAAAGTATTGATGGTGTTGTTCTGGTGATGGATTCTACTGAAAACCCTTTTACACAGGTTAATGTTACAATCTTGGGTAATCTCGAGGCTAGGAATTTACCTGTGATAATAGCGGCGAATAAGATAGATCTGGAGAAATCAAGTCCTGCGACATTAAAATCTGCTTTTCCTCAGCATCCTGTTGTCCCTATTAGCGCTTTAACCGGTTACAACTTGGATAACCTCTATACAACCATGGTGAAACATTTTGGTAAGAGGAGGAGGAAGAGGAAATGAAGAAAGAAAAGGGTGTCTCTGTAACCTTGATATCGCGTAAAAAACTTGAATCGTTTTCCACAGATGAAAAAATAGATTATATTATAAAGGAGGTTTCTAAGGGGAAGATATTGGTTTTAGAAAATGGTCTCACACCTGTTGAGCAAAGTGCTCTTATCCAGCAGACAATGGCAAAAATTGATCATGACACATTTATTGGGATAGAAATGGAGGGATATGCGGATGTAGAAAACGATGGAAACATGTTAAGAAAGATTCTGAATAAAATATTTGGTGTAATTAAAAAACCAAGGATGACTGTTATAGGGCCAGCGAATTTGTTAAAAACAGTTTATAAGGATAATAATGTTATACAGACGATGATAATTACTGGTAAGGGAGCGAAATAAATGCCGCATCAGTGTTTAAAATGTGGTAAGGTTTTTGATGAAAACTCTTCTAAATTGTTATTAAAAGGTTGTCCCAACTGTGGTGGTACAAGGTTCTTTTTTACAAAAGAGCCTCTGTCGGAGGATGAGAGAGAGGAGATTGCGGAGAAATTAGATGAGGATTTAAGGGAAAAAATTGTTAAACTAATAAAGGGTGGGCAAAAGATTAAGTTTTTTGACAAAGAAATATCACTTATGTCAAAAGATGAAAAGTTGGAAAAGGCATCAGAGAAGGAGGTAGAAAACAAAAATGCTGGTATAGTAAGTGAGGAGGATATAGAAAAGTTAATTGAGGATGATGAGGCGAGGAAAAAACTGATAGAAAAACTTTTATCTCGGGATAAAAAAATGGGTTATCCTGAGACTATAAAGGTGAGAGAAACCGGTGATTATGAGATAAATCTAAATGGTTTACTAAAGGAGGAGCCGATAATAATACATAAAAATGGTGTGTATACTATTCATCTACCATCTGCTTTTAATTATGTAAAGAGGTTAAAGACTTCAAAGTAACTGATACTAGTTTTTTTGCACTCTATCTCTTTTTATATGTTTAATCTTTTACAGAGTTTTACTACTGCTTCTACCGCATATTTTGCTCTTTCTATTCTCTCCTCTGCCTGCAACCTTGTCATCCCTGGGCCTGTTATGCCTAGTGAAACTGGTTTACCATATTCTATGGATAGATCAGCTATTTTTCTTGCAGCATGTTGAATCACTATCTCATCATGCTCGGTTTCACCCTCTATAACCGCGCCTAATGTTATCACTCCATCTATGTCTTTCTTCTCCAGTAGTTTTTTGATTGCTAGACCCATGTCAAATACGCCTGGTACTTCAATCACCTTTGTTATCTTGGCTCCTAAAAACTCTGCATGTTCTTTTGCTCGTTCTAGCATCATCATTGTTATATCATAGTTGAACTCAGATACAACAGCTCCAATTCTTATAACCTTGTTTTTTTCCATTTTTTTCTAACTCACCCAATAAATTTTTTTTTATTTTTTTATGGGTCCTACATCTTTAAAACCCTGTCTTAAACCCATACCTGCTTTTTTAACTAGTTTTTCAGGTTTGAACAATAAATTTATCACATTGAGCGCATGTTCTCTTGCTCTTTTTTCTGCCAGCCATGCAAGCTCTTTTTCATCTTTTGCCTCATCCTCATAGACAAATACTTCGATTACATGTTTGCCATGGTCTAGTTGAACTCTTTGTAAACCCATGCTTGCCTCGTGTGCACATTGTTTGTCTATTTCAGCGCTGCCTGGCATGCCAAATGCCATTACTATGTCGCAGTTTTTTTCTTCAAATAGTTTTTTACAGGCTAATGGTAGATCCTTTATCCCTGGGACAGTGTATCTAATTATCTTGAATCCTGTGATGTTTGATCTTATCTCATCTATGGCTGCCTTTGCCATATCATATCTTGCAAAGGTTGTATCTGCTATGCCAATGTATTTCACTTACTTTTCACCCTTATATAATTTCTTGCTGTCTATCATGTCTGCGATTTTTCTAATTATTTTTCTTGTGCCGTTTAGATCATCTCCGCTGTACTTGGAGCATCTAATTATTTTGATATTTAGACCTCTTTTTTTCAAAGCGTTTTTGATTTTATTTTCATCAAATTTTTGATCATATCCTAGGGCTATGATGTCAGGTTTTATCTCCTCCACGATTTTTAAAAAATCGTTTTTGTAACCAATTACTGCTTTGTCAACAGGTTTTAGTGCCTCTACCAGTTTACGTCTCATCTCTTGTGGTGTTACAGGGTTATGTTTGTTTTTTCTTACTGTTTCATCGTTTGCGATTACTACTATTAATTCATCACCGAGTTTTTTTGCTTCCTCAAGGTAGTATAGGTGTCCTATGTGAAGTAGGTCAAATGTTCCTGTTGCCATTACTCTAACCATTTTTCCCATGCCTCGATTATCTCATTTCCTTCGAGGAAGACTATTTTATTATTCTGGGCATATTTTTTTGCTTCTGTTTTAGATAATGCTTTGCCATTGTCTCCCATCATTTCACAACCACTGGCTATGGGTGTGAGGCCGGCTATTCTTAGTAGGCTTGTACTTAGCTCTGTGTGGCCTCTTCTTTCTCTCAATGAATTTTTTGATGCAATACATATTGGCACATGTCCAGGTGATCTAAATTCTTTGCCGAACTCGTGTAATATTTTTTTACTATCCTCTTGGTTAATTAGGTTTTCTGCTAGTTCAGCGAATCTTTTGATTGTTAATGCTCTGTCATTATCTGTGATTCCTGTGAATGTCTTTCTATGGTTTATGTAGAGGGAGAATGAGGATTTTGTATCATATGGTATATCATATGGGTTTAGATGTTTTAGCACGGGATAGAGATCTTCTATTTTATTGAACAGGTCTGCTATAAAGGGTAGTTGTAGTTTTTCAGCGATCTCATAGGAGATCATTATAAAGATAAGGCCTCCTCCCTCTTTTCTCATTGTTCTTATATCACTTGGTTTTATAAATTTAGATGCTTTTACTATGTCTGTCTCGCCTTCTCTATTATCATCATCATATATTAATACAAATCTACCATTGTTTAAGTCTCTGATTGCTTTCTCAATCTTATTTATAAGGTATTCCCCCATTTTTACAGGTTTTTTTAGGGTTAAAGCAATGGTTAAATTAAATATTAGGTTTCTACTCAAAAATAAGTTGTTTTTTATCTTGGTTGTGGTTTGTTGGTGGATAGGTATCTTGTTATGTATCCTGCTATCTGGTTTCGTACAAATTTACTGTTTACATCTGTTAATTCTTCTACTTTTTTCTTGTTGTGTTGAAAATCTTCTTTGAACTGGTCTGGAAATTTTTTTAATAGCTCTGTTGCAATGTTTTTTATATGAAGTTGTTTTATGCTTCCCAAAGTTTATTTATCACCTTTTTACTTTTGTATTTCTAGGTGTTTTGTTGTATAGGGTGGAAAAATTGAATATGTTTTTGTTATAAAAAAATATCTACAAATTTAAAAGTAGGAGTGAAAAAAAATGATTACCTTGGTGGGCACGGGGCATGTGTTTGATCTCTCCTCAGCTATAAGTGATCTTCTTTATGAGAAGATGCCAGATGTTGTTTGTTTGGAGTTGGATGAAAAACGTTTTCAGGCTTTGAAGCAACATAGGGAGAATGGTGTTAGAGGTGTGGATGTGTCTCTACCGGTTGTGTATAGGTTTCTAGCTGGTTTTCAGGAGAAGATGGCGGAGAAATATGGGACTATGGTGGGTAATGAGATGATAGCGGCTGAGGAGTTTGCTTCTCTGCATAATGTAGGGGTTGAGCTTATAGATATGGATGCAGAGGAGTTGTTGTTAAAAATGTGGAGAGAGATGAGGTTGATTGAAAAGATCAGGTTTTTTGTTAGTGGTTTTACTAGTTTATTTGTGTCTAAAAAGGATGTTGAAAGAGAGTTAGAAAAATTCCAGGGGGATTATCATGGGTATATTGAGGAGATTGGTAAGAGGTTTCCTACGATTAGGAAGGTTCTCATAGATGATAGGAATGAGTACATGGCTAGGAGGTTGATCGGGTTAAATGAGAAATATGAGAAAATTGTTGCTATTGTTGGAGATGGTCATGTAGAGGGTTTGAGTAAAATTTTAAAAGATAATAAGGTGGAGTTGGAGGTTATAAGGCTTAAAGATTTGTTGGAAAATATGGAAAATAGAAAAAATCAAATAGGTTTTACAGTAGAATATAGGTCTCTATAATTTTGGTGGTTTGGACGCGTAGCCTAGCATGGATAGGGCGACAGCCTCCTAAGCTGTAGATCGCGGGTTCGAATCCCGCCGCGTCCGTTTTTTTATTTATTTTTTTGTGTGTTAATAATAGAAAATATTTAAAAATTTTATATGGATATATAATAGTGGAGGCGAAGTTTATAATGAGAAAAACTCTGGTTTTGTTGATAATAGTATGTATGCTGTTTCCAACAGTGTATGGTGCGATGATGTTTGATGGTAAAAAGGTTTCCAATGGTTTTGATGTGAAATATAGGCATGTAACCGTGTTTAGCCCAGTTTTTTATCTTAGAGATGTGTCGAAACAGTATTGTAGAGTGGAGGGTCGAAATGTTGATTCTTATCTTATGAAACCTGGAAGGCCGATTTTACCTAAGATTGTTAGAACATTTGAGATTCCTTTTGGGGCGAGAAATATTAGCGTGGATGTGACACCTTTTGATGTTTCTGAACGGGTTATTAAGAGGCAAATTCAGCCATGTCCTGCTCCATTGCCGTTGTTGAGTATTAGATCCCTTGTTAAAAAGCATAGGATGACTGTGTTGAAAAATGAGCAGGTGTATCAGAGTGATGATCCTTATCCATCTGATTGGTATCATTATAATGTTGGTGTTGGTGTAAACAAGTGTTTTGAGCATGTTACCTTTGTAACTGTTCATTTTTATCCTGTGAGGTATATACCTGGAGAGAACAGGGTAATTTATGCGAGTGGGGCTGATATAAGCATCTCGTATACTCCACCAGATAAGATACCATTTCCTGTGACATCATCATATGATCTTGTTATTATAGCGCCATCTGTGTTTAAAGATGCTCTTCAGCCGTTGATTGATCATAAAAACAAGTATGGTGTAAAAACTATTTTGAAAACAACAGAGGATATTTATAGCGGGTATCAGGGGGTTGATAAGCCAGAGGAGATCAAGTATTTTATCAAGGATGCTTTGGAGCAATGGGGTGTCAAATATGTGCTTTTGGTTGGTGGTTTGAAGTCAAAGGTTTATGCTAAGCCGAGAGATAATCAGAATTATGGTAGCAGGGATTGGTATGTGCCTGTTCGTTATTCAAATGTGAGAGCAAATGGTGATCCAGGGTATCCAACTGATTTGTATTATGCTGATGTTTATAAGATGGGTGGTGAGTTTGAAAGCTGGGATTCTGATGGTGATGGTGTTTTTGCTGAGTGGCCTGATGATAAACCAGGTGATATTTTAGATCTTTATCCTGATGTTGCGGTTGGTAGGTTAGCTGCTCGTAGTGTTCAGGAGGTAAAAGATGTGGTGAATAAGATTATAAACTATGAGACAAACACATATGGGAGTGAATGGTTTAAGAAGATAGAGGTTGTATCTGGTGATGGTTTTCTTGATCAGATGGATTTAAACATTCAATGGGATACTAGGTCTTTGCCTGATGGAGGGTATACGATACATGCTCAGAGTTTTAACCCTAAGGGTGATTCTGGCCCAATTGAGACAATCAATATAACACTTGATCGTTCGAGGGAGACATCTCTCTCGTTTAACCATGATGATTATCTTAGAATTCATTCTTACCCTGGTCATCCAATGGCTGAGATTGTATCTGTATCAGAGGGTGATGTACTTGGGAATACAGACTATACTTATACGCCAAGTGAGAGAGATGCTTATTGTAACACGCTTTTCTGGTGGGCGAACGTGTCATATGTTGACGGTGTTTTAACTATTCGTGGTAAATCCTATGACCCTGAGCCATATGGTAATGTTTCAAGTATTCATGTCTGGGTTACAGATGAAAATGGTGACATTGTTTTCTCAGATTGGAGAAACAATACAGAGATGTACTATGAGGGTGAATGGGTGACTGGTGAGAAAATGCTAAATGGACGCGGTGGTGCGCTCTACTATATGCCGAAGGAGTTCAAACATGATATACTATGGACCTCAAATGGGAGATTTAGTGGTCAGGATGATGTGATCTCAGCGATAAGTGAGGGATGTGGTTTCCTGTTTATGTCAGGTCATGGTAGCCCCAAT
>Ga0164310_10001180_pt1 | contig 14575 bp, 7 predicted proteins | sample GuaBasSedimGuay1_FD_121795 | JGI IMG/M metagenome (GOLD analysis project Ga0164310, IMG submission 121795) | Subseafloor sediment microbial communities from Guaymas Basin, Gulf of California, Mexico - Guay1, Core 4569-9, 0-3 cm | ecosystem: Environmental > Aquatic > Marine > Hydrothermal vents >... | reverse complement strand
TATGATTTTCCCGGCTGTAGTAGTTGCCTATATCCTGGAAGCCTCCAGCCTCTTCCAGGTCGATCCCGCGTTGGAAATAGTCGTTGTTAATCCCGCCTTTGGTACGTTTCTCTGCTATGATCGCTTCATCCACATGCCAGATGAGGATACCGGAACCGGGGATGAAAGAGTCATATCGGTCTACAGAAAGCCAGACACCGGCTGTATCATCCACAGAAAAGGTGACCCTGGGCATTGAGTCGGCAGAACACCGCCTCGGTCTGTTTACTAACAGGAAATATTCGTGGGAGTTGATGGGGATCTTGACTGCTTTGGGAGGAGAGCCATTTTCAGTTGGAATGTCAGTGGCCAGGACTTCTACGGTAGTGTCGCTGGTCACCACTACAGGCTCAGTCCAGCCCAGTAGTATTTTAGACCAGACAATCGGATGGCATGGTACAAATCCGCATAATCCACCAGGCAGATGATTCATAGCACCGGTGTCCATGAGGCTCCATCCCCCCACAGCGGGCAGGTTATCCCGATAGTTGGAAAGTCCGGGAAGACCCAACTGGTGGCCGAAGACCTCAGCCATCAGGCCGTTGAGGCCAACTTGACCATTCTCGCTAGCCGCCTCGGGCATAATCCAGCCATCGAATATCTGATAGGTCCCACCATCTACAGGGATTGCTCCCCCCAAGTAGGTTTCCAGATCTTCCGGAGATAAGTAGGCCGAAGGGATGTCATTTATCAATCCCGTCTCGCGTCCCCTGCCAGCATGGAACACCAGAAAGCTCTGGTAGGAGGAGAAGTCTAGCCTGTCACCTTCTACTGAGTCGGCAGTGGTGATTGCGTCTCGAAGCAGCTCGCACAGCTTCTGACTTATCTCCTGGTGAGTTCGGCCGTTGCCGTAGCTCAGAAGCTCTCTGGGCATCTGATAGCTAGAGTCAGAGGCATGGGGGAAGAGATCAAAATTGATCTGTAACTTCCCGTCTGACACCTTTTGATAATAGTTCGCCAGGGCCTCCAGATGCCAGCAGAAATACTGGCGGTTATGAGGGGGGGTGTCGTAGTAATGTCCCCGGTAGGTTTCCTGTACCTCTGGATCCTGAAACTGTCTAAGGTCGAAGGTGCCATCGCCTGTGGTAGTGGGGTTATCGGGTCTTTCCCGGGGAAATTCTACCCTCAAGGCCAGAATCCTCCAGTGCTGAACTGCGGGTGCGGAGCTTCCAGAAAGCAGGAGGAAGCAAGAGCACAGCAGTATCCGCAGGTTAGCCGACCTGGGAACTATATCTGACAATTTCGTATCACCTCAAAAATCGAGTGTAAGGGAGAATCTGGTGTTGTTCTGAAGTGGGGTCTCTTGAGCAGTTAGATAAGCAAAGTCGAACCGAAATCGGCTGTACTTGATTCCGAAACCGAAGGTGGGAGTTTTAAGATCACCATCCTTGTCATAAGAGTATCCGGCTCGCAGGGCCAAGAAGGAGCTGTAGGTGTACTCCAGGCCGGCGTGGATGTCTATCTGTTCCAATTCCTGTTTGGTTCCTTCATCTGCCCAGGCGGAGAAGGTAGACTGCAGAAAAGTGCCCTTCCTTCTCACCAACGGTTTATAGAAGTCCAGCACTAACAACAGGTCGTTGAACTCTGTGTCCAGAAGTTTGTAGGAGGCACCGACCACTATATTGAGTGGTAATGGATCAGCCTGGGCGGCATCGATGTAAGCGATGTTTGGGCCCAGATTGTGAAGCGCTGCCCCCAGTTTAAGTCCAGAGATGGGAGAGCAGTATAGGATCCCAAAGTCAAAGGCGATGGAATGGCCCTCTCCTTTACCTCTCTCAATACCGGCTCCTGTATCTGCTAAGTGGCTCTGGATGAATTTGGCCGTCACCCCCAGAGCGGTGCGGGAGGAGACATTTGCCCCGTAAGAGACGGAAAGCACCGCATCGTAGCTGGTGAAGGTCCCCTTCTCCTCGCCGGTCTCACTGGTTCTGGTCTGCTTTCCCATATAGAAATAGGCAAGGTTTACCCCTATATTTCCCCAGCCCTTTAAATATTGAGAGTATCCTAAGAACCCATAGTAGAGATTATCTTCCAAAGCGAGTCCTGGAAGCCATTTTGTATGCATAAAGGTGAACTCGCGTTGTCTCTGTCCGGCCAGTCCGGCCGGGTTGTAATAGCTAGCTGCGGCCTCATCTGAGATGGTGACAAAGGATTCCCCCATGGCCCCAACTCTTGCCCCAGGCTTGATCAACAACATCAACACCGCTGCCTGGCTTTCGTTTGTCGCCTCTGCTGAATAGGCCCAGAACAGTAGAAGTGCAGGACACAGCACTAAGAACAAGACCTTTTTCATCTTCACTACCTCCTTATTGAATCGGGTTCAAAAACCCGGGTTTTGATCAGTCGGTGCTCTTCACCTAAGCTCTAACAGACGACAGATAGCTTATCTTATGACGCTGAATTTTTCAATCAGCTCCGCCTTTTTGCCATTGGAACCCTTGGCTACTATTTTATAAAGATAGACTCCATTAGCCAGTGGAATCGGCGGAATCCAAGAAGGCTGTTCTCGGGGAGCCTGATTGTAGCCCCGATTGGTCTCTCCCTCAAACTCATCTATCAATCTGCCAGAGATGGAGAAGACTTTCACTTTCACCTGTCGAGCTGGTTGGGGCAACTCGTAGGTGAACACCATCTCAGAGCTCATTGGATTGGGATAGCAGAGGGCGTTTCTGATGGAGAATTTCTCCTCAGGGACCACTACTAGGGTCACACTCTTGGTAGCAGAGTTATTGAAGATGTCCCAGGCTTTAAGGGCAAGAGTGTGTTCGCCTTCACTTAAATTTTCAAGTTGATACCGGACGATCCCTTTCTTGTAGGAATTCTCACAGAGTAGATATTTCGTTACATTGTATATCCTCCTGGCATCCACTGTTAGGGTTATCTCATGGCCAATCTCTCCAGTGATATTGATGCCGCTTTCGTCTTCTATGGTAGCCTGGATAATAGGAGAAGGCCCCACGTAATCGCCGTCTGCAAAATGCTGTCCTTTAATGTCGATGGTGATATCAGGTCCCTGAGTATCTTCTCTTGAGATATGGGCAGTGCCTCCCACAAAAAGGGAGTCAACCTTGCCGCAACCGTCAATCTGTTCATTCCAGACGAAGACGCTCACTCTGCCTCTCTGGCTGCCGTACGAGATATCCTTAGGAATACGCACCTTGTGTTCAAATCGTCCATCTTCTATCGAAAGGATTCCTCGAAATAGTGGGGCACCGGGAAGCGAGTATCCTACTGTTGGCCCTCTCGGGCTTTTGTATGTCGCATATCTGCTTGAGTCAAAGACTCTGACGTAGCACTGACCGTCGAAATTTGGGTCGGGTAGCACCCCGGAAATATTAATCTCGCCTAAGGCTTTGAGAGTATCCGGCGACACCGAGAGGTTGACTTTCATCTGGGGCGTTATCAGAGAAAGGGCAGGGTCACCTAATAGACTGAATTTTGCGGTGTTACTCCCTCCCCCCACTATAACCTTTGCCATCCAAAGTGCTTTACCCACTCTCGGAGGTTGTTCAGAAGGTGAGAAGAGCTGCTTATAAAAGGTGCTGTTAAGTCGGACATTCGGTTCATTGTAGGCCATCCTGGTGGGGCCAATGGCAGCTATTAGGCCGCCATTGACCCTCCTCAGGAGTTTCTCACAAATGGTCTCATTGACTGGATGGTCAAAGTGGTTAACACTGCAGGTAGAACCAAAGAACAAGGGAAGACGCTGGCCGTTGTTTAATAGGGAGATGTCTGTAGCTGCTTCAAAGAGGCCTTCGTGAGTTAATGTAGTGTAATTGGCGTGTCCGACGAAGTTGATCAGAAGAGCTCCCTGATTGAAGGCTTCAATAAACTCCTTCCTGGCCTTTGGCTTTTTGCCGAACGAATCTAATGGGTACTCCGTGAGATACAGCTTCACCTGATCCAGACTCTGGGGAAGATAGTGAAGAGCGATATTTTCAGTGTCAGCGGTATAGTCAATAATCCCATCGTATCTACCTCGAACGTGGTCGTCATCTGCAACTAAGATAACCGTATTTTGCCAAACACCACGAGAGCTTCTGCATTCGTAATCTATGACCTTGTCGACCATAACCTCGGCATCTTCCAGGCTTTGGGCCGGAAACCTTCCGACTGCCATGCTGGGCAGGGAGCTGTCGTGGTCGAAACAGGCAAACCAGTCATCTGTGGTAATAGCCCCTTGCTCATAAGGCGGAATCCAGTTGCCAGGACTTATGCCGGAGTTATTCTTGTAATCATAGCAGCCGTCTCCGAATAAGAGGACATATCGCAAGTTAGGATTGCCGTTCTCTACCAAATGCCTAAGGAAGTTGCGAATGGCAGTGGGATCGAAGAGCCCCCAGGAGAACTGGTTATAGATATCATCCACGCTAACCGCCATTGAGTTAAGCCCCTGCTGAGTACGCCATTTGGCAAGTCTTTGGGCTGGCTCCAAAAACTGTGGGTGGGTGATAATGACGTGATCCAGCCCGTTTATCTCTTCCCTGAGATCCAGGGCGTTGTCGTAAACGGTGATACTCTCTGGGGCCTTCCACCTCGATTCAGAGACAACGTAGTATTGTCGAGGCGCATCTGAGCGCAAAGAGTCTTGAAATGTCAATCTTCCATCTGCGCACACTCCCCCGGTAATCTGGGTCACTTCGAATGGGTCTGAGACCTCAAATATCCAAACCGTATCTTGAGAGTTGATTCCCGAAATCCTGAACTCCGCTACCTGGGAGCAAAGGGGAGCAGTGAAGAAGAGTTCCCCTTGTTCGACTGCAAACCGTTCCGTGTACTCTACTTCAAACCAGTCCAATCGCACTTTCGAATTCTCAATCAACTCTTTTATGCCCAAATAGTTGCTTCCTGTCTTAAGCAAGTTTGCTGTTTTTACAATGACTATTGTTGTATCGTTGAAATCTATGAGCCGCGCTGAGTTTATTATTTCACCGTTTAGTGAGATCTGCAGGAGGTGATCTCTGCCTGATTCGTGTAACAGCCTTATCTTAATCAGACAGGTGTCGGTTGTGTTTGGATGAAAGGTGAGAAACGGATATTTTTTCTCCCCTGATGCCTTAGAAAGTTTATCCCAGTACCACTCAATTCCTGATCCTCCTGTCGGATCGGCACATGTGGAGTAGCGTTCTGTCTCCTGATGGATTCGGGCACGAAAGCCCTGAGGAAAGAATGCCCCTTTCCGCCACGGGGTTCCATCTCTGCAGGTCATCCGTTTGCCTGGTTCTGTACCTCTGAGACTCAACCAGTAGCAATTTTGCCTTGTGTAATGGTTTATGAAGTGAGTGAAGTCTCTATTCTGTTTGTCATAATCCCAACCGGAGATGCTATTCCCATAAAAGAGGATATATCCCGAGGCAGTGTCCACCACGATCGGGATCTGCCGCCACTGCGGAGGGGGTACAAACGGATCCCGAGGCAGCTCTCTGCCTCCTCCGTAATACATCCTAATCGTATTGGGATCAATCTGGCCGGGATCAATCCCTACTTTCTTCAGATCACTCCACCTGAGGCAATATATCCCATCGGTCTTCACATTGATCTTCAGATATTCACCGGGGGGAAAGGAGACCCCCGCGGTTAGTAGGCGCTTCTGGACACTTGCCCGTCGCCACCTCCGGGCTGACTGATAGTTGACCAAAACCTGGCGATAAAACTCTTCGATCTCCTCATTCAAGGAATGGTCCAAAAATCCTCTCTGCCCAGCAGGAGGAGAGAATAGCAGTCTGACCACTATCTGTTCATATCTTTCAATCTCATGTCGCACTGGATTATACCTGACCGGCCAGAAGGTAACTTCCATTACCCTCTGATCTCGAAGGAAACATGGCCGTCCCAAAGAAACCACCTGTGGGGGATAGAAGACATCGTGGCAATAGACCTGAGGGTCTTTAATAAAATGCTTCTCATAGAAAAGCTCTCCGTTTCTCCGTTCCCCCACCAGCTTAGGCAAAGGGGCAATAGAATAACCACTCTGGACAACCGACTTTGTGCTTACTATCTGAAGGCTAACCTCCGCTTCCAGAGGGATACCCACCAGAACCGACTTCTCCGGTAGCATAGGGTAACCCACCTCATCTGTAATCCCACAGTCGGCAAGCCGTAAAATCTCAGCCTCTCCAGAATCGGTGTCCACCGTCTGTTTAGTTAAAGGCCCGGGTTGAAAAGAGAGCAGAATGCCGGTGTCATCAGACTCCAGGACCTTCACCTGCTGGGCGGCAGAGAGACCGGACATCAGAAGTGAGACCGAGAGAGACAGAATCAGGAAGGGGCAACGTAGCGAAAACAGTTTGCTTCTTTGCTGGTTGCGTCCCTTACTCAATTTCTTCCTCATCTTTTGTTGACAAAAGTGCCGGATCCCTGACTAAACCCGGCACATGGTCTATCATTGCAAGAGGGACCGCCTTCGAATATCCGGATGACAGCTCAGTTGGGATCTCTTGGGCTGGGACTTCAATGAATTGTCGAACACTACTTCATCCCCAGCCTTGTGTAGTATATTGGGTGAATCCGGTATGAAAATACCAAAAAGGCCAGAGTTCAAATTTCTGAGAAGTCCACACCCAGGAGAGTAGCAATCGGCCTTACCTATTTTTTATTGACAAAGAAAAAGACCGCTAGTGGGACTGCTGTGAATCAAAAAGAATCCGGATATTCTTGAACAGTGTTTCGATAGGCAATCTCCTTGGCCAAAATTTCACCCCAGATTTCAATTACACAGCATAATAGATGTAACCTGTGACACTAAGGAGAGTAGAAATACCACTCAAAAGATGCAAAGCGACAGTCTAACAGCCATAGGTACCTTCCCCGCAGTCCCTTTCCAGAAGTAGTACGGAAGGTTCCTTCTGGTTTGGTCTGTTAGCTGCAAGAACCTCGCCAATAGAAAGATAGCAATCAGTTGCCGTAATGTCAAGCATTTTATTTCTATCTGGAAGATAAAGCAATTGCCTCTGGGCTCTGTATTGCGTGAAGGTTCAAGATGTCCAAGCTTCTTCTTACACAGAACGCTCGGTGCAGGGATCCTGTTTCCTATTGATTTTTCCCCGCTCAACCTGTATTTTTATAAGGGATGATATGTGGTTAATAGAAGATGCTCTGAAGCGGTTCAGGGAAGGATCACTATAACTTGAAAAGAAGATTACTTAAGCCGCATTTTTCAACTTGACATTTAGGGCCTGGAATTTGAAGTTCAAACAGGGAGGTGATTCACTTGCAGTGCACAGCAAGGATAATTCGAGAGAGGAAACAGCTGGGACGCTTCCCCGGTGAAAAAGGTACATTAATGGTTCAGCTATATTGTCCTATTCTGGGAGAGATAGTATTGTCAGGCGAACGGGCGGAAAGGGCAATTTCAAATCTCAAGAAAAACAAGATCTACCAATCTAAAGCAGGCGACTAGATTGGCGAAGCTGCCTATGATTTACTGCAGCCCGACAGGAGATACAAAGAGAATGGCCCATTTTGTCTCCGAAAAAGCAGAGGCATTTAATGGCATCGAAGAGGAGTTAAGGAAGGTCCGGGATACGCAGTCTGAGGGTTTCTTTGCTCGTGAAGCGATAATTATGGGATCTCAGCATATTATGGTCTCGCCGGTGCGAAGACAAAAGCCTGCTTGATGAGAGAGTGAAATATCGTGAGGTTGGGAGGAGAAGCAGAACTGGCCCTCACCTCTTCCGCTGGTGCAGCCGGAGGGAGTAAAAGCACGATTGGGGGCATCTTACAGATGTGGCCTATCCACGGGATGACAGCCTATGGCAACAGCCAAGGCGAGCTCTACGGTTGTGAGTGTAGGAACACCGGAGGACCTAACCGATGATCAAAGCTTGGCAGGAGGGTCCGGCAAGGGTAGCAATTGCTGCATCAACTCCGATAAAAGGGTATTGCAATACAGTCTTTAGTTGGATAGATTCAATATCCTCCGAATTTTATTCTGTCGACAGACTCCGCATCGACTTGCTCTTTTTTAGCTCCTGATCTTTGTGTTCTTGTTCTCGCAGTTCAATCGCTTTTTCATGTGCTCCCAGCTCTTCGATATGTGCCAGCCTTCGAATTAGGTGTCCCTTTTTTTCGATTCTGCTTCTTGAGTATTCTACCACGCTGTAGCGTTTGAGGAAGTCGTAAACACTCAGAGGTGAACTGAAGCGAGCTGTGCCCCCGGTGGGCAGCACGTGATTGGTTCCAGCGAAGTAGTCACCTACTGGGACGGGGGAGTAGTGGCCCAAGAAGATAGCTCCAGCATTTCTGATCCTCGGAAGGGTCTGGCGCGGATTGGCAGTCATCAGTTCCAGATGTTCGGGAGCAATCCGATTGACCAGCTCTACTCCTTCATCCAAGGCTTCTACGATAAGGATCACCCCGTGGTCGGTGAGGGCCTGAGCGATTATCTCCCGCCGCTTAAGACCTTTAATCTGCCGCGCTATTTCTCGTTGTATCTGTTCTGCTAGCCTTTGAGAGGTGGTTATACAGACTGCCAGGGCCATCTGGTCGTGTTCAGCCTGCGCAAGCATATCAGCCGCTATAAATTGAGGATTAGCTGTCTGGTCTGCGAGGATTACCACCTCTGAAGGGCCAGCAAGCATATCGATGTCTACCACCCCATACACATACCTCTTGGCCAAGGTGACATAGATGTTGCCTGGTCCCACTATTTTATCCACTCTTGGCACTGTCTCTGTTCCAAAAGCCATAGCAGCGATAGCTTGAGCCCCCCCAATGGTATAGATCTCCCCCAGGTTAAGTTCGCCTAAGGTTACCAGTATGTACGGGTTGTGAGCATTTCCGGGGGGGAGGGCAACGATAATTCTGTTCACCCCTGCTACCTTGGCTGGCACAGCATTCATCACGATGGATGATGGATAGAGGGCCTTACCCCCAGGCACATATAATCCTGCCCGCTCTAATGGGACAGAATGCTCTTCTAAGTCAACTCCATCTGCGTCACTGAAGCTCCAGGAAGAGACCTTCTGACGCTGGTGGTAGCGGGTTACATTCGCTATTGCTTCCCGAATGGCTGTGAGGAATTCATCGTCCACTGCCCGGTAAGCTTGCTCTATCGTTTGAAGGGAGATACGGAGTCCCTGTTGAGAAAGGTTGACGCCATCAAACTCCTTTGTAAGCTTCACCAGTGCCTCATCTCCCAGATCTCTCACAGTGTCCACAATAGCCTTGACCTCAATCTCTATATCGGAGGACCAGTAGGGGATGGGACGAGAGAAAAGCCCTTCAAGCTTACCCTGGATGCCGTTTCTGTAGTGCAAAATTTCAAGCATTTGTGTACAAACCTCTTGTTCAATAGATAACTTTGTTCAAGGGATATTCGATAATCCCCTGGGCCCCAGCTCTCTTTAACTCAGGGACAATCTCTCTGACTATCTTCTCGTCTATTACAACTTCTACAGCAACCCAATCCTCGTCTGTGAGGTTAGAGATGGTGGGGGTATGCAGGGAGGGCAGTTTTTCGATCACCTTCTGAAGATTTTGCTTAGAGACATTCATTTTGAGTCCCACTTTCTCCTCGGCTTGCAAGGCCCCCTGGAGAAGGAGCACCAGATTTTCTATCTTACGTTTTTTCCAGGGATCATTCCATACCTTTGAGTTGGCAATCAACCTGGTGGTGGACTCCAGAACTGTCGCTACGATTCGCAGTTTATTGGCACTCAGTGAGGTTCCGGTTTCGGTCAATTCCACGATGGCGTCTACTAAGAGAGGAGTTTTTGCTTCTGTTGCGCCCCAGGAGAACTCCACTTCTGCTTGGATATTTCTTCGCTCTAGAAATCGCTTAGTTACTCTCACCAATTCAGTTGCAATCCTTTTACCCTGTAGGTCCTCAACCGACTGGATCGGGGAGTTCTCAGGCACTGCCACTACCCAACTGACCGGGCGAAAACCCTCTTTGGCGTAAACTAACTCAGCAACCTCCACTATCTCAGCCTGGGATTCCATTATCCAATCCTTTCCGGTGAGACCCACATCCAGGACCCCCTTCTCCACATAGTTAGCCATCTCCTGCGCTCTGATCAAGAGCCCTTCCAGCTCCGGGTCGTCGATGTGGGGCACATAGGACCTGGACCTAACCGATATGCGATAGCCAGCCTTGCCGAATAACTTGAAAGTCGATTCCTGCAAGCTTCCCTTGGGGAAGCCGATTTTTAACGTTTTCTCTCTGTTTGCCATAGTTTTTACCTTTAATTTTCTGATACTTAAATTCGGTGTGGCTTTCTCTGACACTTGAATACCCGGGTGTCCGTCGAAATTTGAGCAGATACATATATCTGCATCTACAAGTATATGCCTGCAATGTCTTATTCCACAGGGAGCTACTGCCAAGCAGTGCTCTTGCTTAATATACCAGAAAATAGGTTAAATGTCAACGGCCATCTTAATGGGGTATCCGAAGGGAGAACGGACCTGTTGCTGCAGGAGAGAGCCTTTCGAAAACCTCAGCCCGGTGATTTCGACAGACAATGCTGAGGTGTTCGACGGCAGACGTGCCTCTAAAACGAGGTCTTCAGATGGTTGTCTTTTCAGACAGAACTTGCGAGCGGAAGGAGAAGACCCCTCCGTTTTCGTTCAACAGGTCGATTTACCTGACTGTTGTTTCGGAAGTTGCATTTGATCCGCTTGTGCAAAGTGGTGTCCGGCCCATCCCGGCAGACACCGGATGTGGAAGCTACAAAGAACAAGGGACTTAGGTAAGCAGCAGCTATAACCCTTTATCGCCGGTGCGGTAAGGAAGAACTCTGACTCCGTCAAACAAGCTGTTATGTCCTATACTCGTTTGGGCGGATACCGTATTTTTTCAGCAGGCTCTGGAACTGCCATCGATTCATCCCCACATCTGAGGCCGAACGGGAGATATTTCCCCGGTTCCGCTCCAGGGCCCGAATCAGAAACTCCCTCTCCACCTTTCCTACGGCCTGCTCGCGGACTATCTTTTTGGCCTGGAGCAGTTGTTTCCAACTATGAGGGATCTGGAAAACAGTATCCAGATGTGGCTCCTTGACCTGCTCTGGTAGGTCGCCAGGGCCTATCACCTGATCCTGTGCGACTGCCATGGCGTGTATCATACAGTTTTCCAGTTCTCTTATATTTCCTGGCCAATGATATTGTTTCAGATAGCCAAGCGCTTCCTCAGAGACATCGGTCACTTTTGCTTTGCTCACTGCTCTGTGTTTGTTGATAAAATGCTTCACCAACAGTGGAATGTCTCCTTTTCGCTCCCGCAAAGGGGGAAGGTTAATACAGACCACACTGAGGCGGTAGTAGAGGTCTTCGCGGAAATTTCCCGACTTGACAGCCTGTCTCAGATCCTTGTTAGTGGAGGCAACCACTCTTATATCAATCTCTATTTCTCGAGTTCCTCCCACTCGCATGATCTTGTGCTCTTCGATTGCCCGGAGCAAGGTGACTTGAAGCTCTCGAGGCATCTCGCCCACTTCATCCAAAAACAGCGTCCCCGAGTCTGCCAGTTCCAGTCTACCTTTTTTGGTCTTGGCGGCGCCAGTGAAGGCCCCCTTTTCATAGCCAAAGAGTTCGCTTTCCAACAGAGTCGCTGGAATAGCACCGCAGTTCATGGAAATCAGCGGATTATCTGCTCTGGGACTTTTGAAATGAATGGCCCGGGCCACCAACTCCTTGCCGGTTCCACTTTCTCCCTGAATCAGCACTGTGGCATCGGTGTCAGCTATTTGATCCACCAACTCTAATATTCGACGCATCTTGGGATCAGCAGTGATTATGCTCTCCTCCCCGAAGTCCCTCTTTAACTCTCTTCTCAGTATCCTGTTCTCAACCAACAGGTCCTTGTAAGCGAGGGCTTTCTGGATAGTGAGTTCCAGTTCTTCTATCCTAAGAGGCTTGAGTATGTAATCGTAAGCGCCCTGTTTCATTGCTTCCACCGCTGTCTCTACTGTCCCGTATGCGGTTATCAGGATAACCGGCAGGTGGGGATTGCGGGATTTGGCCTCTTTCAGCAGCTCAATACCGTTCTTCTTGGGCATCTTCAGGTCGGTGAGAACCAGATCCACATCTTCTCCTCTGAGTATCTTGGCTGCCTGTTCTCCATCTGTCGCTGATAGCACCTGGTACTTATCCTGCAGGTTAATCTCCAGTAGCCTGCACATTTTCTCTTCGTCTTCAACAACTAATATCTTCTTTTTGGCCATAGTATTAGCTATTCTCATTGATAGGTAAAGTCACGGTGAACGTGGTCCCTTTACCCTCAGCGGTGGAGAGAGAAATTTCTCCGCCGTGGTTTTCTACAATTCGGTGAACTACGGATAGTCCGAGCCCAGTGCCAGCCTCTTTAGTGGTAAAGAACGGATCGTAGATTCGGGAGCGTATTCCAGCGGGGATGCCGCAACCGGCATCTGATATCTGTATAGCAAGTCTCTTGGAGTCACTCTTTTTGATACCGACTTTAAGGGTACCGCCCTGGGGCATAGCCTCTATTGCATTCAGCTCCAGATTGACGAATATCTGCTCTATTTGCCCGGGGTCAACGACAGTGAGAGGTAGGTCGGGGGCATACTGCTTTTCGATCCTGACACCACAGTCAGCGGCCTTTGAAGCAACCAGTTCTAAGGAGTGGTCGGCCAGTTTCCGGAGGTCGCAGGCGGTGAGATTGGGTTTTCTGGGCCGGGCGAAATCCAGGAAATCCCTGAGTAGGTTGTTCAACCGCTCGGTCTCCCCTATGATGAACTGAATCAGTTCTTCCCTGGTTTGTTGATCGCTTATCTTTCCAAGTGTCTGAGCAGAGCCGGATATAACCCCCAGGGGATTTCGGATCTCGTGAGCAATTCCAGCCGACAGCTCCCCCAAGGCAGCCAACTTCTCCGAACGCATAAGCTGTCTCTCTTTAGCTTTCACTTCCTGGTACATCAGGGCTCGAGAGATAGCCATTGCTGCCTGATTGAAAAAGACGGTGAGGAGCTCCAGATCTTCCACCGCCCAGCCGTGTTTAGAGATCTTCTCACCGAGGATGGCGAAGGCAAGTAGTTCATCCTTAACCAACATAGGGACAACTATAGAGGCTCTTATTGTGATCAATTTTTCTACGTCAGCGTGGGTACCCAGTGCCTCTCTTAAGTCCTCGAATTCTAAGGGAGCCTTGGATATCTTCAGTTTTTCTGCTAGAGGAGAGTCTGAGCCGAATTCGACCTCTGATTCGATGCCTTGGGGACAGCAGGGGATAAAACGATTACTCTCTCTGTCCAGCAGAAATACAATCACCCGGCGAATATGGAATGCCTGCGCTATAAAGTTCGCTGTTGCCTGTACAAGCTCTTGGGGATCAGTGACGTCGCTAAGGGTTTCGGTGAAATCCATAAGTTCCTTCTGGTGTTGATATTTGCCTCGATAGAAGAATCTGTCAATAACCCCTTCCACCCTGTTTTTAAGTGGGCGGGAGAGGATAACCAGTGCTAAGACGAACAGGGCCTCGGTCCACAATGAACGGGTGCCAGCCACTCCACCGATTAGATCACTCACTCTCTTTACTACCAAAACATATATCACCAGTACCATTGCCGAGAGCGAAGAGTAAAGGATGCCGCCTTTTATCAGGGTGTGTATCTCTAAGGGCTTGTATTTGAGGATGGCTATGGCAAAAAACAGGCTTACCAACAGGGAGTAAAGGGACGAGAGGGAAAATAGGGGCAGCCCCCAATGGAACAGGTAGTTAGATAGGTCTACGACCACGGCAGCTACCCCCATACAGATGATTCCGAAGATGAGATATTTCACCTGGAGCTGCTGTCTGGCTAACAGGGTCTTGGTCTTTAAAGAGACGATAAGATTCCGTATCCCCCAGGTCGTATAGAAGACGGTGAGGCCTACGAGCACAAAATATGGAATGTGAAACAGGAAAGATAGCTCGGGTTCTACAGTGTAGTAAAAGACATAATTCCACCTCTTTTGCAGTTCACTTTCTATTCGGAGACCAGACAGTTGGGGAAGTAACAGGCTCAGCGAAGCGATGGGCATTAAGTAGGCAACGAGCCTGTTTTTGACGTTGTCGAAGAAGAGCGAGCACTTGCGGGGAAAACTACAGGTGAATTGAAGGAAAAAAACAGGGGCCATGAACAAGCCCACTAAGAATACCCTCAATCCCAATAGAGCCACTCCCGAGCTGGTGCTGTTGATAGTGATAAATTCACCGATATTCCAGATGGCCAGAGAGAAGACGAAAAGCGTGAAGAACCGGTTGGAAGCCTTTCGAGGGTCGTTAGAAAGAACAATCAGCCCCAGAAGAACATTGAGGGCAAATGCTATTATTGAAGGCAGTGAGCGGATGTCCATTGGATCTGTCTACCTCGCATATCTCCAAGTATTGCTGACTTTTCAGTAATATATCAACAGATGTGCCTTGTGTCAACAGAAAATTGATCTGCCCACAAAAGAGATAAGGCACTAATGCTACAGGCTGTTTTTTGGGGTCTCAGCAGTGAGTTTGCAATGTTTTGAAAAAAAAGAGACTGGGTTGTCATCGCAACGCTTATACTTTTTCCTTGACTTTCGTACAAGTATAGTGCATATT
>Ga0164310_10001179_pt1 | contig 14583 bp, 10 predicted proteins | sample GuaBasSedimGuay1_FD_121795 | JGI IMG/M metagenome (GOLD analysis project Ga0164310, IMG submission 121795) | Subseafloor sediment microbial communities from Guaymas Basin, Gulf of California, Mexico - Guay1, Core 4569-9, 0-3 cm | ecosystem: Environmental > Aquatic > Marine > Hydrothermal vents... | reverse complement strand
GGTGGAATCGAGAAGGGACCAACCTTTCCTGATTGAATGCGGTCTCCGTCCTCGGTTATTTCCCAGTCTACCTGGAATTTGTCGAGGTTAGTGAAAAAATATTTGTTCTGGATACGAATTTTTCCCTGGGCTAAGTCACCAGGATTGTCGGCGCTGATCCCGATATTTTGATAAACTTTTTTCACTTCCAAAAGTTTGGGAGTGACGGAGCGGTCAGGCATTACCAGGCCGTTGATACAGAAATTTCGGTTACTGTCGCCTTCGCCGAAATCGCCACCATAAGCCCAGAACTTACGACCGTCGGCTGTCTTTTTGCGCAATCCCTGGTCCACCCAATCCCAAATGGAGCCACCCTGGAGGACCGGGTATTTTTCGATTATTTTCCAGTAGTCAATTAAATTGCCGACTGAATTCCCCATGGCGTGAGCGTATTCGCAGAGGATGAGGGGGCGATCAGGTTGGCCGGTGGCGTATTTTTCGATGCGTGCCGGGGAAGAATACATCGGGCTAAAAAGGTCAACATGGGGCCGCAGTTCCCCCCGCTCGTAGTGGACAGGCCGGGTAGGATCGCGGTGATGAAGCCACCAGCTGGCTTCCTCAAACGAAGTGCCATCACCAGCTTCATTGCCCATTGACCAGATGATCACGCAAGGATGATTCTTGTCACGTTCCACCATGCGCTCGATGCGGTCGAGATGGGCTTTTTTCCACTCAGGGCGATTGGCCAGGGTAACATCAGGTTTATAGCCCATGCCATGCGATTCAATGTTGGCTTCATCAATAATATAAAGACCGTATTCATCACAGAGCTCATACCAGCGAGGGTCATCGGGATAGTGGGAGGTGCGAACGGTATTGATGTTGTGTTGCTTCATCAGAATGATGTCCTGTCGCATGGATTCTTCGTTGACGAAGTGGCCGGTGTCGGGGTCGTGCTCGTGGCGGTTAACGCCTTTAATGAGGATGGGCTGGCCGTTGACTAGGAGTTGTTTATTTTTGATGGCCACTTCTCGGAAACCGTATTTTGTGCTCAAGAATTCAAGAAGATGGCCCCCGCGGTCACGAAGGACCAGAACCACGGTGTAGAGGTTTGGTGTTTCGGCAGTCCATTTTTTAGGGTTAGCAACAGTGGTGCGCAGGCGAAGGACACTTTCTTCACCCGGAGCAAGGTAAACGCTTTCAGCTTTTAGGGGTGGGTCAAGAGGAAGAGCCACCTGGTTTTCATCAAATATTTTAACTTCCAGGGAAGGATGCCAGGCCGCTTCGAGGCCATAATTGTGAATACGGGCCGTGACTTCGAGGAAAGCATCGAGGTAATCCTGGTCGAGGTCGCAGCGAAGCTCGTAATCGCGGACATGAACAGTTGGGGTGGAGAAAAGATAGACATGGCGGAAAATACCACTTAGTCGCCAGTAATCTTGGCATTCCAGGTAGGACCCGTCGGAGAAGCGATAGACTTCCACGGCCAGCGTGTTTTCTCCTTCCTGGAGGTAAGGCGTAATATTAAATTCAGCCGGGGTGCGGCTTCCCTGGCTGTAACCAACGAGCTGGCCGTTTATCCAGAGGTAGAAGGCTGATTCCACGCCATCGAAGTGAAGAAAAACCTGGCGTCCCCTCCAGCGGGCGGGCACAGTGAAAGTGCGGCAGTAGGAGCCAACCGAATTTTTTTGGTGTTCAACGAAAGGGGGATTGCGTTTGAAAACGTAGGATGAATTAAAGTAGTAAGGTTTATCGTAGCCGAGAAGTTGCCAGTTGCTGGGGACGGGAATTTCATCCCAGGAGCTGACATCATAATCGGGCAGGTAAAACTCCGTCGGTCGCTCCTCAGGGCGTGGGGAGAACTTAAATTTCCAGTGGCCATCAAGCAGGAGGCAGTAGGCGGAGCGGAAACGCTGGCAATCAAGAGCGTTTTGAAAATCATCATAAGGCATCAGGGTGCAATGAGGAGGTTCCTTGTTAAGGCCGATGGCAGTCGGGTTTTCCCAGTCAGGAGGAGAATTAGGGGATGTAGTGGATGAGGAGAGAGTAGTTAGGGTGGTTAAGGCCAGGAGGAAGGCCAAGCATAAAATAAGGCCGAAAGACATTTTATTTGACATTAAAGTGCCTCCTTGGAGATGATGGTGGCTGAAAATAAAATAGCCATGACAAGTTGGTGCTATTTTATTTAATTTTCGGTGGGCGAGCAAGGGAAGAGATGAGCGGGGGTATTTAGTTAACCGTTATATGTATATGTTACTTTTAGGCTTCGCCTTTAATAAAACCAATTGCAAAAAACAGGGCGGTCAGGAAAAGTAATGGGGCTAATATCATTAATACAAAATCTTGGGAAAAGAAAAGCAATTGTTTTCCAGCTTTGAGAAAAGCAAGGGCAATTCCTCCGAGGCCAATTAAAGCCCCGCCAATGGTCACGCATATAAATGAACCTTTTACTTTAGCGGCAGTAATCCCAAAGATGGGGAGAAAGAAAATTGTTAAACCCGCAATAGCGTGGAACAAGGGATATACAATTTTAGCTGTTGTTACTAAATTAGCATATCGAGTTACAGTAATTAAAATTAGCCCAATGATCATAAGAGTCAAATACCATTTTTCATGTTTTGGGTAAAATCTGGAAATCAATCCGCTGGCAAGCCCAAAAGGAATTAAACCCGCTACCACGGCCACAAAATTATTACCCAAGGCGTTCCATCCAAAAATAATCAGCAGCACTCCGGCAACTAGTAATACAGCAAAAGAAATTAGGTAATAGATATTACAGGAACAAGCAGTAGTTGAGTCTTTCTGCCTTTTGACGAAGTAGACAATCAGGTAAATTGCAATTAACCCTGTGACTAACAAAAAGATACGGTCTAAGATTGTCATTTTTTGACCTCCTTTTTAAAATTTATTATTAAAGTGATAACCCTATTACAAATCCCAAAGAAGCCAAAAATAACAGCTTTGGGAAAAGAGCATTTATCTTCTCCGCGGCCAGTATTGGGTTGGTAAACCTTAAAGTAGAGAGCAATATTCCTCCCAAACTGATCAATCCACCCCCAACTCCCACCAGTAAAAAATAAAAAGAGGAAATTCCTTTGGTATAGATAATTATTGGTAAAAGGAAAATAATTATCCCTGAAATCCCATGCACAATAATAAGGGCTAAGGTGGCCACTCTTTTTGGAGCTAAGTATCTGGTTATTAAGATGGATAAGAGTCCTCCCATAGAAAAAAATAGATAAAGCAAGTGATATTCCTGCAAATATTTATAAATCAACCCCAGGGACAAGGCAAGAGGGATAAAAGTAGCCATAACAACAATTACTGGTTCATTCAAAATTTCAAAACCGAATATAGTCAAAAATATGGCTGTGATTATTAAAATACCAAAGGCGATTGTAAAATATAGAGTAACAATTCCTTGATACTTTTCCAGGCCATTAATTACGTAATATCCGGAAACAAGAGCTGTAAGGAATAAAAGTATTCGGTCCGGAATAGAAATTTTACTCATGAAACGGATCCAATTGCAGTCAGTAACATGGCAATTAACATATATAAAGAGGCGTATTTAAACAGGCCAAAATTTATTTTCTCAGAAGGCTTTAAAACACTCATAATGGCCAGTCCGAGCAGCCCGGCTGAAAGGATAGCCAGAAGACGCAAATATCCCCATGAAAGACCAAGCGCTGTAATTCCTATGCCAATGGCAATGGAAGCTCCGATGCTGGAAAGAGCGATTACCATTCGCGTGTTTTTGAATCCATATTTAGAAGGGAATGTTGGGATGCCTGCATTTTTGTAATCATTAAAATAAAGCATGTTGAAAGTCATAATATGAGTTGGAATCCAGAGCAATATTGAAAGGGCAAACATAATTCCTATGGTATCGATGGAGCCGGTTCCCAAAGTTCGACCCGCCAGGATGGGCATAGCCCCAGAAATTCCCCCCCAGAAAATTGACCAGGAAGTTTTTCTCTTTAACAATATGGTATAAACAAGTATATCAAAAAGAATACCCGCGAAAATTAAAATCCCGTAAAGAAGTGACAGCATGAAAGCCAGAATTAACCCAACAAGACACATAATTGTCCCCATAAGCAAAGCTTCCTTTACTTTGACCTTGCCGGAAGGAATAGGTCGCCGCATGGTTCTTAACATTTTTAAATCTATGTCACGGTCAAATACCATGTTTAGAATAGTAGTCCCTGCTATTGTTAGGAAAAGGCTTAGGGTTAAACCAGAAAACTTGACAAAGTTTATCACGGAACACCGGGAACTGATAAACCCTGTTATACCAGTAAGTAAAAGTAAACCTGTCTGAAGAGGCTTGATCATGGTCCAGTAAAATTTTAGTTCTTTCCTGATTATTTTCATTTTCTCAATATTTCAATATTTTAATTTACCTCATTCTTTTGACTTGCTTTTCGAACACATCGAAATCCCACATTTATTGCATAATAATCAGGCCTGGAGCTGTTGCGAGCCCATATCCGAAGATTATAATCATAGTTTGCCCAGCTTCCGCCTCTCATAAATCTGTCACTCATATCAGGATAATCATCTCTTGTCCATTGCCAGACATTTCCGGCCATGTCATATAATCCATAAGGGCTTTGCGCGTTCTTGGTTTGAAATCCTTTGTATTTTCTCCCATTGAAAAAACCAACTGGAGTGGTGATTCCGCTGTCAAGTCCAAAAAGTTTGCGAATTAATTTATTGCTTCTATTATAATTTGCTAAATGTTCATTAATTTCATCCCCCCAGGGATAAGTCCTTGTATCAGTGCCCCTTGCTGCCTTTTCCCATTCCATTTCTGAGGGTAAATCCCATCCATAAAATTCGCAGTAGGCGTTAGCTCCAAACCAGGTTATCATTGTTACTGGATGATTTTCAAAACCTTTGTCAACAGTAAATCCCTCCCCATTAAATTTTAGGCGAACCCCCGGTTCATCCAGAGGAACATAAATCCAATAACCTGCTTTTATTTGCTGTTCATGTTTGTGCCCATCAAATCTCTCGCCAGGATAGTAACCTATAACTTTATTGTTCTCTATTTTTACCGTTCCTTTTTTAAGAGCTTCGTTCAGGTACTTGGCATATTGTTCATTTGTAACATCGGTAATCATTATTTCATAATCATAATCAATTTTGCCTAAGTTATTTTGTTGCCCACTATAAAACTCTCCTGCTGGAATCAAGGCCCACTCATTGTAGTCGACACCTGTTTCAATATATGGAATCTCTAGATGAAGGGGAAAATTGCTCTGTTCACATGACTGGTTTAGCATAAGCATTAATAAAATCACGAGGATAAAAAACATTCTTTTTCTCATTGTTTTCCCTCCTCAGAGACTCCGGGAAGAACAGTGGTTTTACTTGCCTCAAGTTTTGGACTAATAAGTTCCTTTTTCCAAACCCCTTCTTTTTTAAACAAATCAAATAAACGCCACAGTAATAACATGGCCAGAATTATAAGAACAGCGGCAAGCCCTATTTCCAAAAATAGCATCGACCACTTAGTAAAAGGTTCCTGAAAATATTGTTTGACAAAAAGACGTTTTAAAGAAAATAAAGTTGCTGAGGCAAAGGCAATATCTGAACCAATAATCAAAATCCAACCAAACCATTTTCGAATTTTACCTTTTAATCCAACAATATCGGCATAGTACATCAAAATTATGGTGGCAATTATCCCCGCGAGCACATGCCAATGACCGGTTAATACAATTCTTTCCTCTCGAAGAGGCCACACGCGGAAAATTTCATCCAGTTTTGCCGCCATGAATATTCCGACTCCACTCACAGTAAAATTCATAAATACCATTTGCCATAAAGGTCCAAACTTTATTGGGTCGTGGAGGAGGGCCTTAACGCTTCGCCATAATCCAGCTTTAGCTATGCCTTGTTCAGTTAATCTATCATGAATGAGTTTCTTCCACCCATAAATAACTAACATAAGAGCCGCGAGCATAATGAAAACAGAGCCCACATAAATGATTGTATGAGCAATGGGGCGATAAGGAACAATTATCCATACCCCGATAGTAATGATAATTATCCCGATGATCATTAAGGGCATTGCAATCTTATGAAAAACACCTTTAAAATCAAACCATCGCCCTACTACAAGTGTAATTGCCACGGCAATTAAAGTGAGCATGATATGAAGGTGGCCGATAACAGCCAGTTCAAAAGGTGTTTTATAAGGAATTCGTATTAAATTTTCGGCTAAAAAAGTTTGATGACCTTGACCCCAGTAAGAGCCGGCCACAGCTCCAAACATAGCTGAGCCAAGAGCAGAAAGGGTCAGCGCAAAAAACGCAACTCTTTCAAGGTCCACTCCTTTCTTTGTATGGGCATATTCCAGATTGCTTACGCGATATTCCTTTCTCCAAGGCCATAAAGCTTCGGCTAACAGAATTCCAGAAAAGAAGATAAGAGAGAGGCCAAAAAGAAATAAGCCATGAAAAGTCCAATTATAACCAAAATAAGCAAAACCAAGACCAAAGATCATCGCACAGAGATAACCTACCGTGACAGTTGCATTGATAATGCTCTGACGATGTTTTTTCATTTGAACAATAGAAGTTATAAAATAAACTTCAATTGCCATTACAGCCATGGCAATGGCATGATAAAGCATAATTATGCGTCCTTCTCGCTGAACCGGGGTTAATTTCATACCCAGAAGACGAACAGTAACATCTTTGATTCCCCACTCAGCCAGCGGACCGGATAAAGTTCCCCATATTGCTGTAACAAGCGAAATCATGGCAATTGCCACCAAGACAAGTCCCTTTGTTGATTTAAAGAGAAAATGAAATCGTTCAATAAAAAATTTCATATTACCCCCTGCGAAAATAGCATTTAATTCCCCTCTTTATTTTTTTTAAGCATTTCTCCTCTAAATTCTAGTAAGTCTTGTAAAGTTATGTTTTTTAAGAAATTATCAATATAATTCTGTAGTTCAGAAAGTTTTTTGCTAATAGGACAAAAGGGTTGATTTGGACATACTTCAATTCCCAGGAGACAACTATTCAGGCTGATGGGACCTTGAATAACATTTATTATCGTGGCTAAGGCTATTTTTGCGGGAGGTTTGCTTAAATAAAATCCACCTACAGGGCCCATTTTACTCTTCACCAGCCCAGCATAATTCAATTTTTGAAGTAATTTGCAAGCAAGATAATAAGGGACTTCTTCTTCTCTCGCGATTCTTCTTGAAGATTTTATTTCTTGGCCATAATGATTGGCAAGATTCACCATCAACCGAAGGGCATAATCCGTATTTTTCCTGATTATAACCATTTCCCTTTCTATATAAGACTAATATAGTCCTATATAACAGATTGTCAAGAAAAATGTATTCTAAAAAACAAAAACAGGTGACAGTTACAAAAATAGGTGACCAATAATAGGTGACAGTTCACCTATTTACCTAATTTTCTATAAAAATGGGTGACAGTCTAAAAAACAAAAATGGGTGACAGTCTACATATTTTTCTAGTTTTCCTGATTTTTGAAAAGTGTGTTAAGTGCGGCAAGGTTGGTTTAAAAAATTGGTGACAGTTGTGATAGTTCACCTATTCACCTAATTTTTTCCATTTTTTGTTTATTTTATTGGCAGATATTTTAAGAAAATAGAAGAAAATAGGAGACAGTCCACTCATTTACCAGTTTTTCTCCTATTTTATAGAAAATGGTGACAGTTCTCCTAATTTTGCCCGGGCAGAAAGCCACAGCCAGCGGCTTTAGAAAAATTATAGAAATGGAAAATTACAGCCGGTAACGGGAGCGTTCCCTGGGGCCAGCCAAAGGACTAGTAGATCTTTGGGAGGGAAGATGGAAAAAGGCAGTATGAATAATTTTTTTCCGCCAGTAAAGTGCAGAACCGACTAGATTGTCTTGCTGAAAACGATAATCCCAACCCTGCCCAGGAGAAGGAAATCGTCGGGAAGGAGTATTTTTAACTAGGTTTAAAAATTCGGCGGCTTGGTGGTGATATGTATCCTCTTTTGCGCTTTTCTCCTTTGGACTTTCTTTCTTTGGGCTGGCCTCTTTTGAGCTTGCTTTATCTTTCGCTTTTCTTTTGGAGCGTACAGGGTGAAAATAGGCCTCTAAGGCGTAACTTTCGATCAGTTTGGTATAAAGTTTTTTCAACACTTTTTCGGAGGAGATATAGTCAAAACCCACTACTTGGTCATTAATGATGACCAACAAACCTTTTTGACTTTTTTCCCAAGAAAAGGCCTCGAGATACTCTTTTAGATGAATCCTTTTCTGCTCGATCACATCTTTCATGGCCGAGGAAGGGGAGTTAACAGCTGCTTGCCTTGAGAGTTCGTCAATTGACTCCCAGATTTCCCCTTGGTTGGATTCGTATCGGCCTTTACTTTGGAGATTTGCCGAGACCGCTCTTGCTTTTCGTCCCCGAATAGTGGCCATCATAGTTACTCCAGAATCAGCAAATTTTGGCGAAATGAAATGCCAGCGGCCACTTTCGGTGCAACTGACAGGAATAGTGGTTTGCGATTTTCCTTTAAGCAAAATAGTTGTATTGAGAACGCGATTCTGTTTGCCCCCAGCAAGTTCTTCGCCATCAAGAATTAAGATGGGGGCGGAGCCTTTATTGATAGCTATTAAAGTGGGTACAGTTCCATGCTGGTCAACTTCTTTTATTTCTAGAAGGTTTTTGTCAAGTGAATCTTTGAGGCAGAGATAAGTAAAGTCGTGGGTTTGGGGATGGAAAAGGGGCACCACCGCCATATTATGGGCTACTTGGGTGGTGCCTAGGGAAAAGGAGGCGGCAAAATCATTAAAATATTTCATCATTTCTCCTTTGTTGGTGATGCTGATATATGTAGACAATATAATAATAATATGTGTATATGTCAACATTTTGGCGAAAAAATTGATGAAAACTAGGAAAAAAGGTGACAGCTCACCAATTTACCTGTTTTTACATTCTTTTGTTATCTTAGAAGACCCTATTTCCAATTTTTGGCTTTTTTCAAAAATATGGTAAATATGAGAAATGTCACCCATTTTCTCCCATTTTCTTGATGGGGATGGAAATGTAAGTCAGCAGGTTTCTCGGTTTTTTCTTTCAATTATCCCGATTATCCCGGGCAAAATAATCACGGATGTCAAAAAGCAAGCTCCCACGCCAAGGAAAAGAGCTCCGCCAAGCTGACCGAATCCGCGCCATATCGAAAAGACTAAAGACCCGAAGGCGAGCATTGTTGTCAATGAGGTAAGAAGAATCGCTTTTCCTGTGCTTGAATATACTATTCGAATTTTGCCTCTTCCTTCATGTCTCCAACGATGGATGATATGCACTCCGTAATCAACGCCGATCCCGACAATCATGGGAAGGCCCATAACATTCATTATGCTTAACTTCATACCTACTAAATGCATAAGTCCGACCATCCAGAATATTCCGAGGGCCAGGGGAATCATCGCTATCAAGGCATGGCCGGCATTTCGATAATCCACCAACAATAGAAGAAAAACAATGACCAAGGTCAACAATACGGCGTTGCGGCCATCACGGCCGATTATCTTGATCAGAGCGCGGAAAACAACGGGCATTCCCGTAGCTCTATCGCTTACTCGTTCCAGATCATCGGCAAATCTGTTGAGAAACTCTGCGTTCTGCCATATGTTCCCTACAGGAAAGACTGTGACAAGAAATTGGTCTCGTTTCTTGTTACTGTAACGATCCAAAATGGTTACGGGCAAATCACCCAGACGGATGGGTTGAGTAGAGCTCATTTTGATGACAGATGTTTGGAAATACGGCGCAAAATTCTGCTGAAATTTGGACAGTTCCTTGGCCGCCGTCGAAATATTTTCATCCAAAAATTGTAGCTCTTCACGGATGATATTTCTTGAATTCGGGTTTTCAGGGTCTCCAACGATCTCTTTGCATTTATTCTCCACTTTGTCCTGTCCGCCGAGATAAGCCATGTCTTGCATTTCCATTATATTCATCTCGAGGCGTTCAAGTTCTCTTCTTAAAACAGGGAAATCAGATGGGAGCACACTCTTTTTAATGGCAGTGGAACGGATTTTTTCGCGGATCTCTCTTATAAGAGGGATTCTCTTTTGCTGTTGTTCCGGAGATGGAAGATAAAGGGAAATGTCCTCAGTGATAGCAACTGTGCCTAATTCACGATATTTTTTAGATAATTCGCGAGATTCTTCAATGCTGTCGGCCAAGACTAAAGCGTAATCCATGCTTAGATCAAATTTCTTCTGGACTGTGTCCTGAAGGGCAATAGATGTCAATCCTTTCGGCTCAAGGTTCATATAATTGTGATCAAAGCTGATTTTAGAACCAGACCAGATAAGGATGAAACTGATGATGATCGAGGCAAGGATTGTAAAAATGTAATGTTTACTCAACAACTCACTAGTTTTACCAAGAAATCGGAAGGAAATATCACGCTGAACGGCGTGTTTTAAATCTTGCTTCTTCTCGCGCTTTTTATCTATGCGGCGTTCCCGAAGGACCAACATCGACGGTAAAAACAACATGGTGGCAAAGAGAATGGCCAACAATCCCAATCCCGTGACCAAGCCCATTTCCTTCATACCGCGGGAATGACTGATGACCATAGTTAAAAAAGCGCAGGCTGTTGTCAGCGCGGCGGTCAAAATCCCCTTCCCGCTTTTTAAGAATGTTTTTTCCATTGCTTCAGCAATGTTGTCCCCGGCAGCCCGCCTTTCCGTGAATCCGGAAATAATATGAATTGAAAAATCAATGCCTAGACCTAGGAGGATTACAGCCATCATCTGGGTCATGATATTCAACATTCCAACCACTATTGCTGCTGTCCCTACGGCCCAAATCAAACCGACAAGGAGATTGAATGTTGCAAAGATTGGAGCTACCCACATCCTAAAGGAAATCATGAGCAGGATCAAAATGGCAATCACAGCGATCACAGTGGTGTATCCAAGACTTTTTTCGGAATAAACCATTTCGTCTCGTCCTACAGCGATCATACCGGTCAACCCTGCTTTTACACCCGGATAATTCTTTAAAAGATCATCTATAATCCCCTGAACAGCATCTGTTCCAGTGACCATAAGGTCTAGATCCATCATCGTGAAGTTTGGAACAGCAGTTAAAATGAGGGCTTTTTTATCATAAGACAGGAAATAGGGTTCGCCGAAAAGAAGCTTATCCGCAACAGCTTGGACTTCTTCTTTTGATAGATTCTGCCCCCGGGTTGCCTTCTGCAGTTTTAAGACCAAATTCTGAATACTATCTAGGAAGGCCACAGCGTTATCTTCTTTCTCCCGCGTGGATATCGATTCCTCTTGGCCTACATACTCCTTCTCCATGGAATTATTGATATTGAATAGAAGACCCGTAATGTTCGGATCCATGAAAACATCTTTAGTATTTTTTAAATCTTCTTCTTTGAGCAGCATCAATCCATGGTTTCTTAAAAAGTCGACTTCAGTTTTGTAGTCCACGCGTTTAAACAATTTTTTATTCATTTGGGACTGAAGAGTTTTTATTTCAGATTGAAGCTTTGCTATTTTAGATTCATCTTTTTCTTTGGTCTTTAATTGATCTATCTTTTTGCGGATCTTATCGATTTTCTTCTGGAGTGAAGCATTTTTACTGGTATCAACGGCGTTTAAAATTCGGGGGGCAAGGTCTTCGGCAAACTTTTTGATGTGGCTTTCTTCCCCTTGAGCCACGACGACAAGGGAAGTGGCAGAGGTGAATTCGTCAATGATCTTATTGAACTGAACTGTTCTTTTATCACCAGTCGGCAGAAGGTCTGACCAGCGCATGGTGACTTTTAACTGCTCGGCAAAGAAAGCAAAAATTAAGGTCAAGAGCAAAACAACCAGGATCATTCTCCATGGATGATGAGCATGCCAATAAGCCAATGTCTTAAGCACCTTGTCTCTCATTATGTTTTCCTTTCCTGCTGTTGATTAAAAGTAAACGCGGACCCTTATCAATCCTCCATTTCCCATTTTCCTGGAGAAAGCTTTTCCCTCGCTACCAAAATTCAAATTGAGATAAGCAAAAATATCTACATTGTCGGAAAAACTGTAATTCAGAGTTGGAACTAGAGCAAAACTGTTGTCCGATAGAGCATAAATGGTTGAAAAACCAACACTGAGCAAATCCGTGGCCGGGTGCTGGATGAATAGATAAATTTGATCCTGGGCGATAGCCTTTTGTTCGGTTGCTAATAGGCGCATCCAGTCATTGAGGTCATACTGGGTGTAGTCCGCCTTCCCCATGGTATTCCGGTAGTATTCGATCATCAGGTAAGTTTGAAAATCAAAGGTGTAATCCGAGCCGACCACAAGTTCATAGAAATCCTCGGAAACCTCCATCCAGTTATAAGCGTATTCAGCCCAGACTCCCAAACCAAGAATTTCTCCGGCCGTGCTTCCACCAAGGAGCTTCCTCCTCTCTGGTGTTTCCAAGAAATTCATACTCTCGAAATCAAACCGCTTGTAATCATGAAAGTGCCAGGTTTTTTCTGCGGCATTCAGAGTGAAATCAAAATGGGAAATTCGTCCTTTAAGCTGTAATAACTCCGCCGAATCCTTCCAGCTCTCCTCTGGTGAGTAAAGGGTCGTGACTGTGTACCTGGAACCCAACGGTATGTCCAGCCGGATGGCATTGTGACCAGGTTGCTCATAGGTTGGGTCGAGTATATCTTTTATATTAAAAACGTCTACGGGATTCCAGACATAACCCGTTCCGAGGGAGATCTGCTGCTTGCCTACAGTCAGGTCAAATTGCTTGAAGGAGAGCTTAATGTAGGCGTTATCGAGGAAGTGCCGGTTCTCGAACGGAAGAACGTAAAAAGCCTCCATTCCTGGAGGAACCTCGGCGACGACATCCGAAGGTAAAAAATCCAGGATGTTCCAATTTGTTTTGCCGTGATAGGTGATGTAGTCAAAATTCGCTGCGAAGATAATATTTTCAGAGAGGTCGGATTTTAGATCCACCCGCAGCTTATTGGAATAGAGCTGAATGAACTCATTATTGAGTTTTGTGCCCATTATTTGTGATTCAAAATATCCAAATATTTCGACACCATCCTGAGCGAGAAGGGGAGAAAAGATAAATAGCATAAATAAACAGAATAAACAGGCAGACACCCGTGTCTTCATTTTTTTAATTCCCTTTCTGTAAACATCTTGTCATCCAAGGGGATGTTATATTTCACTTCCATTAATTCCATTTCCGTTTGAGAATTATCGTTTTTGTTGAACATCACCAACTTCATGGCGGTGGGAATGCCATCGATGATGCGTATATCACTCTGGATTAACCTCTTTTGCAATAGAGTTGGATCATGCTCGTCGTAATAATCGATAACCACAGGGACGAAATTCTCTTTAATCACCCACATAATTAATCTGGAATAAGAACTATCACTGTCCGGTTTGCGAGTGAGCTCCAGTTTGTAGCAATCATATCCCTCCATTTTTTCATCCTTAAGTCTTTTTGAAGTGAAATTTTTGATAAAAGCATCTCCACTTCCCATGTCTTCATAGGAGAAATCGCTGCCCTGCATCTTCTGTTTTTTAGCGTGGGTGGCCAGCTTTCGAACGCGCTGGGTCCGGGGAAAATACATCCAGATGTCATCGGCGTTGTTCAGCATCAACACGGCCTGCCCTTTCACGCGCCTTGGTTCCAGATACCGCACGAGGTTTTTTTCTCCTTTGTTTTTGCTCCACGACTCATAGATAAAAGTGCGCTTTTGGCCTGAGGTAGTCACAATGGTCATTTTTGATTTTGAGTAATTCGAGTCGAAATTGAACAAATCATTGACTTTCTGAATGATATCTTCACCTGTCATCTCCTGGCTGAATAAGCCTGGAGTTAGAAGAAATGCAAGCAATCCTAAAATCATTATTTTTTTCATCAACATTCCTCCCTAGATTCTATTAGTCACTTGACTGACCAGTCGGTCATATAGTGGCATAATAAAATTATTATTTAGTCTCGCTTTTTGAGCCATTCGATTATGATTTCCGTTGCTAGTTTAGCAGTTTCTTTAAAATCAAATGCAGAACGATCCAATATCCATTGAATGAATAGTCCTTCTAAGGAAGCAATCAGGATGGACGCGGCAACCTTCACATCGAGCGAAGACATTTTCTCTTTTGTTATACAATCCTCCAGTAGGGATTTGAGTATGTTTCGATTTTCGTCATAAATTTTTACAAGATTTAAGGCAATAGCCTCTTGTTTATTTCGGATACTTTTGGCCCAAAAATCAAGCAATATGGATGCATATTCCAAATTATCCCCTTCGAATATTTCCGTCCATGTAGAAGAATAGGCGAGTAATTTTTCCATGGGATCTGAGATGCGGTACAGTCTCTGGGAAATAATGCCGTCAACCTTTTCTAGAAAAAAGTGGAATGATTCTACAAAGATTTCATCTTTACTCCGAAAATATTCGTAAATGGTACCCTTACCGATGCCAGCCGCCTCGGCAATATCAGAAATTTTGGTGTTCGCCACGCCCTTTTTGGAAAAGACCTTTATTGACGCTTCTAAAATATTCGCTTTTTTTTCTTCTTTATCAATTTTTTTCG
>Ga0164310_10001178_pt1 | contig 14587 bp, 9 predicted proteins | sample GuaBasSedimGuay1_FD_121795 | JGI IMG/M metagenome (GOLD analysis project Ga0164310, IMG submission 121795) | Subseafloor sediment microbial communities from Guaymas Basin, Gulf of California, Mexico - Guay1, Core 4569-9, 0-3 cm | ecosystem: Environmental > Aquatic > Marine > Hydrothermal vents >... | reverse complement strand
CAGGGTGGAGTGATGTGGATGTTATAATTGCAACCCCTGATGTAATGAGTGAAGTCGGAAAGTTGGGGCGAATCCTTGGACCTAAGGGATTAATGCCTAATCCCAAAAGTGGTACGGTGACCAATGAGGTAGAACATGCAGTGAAAGAAGTCAAGGCCGGACGGATTGAATTTCGAGTGGATAGGTATGGTATTGTTCATGCTGTAATCGGGAAGGCATCTTTTGAGGAGAACAAACTGTTGGAAAACGCTAAGACGTTTCTAGATGTAATCTTACGCGCGCGTCCAGCCTCGGCGAAGGGACAGTATTTCCGTAGCCTGGCTATTTCTAGTTCGATGAGTCCCGGCATCAAAATTAGTCGGGATATGGTACTAGCCGAAATAAGGTAATTTCTCCGGTACAACTGGTTTTTAAATTGATGAAGGAATAAATTATGGTCAGACCAGAAAAACAATTACAAGTTGAACAGATTTCAAAAAAGTTTCGAGAAGCTAATAGTGTTTTCCTGACTGATTTTAGTGGATTGAATGTGGAAGAAATAACCAAATTGCGGCGTTCATTGCGAGAGGCATCTGTCGACTTTAAAGTTGTGAAAAACACTTTAGCCCGACGATCATTACAGGAAGTTGGTTATGAAGAAATTTTAGATTCCCTTCGAGGGCCGACTGCATTTGCGTTTGCCATGGATGATCCTGTGGCTGCTGCGCGCATCATTATGGATTTCGCTAAGAAGACAGAAAAGCCTAAAATAAAAGGGATTATTTTTGAAGGGCGAGTTCTTGATGCTTCCGAAGCATCGATGATAGCTGCTCTACCTCCCCGAGAAGTGTTGATTGCCAGGGTAGTGGGAGGAATAAGTTCACCTTTAGTAGGTTTTGTGGGTGGATTGCAAGCAATACTCCGTAACTTAGTAGGCGTATTAAATGCTGTTTGTGAAAAAAAATCGGAATAGTTTATTCAACGAATTGAAATGGAGGTAAGATTAAGATGGCTGAGAAAACCGAAGAAGCTGTAGTCGAAACCCCGAAGAAAAAGACGACCCGGACGAAAAAAGCAGCGTCAACTGGTTCGACGGTTGAAAAGATCGTCGAGTCTATTAAGCAATTGACAGTTTTGGAACTTTCTGAACTGGTTAAAGCCTTAGAAGCGGAGTTTGGGGTAACGGCAGCAGCCCCAGTAGCAGCTATGCCTGCTGGAGGCGTGCCCGGTGCTCCAGCTGCAGCGCCCGAGGCAGAAGCTGAAGAGAAAACGGAATTTGATGTTGTTCTTACCAGTTTTGGGAATAACAAAATTCAAGTAATTAAGGTAGTGCGAGCATTGACCGGTTTGGGACTTAAAGAAGCCAAAGATTTGGTAGATAATGTTCCAAATCCAGTAAAAGAAGGTATTCCAAAAGAAGAAGCAGAGAAGATTAAAAAAGAATTAGAAGAAGTTGGCGCTACCGTAGAACTTAAATAACGGATTTTTAACTAATTTGTGTACAATTATGAGCCAAAAAACAATGAATAGAAGGAAATCATTTGCAAAGATTCCAATTGTGGCAGAGCCCCCAGATTTTTTAGAGATGCAATTGAAGTCTTTCAATGATTTTCTTCAGCCCGATGTGCCGCCTAGTCAGAGGGAAGACAAGGGGCTTCAGGCGGTATTTAAAAGCGTTTTCCCGATTACCGACACGCGAGGAAATTATCTCCTTGAATTTGTAGAATATTACGTCGAAAAACCTCGCTACTCGGTGAAGGAATGTAAGGAGCGCGGAGTTACTTATTCTGTGCCCCTCAAGGCAAAATTGCGTTTATCTTATCGAGAAGAAGCTTCTGATACTGCCGAATACGTTGATACAGTAGAACAGGTGGTTTATTTAGGATTCATCCCTTTGATGACAGAAAAGGGAACATTTATCATTAACGGGGCTGAACGGGTTGTGGTAAGTCAATTGCATCGCTCCCCAGGAGTGTTTTTTGATGAAACAACCCATCCTAACGGAGCCAAAATATATTCAGCACGGATTATTCCGTTTCGGGGATCATGGATTGAATTTACTACTGATATTAATGATATCATGTACGTGTACATTGATCGTCGTCGCCATTTTCCGGTAACTACATTGTTGCGGGCACTTGGCTATTCCTCCGACGATCAATTGCTTGAACTTTTTGGATTAGTAGAAGAAGTTTCTCTCCAATCGGATGATATCGAAAAACACTTTGGTCGGAAAATTTTTGCCGATGTAGTGGATACTACAACCGGTGAGATCATCGTTGAGAAAGATGCGGTGTTGGATGAGGAAACTACGACCAAGTTAAAATTCCACAACATTGAAACTGTTAAGCTGTTGCAAAGTGGGGAGTCATTATTGGGTCCGGATCTTATTAGCAATACGTTGCGCAAAGATAGTGCTCGGACAGAAAAAGCAGCATTAGAGCAAATATATGCGCAATTTCGTGTTGGTGAACATCCTGACACAGAAACGACGCGTAATCTTATCGGACGGCTATTTTTCAATCCAAAACGCTATGATCTGGGATTAGTGGGTCGTTACCGCATTAATCGAAAGTTAGGGCTAAACATTCCCGAGAACGTTACTACTCTTACCAAAGAGGATATTGTAGCAATTGTTAAGTATTTGATTGATCTCCGTGCAGGTAAACGCACTCCTGAGGATATTGACCACCTGGGCAATCGGCGAGTCAGGACAGTGGGAGAACAGCTATCGGCTCAGATGAATCTTGCATTCATGCGAATGGTACGTATGATTCGAGAACGAATGAACTTAAGAGATATTGAACGACCTACTCCTCAGGATCTGGTTAATGCTCGAACTATTCTCTCGGTGATTAATACCTTTTTTGGTACCAGCCAGTTGTCGCAATTTATGGATCAAACCAATCCGTTAGCGGAATTGACACATAAGCGTCGTTTGAGTGCACTTGGGCCCGGCGGGTTAACTCGTGAACGCGCTGGTTTTGAAGTCCGGGATGTCCATTACACCCATTACGGACGCCTTTGTCCTATTGAGACTCCAGAAGGCCCTAACATCGGTTTAATTTCTTCGTTGACTACTTACGCCAGAATCAATGATTTGGGTTTTATCGAAACACCTTATCGCAAAGTTGAAAATGGGAGGGTAACTAATAAAATTGAATATCTCTCCGCAGATGATGAAGATCAGTACGTCATTGCCCAGGCTAATGCTCCCATCGATGAACAAGGATACTTCTTACATGATCGTATTAAAGCGCGATTCAAAGGTGAATTTCCCGTTGTATCTCCAGAAAAAGTAGACTATATGGATATTGCTCCTACCCAGATAGTAAGTGTAGCGGCAGCGTTGATTCCGTTTTTGGAACACGATGACGCTAACCGTGCTTTGATGGGATCGAACATGCAGCGACAGGCGGTGCCGTTATTGCAAACTGAAAGCCCTCTGGTCGGTACCGGAAGCGAAGAGAAAGTAGCACGAGATTCGCGCAGCTTAATTATTTCCGATGTGGATGGAGTAGTAGAAAAAGTGAGTGCTACTGAGATTGTTATTCGCCGAAAACAGACTTCTGATGCACAGTCTTCGCTTGAGGAGCTTTTGAATTTTGATGATCCAGAACGAGTGGTTTACACATTAACGAAATTTGCCCGCACTAATCAGGATACTGTAATTAACCAGAGACCCCTGGTAGATGTAGGTACTGAAGTAACTAAAGGGCAGGTATTGGCTGATGGGTGTGCTACCGACAATGGCGAGCTGGCACTTGGGCGCAACGTATTGGTAGCTTATTTGCCCTGGCGAGGATATAATTTTGAAGATGCTATTGTGATTTCTGAACGAGTAGTGCAAGAAGATATTTACACCTCTATTCACGTAGAAGAGTTTGAGTTGCAGGTTCGGGATACTAAGCGTGGCGAAGAAGAACTTACTCGCGAAATTCCCAATGTTAGCGAGGAAGCTACTAAAGATCTGGATGAGAATGGAATTATTCGGATTGGAGCAGAGGTTCAGGCCGGTGACATCATGGTAGGTAAAGTGACTCCAAAAGGAGAAACGGAACCTACTCCTGAAGAGAAATTACTTAAAGCTATTTTTGGCGACAAAGCCGGTGATGTCAAAGACGCCTCCTTAAAAGCACCTCCAGGAATGAAGGGAGTAGTGATTGATACTCGACTTTTCTCTCGTAAGAAAAAAGATACACGAACCAAAAAGAAAGAAAAGAAACTTCTGGAACAATTGGATATTCAGCTGCAAGAGAAAGAAAAACAGCTACGAGCGGTTAGAGATCAGAAGTTAAAGAAACTCCTAGAAGGCGAAATTTCTGCTGGTATGAGAGATGAGATTGCAGGCAGGGTGATTATTCGGAGCGGTACAAAGCTAACACAGGAAAATCTGAAAAGGGTTAATTTTGATCGACTCAATCCCTCTGCATCTTGGACGCAAAATCCGGAAGTCAACGAGGCAATAAAGCTGGTGTTTGAGAAGTACAATGAAAAGCTAACGGAAATCTTCGATCGCATTGAACAAGAGAAGCACAAAATTCAAAGTGGGGACGAATTACCGCCGGGTATTGTACAATTGGTCAAGGTCTACGTGGCCAAGAAGCGTAAGTTGATGGTTGGGGATAAGATGGCGGGGCGTCATGGCAACAAAGGAGTAGTAGCGAAGATTGTACCTGTAGAAGATATGCCTCATTTAGCGGATGGTACACCAGTGGATATTGTTCTTAATCCATTAGGAGTTCCCTCACGAATGAACTTAGGTCAAATTTTGGAAGCTAATTTAGGTTGGGCTGCTCATAAGTTGGGAATAAAATATGCCTCACCAGTGTTTGATGGAGCAAGCTTAGCGGAAGTCCGTGAGGAATTGCGCAAAGCAGGATTGCCAGAGGACGGTAAGGTGACATTGTATGATGGTCGTACCGGCGAGCCTTTTGATGCCCCCGTAACAGTAGGCTACATTTACATGATGAAGCTTTCTCATCTGGTAGAGGATAAGATTCACGCTCGTTCTATCGGGCCATACTCACTTATTACTCAGCAGCCATTGGGTGGCAAAGCACAATTTGGAGGCCAACGTTTCGGCGAAATGGAGGTATGGGCTCTGGAAGCTTATGGTGCTGCGCATACGTTGCAAGAAATATTGACAGTGAAATCGGATGATGTAAAGGGTCGATCCAAGGTCTACGAGGCCATCGTTAAGGGGGACAATTTACCTGAACCAGGAGTCCCCGAGTCGTTTAATGTCTTAGTGAAAGAACTTCAGGGGCTCTGTTTGGATGTAGATTTGGAGTAAAATTCATCCATAGTAAGAGAAAGATTTAACCAATTGGAGGATCTACCCTTGTTAACCATGAAAACCGACATTCAAAAAGGTACAACCAACCGACGCTTTTCGCGCATTTATATCGGTTTGGCTTCTCCGGATAAAATCTTGGAATGGTCGCATGGAGAAGTTCTAAAACCAGAAACAATTAATTATCGTTCCTATAAACCAGAGAAGGATGGATTGTTTTGCGAGAAGATTTTTGGTCCGGTAAAAGATTACGAATGTCATTGTGGTAAATACAAGCGTATTCGCTATAAAGGGATTGTCTGCGATCGGTGTGGTGTAGAAGTAACAACCAAGAGTGTTCGACGGGAGAGGATGGGACACATTACTTTGGCAGTCCCGGTGGTCCACATCTGGTTCTGGAAATCCTTACCTTCTAAAATTAGCTATATACTTGGTCTTTCTATTAAGGATTTAGAGAAAATCATCTATTATGAGTCCTATGTAGTAATCCAGCCGGGCAACAGTGGCCTGAAAGAAAAAGAACTAATAAACGAAGATGAATACTACCGATTGATGTCCGAGTTCGGTGCTGAATCGGATGGTAAGGACTCTGAGGACGAGTTTGTGGCTAAAACCGGGGGTGAAGCAATTTTAGAATTACTAAAGCGGGTCGATATTGAGCAACTGTCCAGCGAATTGCGTGCACAGGCACGTGTTGAAACCTCATTCCAACGTAAGATGGAGATTTTGAAGCGACTTAAGGTAATTGAGGCTTTTAAACCACGTGACGAAGGGCGGGTTAATAAACCAGAGTGGATGGTATTAACGGTTTTGCCAGTTATTCCCCCTGAACTTCGACCATTAGTACCTCTGGAAGGCGGACGTTTTGCTACCTCCGACTTGAATGATTTGTACCGACGAGTGATTATTCGTAATAATCGACTAAAAAAGCTGATGGAAATTAGAGCGCCAGAAGTTATCCTCAAAAATGAAAGACGGATGCTTCAAGAGGCGGTGGATTCGTTGTTGGACAATGGCCGCAAGACTGTGGCTGTGCGTAGTGATGGTAATCGGGCTTTGAAGTCCCTTTCCGACATGCTTAAAGGCAAGCAAGGTCGTTTCCGACAGAATTTGTTGGGAAAGCGTATTGACTATTCTGGACGTTCGGTAATTGTGGTGGGACCGGAGCTAAAAATACACGAATGCGGTTTGCCTAAAGAAATGGCTTTGGAGCTATTTAAGCCGTTTGTAATTAACAGATTAGTAGAACGTGGTTTGGTCAAAACGGTCAAGAGTGCTAAAAAGCTGGTGGAACGTAAGGGTCCAGAGGTTTGGGATATTCTGGAAGAAGTTATTGAAGATCATCCTGTAATGTTGAATCGTGCACCTACTTTGCACCGTTTGGGGATTCAAGCTTTTCAGCCAGTGCTGGTGGAAGGTAAAGCTATTCGTATTCATCCGTTGGTATGTGCGGCTTTTAATGCTGATTTTGACGGCGATCAGATGGCTGTTCACATTCCTCTTTCCTATGAAGCCCAGGCCGAGGCCGCTGTGTTGATGCTTGCCAGTCATAATGTGCTTTCGCCAGCGCATGGTAAACCCCTGGCAATTCCCAGTCAAGACATGGTAATTGGGTGTTATTATTTAACTAAGGTAAAACCAGGTGAACTTGGAGAAAGCAAGGTCTTCTCTTCTCTGGATGAGGTTATTATTGCTTACAACGATCAAAAAGTAGGATTACATGCTCGAATTAAGGTACGAATTAATGGTGAACTGGTAGAAACTACAACCGGCCGAGTGATATTTAATCAGATAGTTCCGGATAAGTTGCAGTTCATCAATGAACTTTTAACCAAAAAACGTATCGAAGAAATTGTTGCAGACTGTTACAAGCTATTGGGCAATTATGAAACCGTGAAATTCCTGGATCGTCTGAAAGATCTTGGATTTACCTATGCCATGAAATCAGGTGCTACTATTGGAATGGATGATGTTTTAGTTCCTGAGGAAAAGGATAAGTTTGTCGAACAGGCCTATGAAATGGTGGAAAAGATTCAGAATCAATACGAACGTGGCATAATTACTGATGGCGAGCGTTACAACAAGATCATCGATATTTGGACTCATACGACTAACGAAGTTGCAGAGAAGATGTTTGTGCATTTGAGAAAGTCACAAGATGGATTTAATCCGTTGTTTATGATGGCCGATTCAGGAGCGCGGGGCTCTAAAGAACAAATTCGTCAGTTAGCCGGCATGCGGGGGTTGTTTGCAAAACCGCAAAAGAAAATGACAGGTTCCATAGGCGAGATCATCGAGTCGCCAATTACTGCCAACTTCAAAGAAGGTTTGACAGTGTTGGAGTACTTCATTTCAACCCATGGAGCGCGCAAAGGTTTGGCTGACACTGCTTTGAAGACAGCCGACGCTGGCTATCTAACTCGTCGGTTGGTTGATGTGGCCCAGGACGTAACCATCACTATTGAAGATTGTGGCACGATTATGGGATTGCGGATTTCTGATCTCAAAGAGGGAGAAGAAGTAATTGAACCGATGCGTGATCGTATCCTGGGTCGGGTAGCGGCCGAGGACGTGTTTAATCCGGAAACCGATGAAATTATTGTTGAAGCTGGCCAACTTATTGATGAAGACATTGCCGATAGGATATCCAACGCTGGTATTGAATCGGTTTACATTCGTTCGGTGCTAACCTGTGAAGCACCACTTGGTGTGTGTGCCAAGTGCTATGGGCGCAATTTAGCCACTGGCAAAATGGTAGATATTGGTGAGGCAGTAGGGATAATGGCTGCTCAAAGTATTGGTGAGCCAGGTACTCAATTGACTTTAAGGACTTTTCACATCGGTGGTACTGCCAGCCGTATTGCAGCTCAATCTCAGGTGGTGGCTAAGACTGCCGGAGTGGTCAAATACGAAAATGTGCGTATCATTAAACAAGAAGATGGCACATCGATTTCTGCCCGTCGGAACGGACGAATAAAGATCATTGATGAAAATAATCGTGTGGTTGCTAACTTTGTAGTACCCTATGGTGCAATTCTCACAGTAGAAGATGGACAGGCAGTAGAAGAAGGCCAAGTTTTGTTCCGATGGGATCCCTACTCAGCTACTATTCTCTGCACTCACACCGGAAGGGTAAAATTTGAGGACATTGTCGAAAATGTAACATACAAAGAAGAATTGGATGAAACCACTGGTTTACGCCAACGAGTAATAATAGATACACGTAATCGCAATTTGAGTCCTCAAATTGTGATTGTTGATGAAGAGGGGAGGCATTTAGAAACTCATATTCTCCCGACCCGTGCTTTTTTGATGGTGCGCGATGGGCAACAAGTTCACGCTGGTGATGTGTTAGTAAGAATTCCGCGCGAGATAGCCAAAACACGTGACATCACTGGTGGATTACCACGAGTGGCCGAGTTGTTCGAAGCACGTCGCCCCAAAGACCCGGCGATCGTCACTGAAATTGATGGCGTAGTTGAATTCGGAGAGGTACGCAAGGGAGTTCGTAAGCTCATCGTCAACTCTCATGATGGTATGGATAGGCGAGTTTATGTCATCCCGTACGGTAAACACGTGTTAGTCCACGATGGTGATATTGTGAGTGCTGGCGAGAAGCTCACTGAAGGTGCGGTAGCACCTCAGGATATTCTTAATATTCTTGGGCCTAATAAGGTGCAAGAGTACTTGGTTAATGAGATTCAGGAAGTGTACAGGCTTCAGGGAGTTCGGATTAACGACAAGCACATCGAAATTATTGTACGTCAGATGCTTCAGAAAGTGCGTGTGGAAGACCCCGGTGATACCATGTATCTTGAGGGCGACATTGTGGATAAAACACGTTTCTTGCAAGATAATGAAAAAATAATGGAAAAAGTGGTAGTTGTTGATCCTGGTGATTCTAAATTTCATCAGAATAAATTGGTAGATCGGGAAGAGTTTGAGAAAATCAACAAACGTTTGGACATAGCTGGTAAGCGATTGGCGAAATCCAGACCACCCAAGCCTGCTACTTTTACACCGATACTCTTGGGGATTACTAAAGCTGCGTTGTCTACCGAAAGTTTCATTTCGGCTGCTTCTTTCCAGGAAACTACTCGAGTTTTAGCTGATGCAGCTATTGCCGGTAAAGTAGATTATCTCTACGGGCTCAAGGAAAATGTAGTGATGGGCAATTTGATTCCTGCAGGTACAGGCTTAAATAAGTACGCTGATTTGATTGTATTGCCAAAGGCTGCAGCAGAAGAAGAAAAAGAAGAAAAAAAAGAAGAAGCCGAGGTTTCGGTGGTTAATTCAGATGTAGTTAAGTAAGGAATGTTGAAATTTTGAAAAATAATTGTTGACAAAGAGGAAAATTTGTATTAAATTTAACGCTTGTTTGTCAGGAGGTATGATTTGCCAACTATCAATCAATTAATTCGGTTTGGCAGGGAGAGAATAACAAAGAAGAACAAGGTCCCTGCTTTGCGAGCCTGCCCTCAGAGACGAGGAGTTTGTACGCGGGTTTACACTTCGACACCCAAAAAGCCTAATTCAGCTCTGCGTAAGGTAGCCCGGGTACGATTAACTAATGGAATAGAAGTCACAGCTTACATTCCTGGTGAGGGTCATAATTTGCAAGAACACTCGATTGTGTTAATTCGAGGAGGCAGGGTAAAAGACCTACCGGGTGTTCGTTACCATATTATCAGGGGTGCACTGGATACAGCTGGTGTTGAAGATCGTAAAAATGGTCGCTCCAAATACGGTACAAAGTTAAAGAAATAGTATTAAGTTAAAAAAATTGGAGTTTAAATGCCAAGAAGGAGACGGGTTCCGAAACGTGAAATATTACCAGATCCTAAATATCATAGCCAATTAGCTGCAAAGTTTATTAACAATATTATGCGGCGTGGCAAGAAGAGTGTGGCCGAGTCAATTTTTTACACTGCGCTGGAGCTTATCGAGAGTAAGGTCAAGGCAAACGGTTTAGAGGTTTTCCAGAAAGCAATCGAGAACGTACGGCCACTTTTGGAAGTAAAATCCAGGCGCGTAGGGGGAGCTACTTATCAGGTACCGGTGGAGGTACCCACAGACCGTAGCATAGCTTTAGCTATGCGGTGGCTAATAAATTCTGCCAAGGCACGTTCCGAGAAGACTATGGCAGAGAAACTGGCCAACGAGATTATTGCTGCTTCTAAAAAAGAAGGAGCGGCTATTAAAAAACGTGAAGATACACACAGAATGGCCGAGGCAAATAAGGCTTTTGCACATTTCCGATGGTGAGTGAAAGCAATCGACGATCAACTTGGGTTATGAAAGGTAAGTTAGAACAATATGGCACGAGAGTATCCAATAGAGCGGACACGAAATATCGGCATTATGGCTCATATCGACGCCGGCAAAACTACTACAACGGAACGAATTCTGTTCTATACTGGTCGGATTCATCGAATGGGCGAAGTGGATGAAGGCTCTACTACTACCGATTGGATGGAACAAGAAAAAGAGCGAGGGATTACTATTACCTCGGCATCTGTAACCTGCTTTTGGAAAAATTATCGGATAAATATTATCGATACGCCAGGGCACGTAGATTTCACTGCAGAGGTGGAACGTGCTCTGAGAGTCTTAGATGGAGGAATTGTCATTTTTTGCGCAGTTGGTGGTGTGGAACCTCAATCGGAAACTGTATGGCGACAAGCAGATAAATATCGAGTACCTCGCATTGCTTTTGTTAATAAGATGGACAGAGTAGGTGCTGATTTTTACAATGTTATTCAGATGATGGAAGACAGATTAGGAGCTGTCCCATTGCCTTTACAGCTCCCCATGGGCCAAGCAGATATGTTTACCGGAATAATAGATCTGGTTTCTATGCGAGGTGTTGTTTACCATGAAGAAACTCTGGGGCAAAGGTGGGAAGAAATCGAAATTCCTAAAGGTTTAAGGGAAATTGCTAATGAATACAGACAAAAAATGATTGAAACTCTCTCGGACTATGATGAGCATCTTATGGAAAAGTATTTGGAAAGTGAAGAAATAAGCGAGGCAGAAGTTAAAGCAGCTATTCGCAAAGCAACTTTGGATGTGCGGGTTACGCCAGTACTCTGTGGTTCTGCAGTAAGGAACAAAGGTATTCAACGGTTGTTGGATGCGGTAGTAGATTATTTGCCAGCTCCGGTAGATTTAGCCAGCGTAAAGGGCACCAATCCTAAAACAAGAAAAGAAGAAGTTCGTATTCCGTCAGATGATCAACCATTTTCTGCTCTAGTTTTTAAGATTGTAAGTGATCCCTATGTGGGTAAGTTGAGTTATTTTCGAGTCTACTCTGGCAAGGTTACTGTAGGTAGCCGAGTATTGAATGCAAATACTGGGCGGATGGAGCGTTTAGGACGCCTGCTGTTAATGCAAGCTAATAAGCGTGAAGATATTACTGAAGTATTTACTGGCGATATTGTTGCTGTAGTTGGGCTAAAGAAAACTAAAACAGGCGATACATTATGCGATGAACGTCATCCAATTATTTTGGAAAAGATGGCTTTCCCTGAGCCGGTTATTTCAATAGCTATTGAGCCTAAGACAAAGGCCGATCAAGATCAACTGACAGAGGCTTTGCAAAAATTGGCTGATGAAGATCCTACGTTTCAAATCAGGACCAACGAAGAGACAGGTCAGACTTTAATTTCCGGGATGGGGGAGTTGCATCTAGAGATTCTAATCGATCGCTTAATGCGAGAATTTAAGGTACAGGCAAATGTGGGACAACCTCAAGTTGCTTATCGAGAAACCATTCGACGTAAAGTGACTGCTGAAGGTAAATTTATCCGTCAAACTGGTGGTCGGGGACAATATGGACATGTTGTAATTGAGGTTGAACCAGCCGAGAAGGGAACAAAATTTGTGTTTGAAGACAAGATTACTGGGGGAGTAATACCAAAGGAGTACATCAATTCCGTACGAGAAGGAATCGAAGAAGCAATGGGGAATGGAGTTCTGGCTGGTTATCCTTTAGTAGACATCAAGGTTTCTTTGATTGATGGGTCCTATCATCCGGTAGACTCTTCGGATTTAGCCTTTAAAATTGCTGGTTCGATGGCTTTACAAGAAGCGGTTGCTAAGGCCGATCCTGTTTTGCTTGAGCCGATGATGGAATTGGAAGTGGTAACACCAGAGGAATACCTGGGGGATATAATAGGCGATTTAAACAGCCGCAGGGGGAAAATTTTGGGTATTGTTCCGCGTAAAGATGCACAGGTGATAGCGGCAATCGTGCCGCTCAGCGAAATGTTTGGGTATGCTACCACATTGCGCTCTTTAACGCAAGGGCGCGCTATTTATACTATGGAATTTGCGCATTATCAACAAGTTCCCCAGGCTGTCGCAGATCAACTATTAGAAAAGGTATGAGAGTGGAAAAAATAGCTCAATTTAATAGTGAAGGGAGGAACTAACAATGGCAAAAGAGAAATTTCAACGCACTAAGCCGCACGTCAATATTGGAACGATTGGACATGTAGACCACGGGAAAACCACGTTAACGGCGGCGATTACTTATTATCTAGCCCGCAAGGGCTTGGCCCAGGAGCGTAGTTACGATGAAATTGATAATGCCCCGGAAGAAAAAGCCCGAGGGCTGACAATTAATGTACATCATGCTGAATATGAAACCGAAAAACGGCATTATGCTCATGTAGACTGCCCGGGACACGCAGACTTTATCAAAAATATGATCACCGGAGCAGCACAAATGGACGGTGCAATTTTGGTCGTAAGTGCCGCCGATGGACCAATGCCACAAACACGGGAACACATCCTATTAGCCAGACAGGTGGGAGTGCCCCGTATTGTGGTCTTCTTGAATAAGGTAGACCAGGTAGATGATCCTGAACTATTGGAATTGGTGGAATTGGAAATTCGTGACTTGTTGAATCAGTACGAGTTTCCTGGTGATGAAGTTCCTATTATTCGGGGAAGTGCCTTGGAAGCTCTAACTCATCCCGATGACCCAGAGAAGACTAAATGTATTGAAGAGTTGATAAAGGCAATTGATGAGTACATTCCTACTCCTAAGCGAGATGTGGATTTGCCTTTCTTAATGCCAGTTGAAGATGTGTTTAGTATTACTGGACGTGGTACGGTGGGTACGGGACGAATTGAACGCGGTAGAGTGAAAGTTGGTGATGAGGTAGAAATCGTTGGTATGGGTTTGAAACGAAAAACAGTGGTAACTGGCGTGGAGATGTTCCGTAAGATTCTGGATGATGGTCAGGCAGGGGATAATGTAGGATTATTGTTGCGAGGAGTAGATAAAGATGAACTAAAGCGGGGAATGGTAGTAGCTGCTCCGGGAAGTATTACGCCTCATACCCAATTCAAAGCGCAAGTTTACGTACTGACCAAAGAAGAAGGTGGTCGTCATACACCATTTTTCAATGGTTATCGCCCACAGTTCTACTTCCGTACCACAGACGTAACGGGAACAATTAAGTTGCCAGAAGGTGTAGAAATGGTAATGCCTGGTGATAATGTAAACATGGAAGCAGAGCTTATTACTCCCATTGCTATGGAAGAAGGATTGCGCTTTGCTATTCGTGAAGGTGGACGTACTGTAGGTGCAGGTGTAGTAACCGAAATCATTAAATAGTTTGATAGCTTCGTTTTGCAAGAACGTGGAGTGAATAAATGCCAGGTCAAAGGATTAGGATTAAGTTAAAAGCTTACGATCATCGACTTATCGATAAATCGACTGACAAGATCATTAGAACTGCTCAATCTACTGGGGCGGCTATATCTGGGCCGATTCCATTGCCAACCAAGCGAACGGTTTATACTGTGTTGCGGTCGCCACATGTGGATAAGAAATCTCGAGAACAGTTCGAGACCAGAATTCATAAGCGCTTAATCGATATCCTGAATTCAACCCCGAAGACCATTGATGCTTTGATGAAGTTGGAGTTGCCTGCTGGTGTCGACGTAGAAATTAAAGTCTGATAGGGAGAAAGATGCGAACATGATTGGTTTAATCGGAAGAAAGTTAGGAATGACCCGCATCTTTGACGAGGAGGGTCGCCATGTGCCGGTTACGGTTATTGAAGCAGGTCCTTGCTATGTAACCCAGATTAAGACCGTGGACAAGGATGGTTATGTTGCAGTACAACTGGGTTTTCGTGAAAAAAAAGAAAGTCGAACCACAAAACCGTTATTGGGTCATTTTAAAAAAGCCAATACGAAACCTACTTATGTACTGCAAGAATTTCGCGATTTTGATAATTGGCAAAATCTGAAGCTAAGCGATGAAATTAAAGTGGATATCTTCTCGCCAGGTGATGT
>Ga0164310_10001175_pt1 | contig 14604 bp, 9 predicted proteins | sample GuaBasSedimGuay1_FD_121795 | JGI IMG/M metagenome (GOLD analysis project Ga0164310, IMG submission 121795) | Subseafloor sediment microbial communities from Guaymas Basin, Gulf of California, Mexico - Guay1, Core 4569-9, 0-3 cm | ecosystem: Environmental > Aquatic > Marine > Hydrothermal vents >... | reverse complement strand
AGAAGTCAGATTGACAGACATCATGAAGTTGATGCTTTAATTTCCGGTCCGGCGAAAGGAAGAGAACTTTTCCTTCTTCAGAGAGCAACCCCTTCTTGAAAAGTTCTACCACAACCATTAAAGCGACATTTGTTTTCCCCATCCCTGTAGGGAGCAAAAGAACAGATGCGCGTTTATTTTTTTCAAACAAACTTTGCAGGATCTTCTCTGCAGCATTAATCTGGTATTTTCTGGGGGAAAAAGACAGTTCCTCGATGCATTCCAAAGTCAAGCTAAACACACTCTTTTGCTTTTGTATTTTTTTAAATCATAATAGAAGTATAAAAGACTTGAGGTGATAATAATTTAGAAGCAAAAAGGCTTTCAAAAATGAAAAATTATTGACAAGTCTGAAAAATGAACCGCTAGAACTGTTTTTTTACTATAGTAATTAGAACAGAACAAGAAAACAAAGGTGGTGCCGGGGACGGGATTTGAACCCGCGAGTGCATACACACAACGGATTAGCAATCCGTCTCCCTGCCAGGCTAGGACACCCCGGCAAATAGCAAGTAAATTACAACTTGAGCTTTAATAACACTTTAAAAAAATTTGTGGTTGAGTTGTGATTAGTGAAATTAGCACAAAGAACTCTTCGCTAAAAGAAAACATCTATTTACTAATTGGCTTTAGATAGTAAATATGAATGACTGGACTAAGCGCATTCCTGAAAAATATAAAGACCATTTACTGAAGGTACGAGAACAGCAGCTACAAATAGCCAAGAAACTTGAATTGCAAAAAGGGATTTCTTTAGAAGAAGTACAGCTTGTAGCAGGATTTGATACAGCATTCGATGATGAAAATAACATTGCTTGTAGCGCTGCTGTAACAGTAGATATTGAAACATTAGAAACTGTTGAAAAACAATTCACTTATTTTAAACCAAAAATACCATATGTCCCAACGTTTCTTTATGAGCGAGAAGGGCCAGGCTATAAGAAACTCTTTCAACAAATCAAGGAAGAGCCAGATGTTTTGCTTTTTGATGGGAATGGTATTTTACATCCTTTTGGTTGTGGGTTAGCAAGCCAAATAGGTTATGAGTTAAAAAAGCCAACTATTGGCGTAGCAAAAAAATTACTGCTAGGTACTTTTGAAGGCCCTTTGAAAGAAGGAGGTTATTCGGAAATTATACATCACGAGCAAGTTCTTGGCGTAGCCTTTCAATCGCTTCCATCACCAGCCAAACCAATTTTTATTTCCCAAGGAAACTACATTAACCTTAAAACGGCTGTAAATGTTGTTCGTTTTTTTACGCAAACACAACAATTTCAGAAGAAACTTCCTTTACCTTTATTTTTAGCACATTTATTTGCAAAAGAGAAATTAGGCAAAGAATAGAAAAGCGTTGTTTGCTCGAAGCAAGCTTTTGTCAAGAAAATCTTTCTCCTAGAAAATAGTGGAAATTTCTCAAACCAAAATTTAATATTGGTAATCGAGGAGAATATCTCAGAGTTAGCGAATACTAAGAGGAGCACGAATGTGGCAAAAAGAGAACCCTTTTTTGCACGCTTAGGGAAATTTGTAGCAAAACAATACAAGAAAATACTCCTTGTTTGGCTGGTAATTGTTAGTGGAGCGATCTATCCTGCCATTCGACTAAACGATGTTTTAAATTATAATGAGATGGATTTTCTCCCAAAAGACCTCGAGTTTCACGAAGGAAAAGCTATCTTTGACGAATATTTCCCTTCAAATGCAACGGGGAATACGATAATCGTTATGCAAGCGATTAGTGGTTTAATCACTTCCGAAGAAAACTTAGAGTACATCAAAAGTTTAACTGAAAGAATTTACCAAGAATTTAATGAAAGCATTTACACCGTTCAAAGTATTTTAACAGTCTTCGATAAATACAACAACTCATATTGGGAGAAAGTCAACGAAGTATTAAACGCGTATCATAACTTGCTAGCAAAAAACATCTCCGTATTAAATCAAGAAATGTACCGAAAATTTGATGAAAAAATCAACGCAACAGAACAAATCGCAAATCTTTTCACTAAATATTGGTTCAACTTCTCTCGAACAGTCTACTATGGAAAGTATAATACAACCCTCTTCTCAACAGGACCAAATGCTACCATTTATCAAATTATTAATGATTTTACAAACTTTACAGAAGGATTTGCTATTACCCCCAATTATATTGATGAAGTTTTTTCAATTGTAAATGAAACACTACCGGGAATTGAAACAGTAAATGACACTCTCGTCCATGAGATTGCTCTTCGAGAAACAAATTCGACCCTATTCAACCTCTTAAATTATACAGAAGGGATCACACCAGAGGAATATATGCAAATCCATTACCCACTTTTAGAGTATTATGCTTCAACATGGACGGATGTTTTTACGGAATTACTTACTACAAATGGAACAATAATTGTAGATGGAGGAACTATTACAAATAATCTCTATGAGAATAGCAATTACTCGAGTGCCTTCACAAGTCAAGCAAATGTTTGGAGACGATTAACACTAGTAAACAAGTCGGTTTTTACAAGCCTTAATTTAGACCCCTTTGTCTTGAATGAAACATTAGCTCTCCTCGATTTAACAGCTATTTATGAAAAGGCAGCTGAATTTCTAGGGGTGCCCGAGTTAGAAATAGAAGAAGCATTTCAACCATTCATTCCCACAATAATTGAGAGTGTTTTTAACATGGGCAGAAATCCAACAAATGAAACAGTTCGAGCTGTAACTGATTTTATCGTTGAAATTGTCCTCTCAATTGTAACAACAATTTTACCGCCACCAACGTCCATTGATGATTTACCCTCTTTACTTACACAATGGTTTGTTAGCCCAGACGAACGGGTTACCTTTGTGTTAATTAACTATAATTCATTCAACAAAACAAGTGAAGAAATTGATGAAGTGATTAATAGAGTAGATGCTGCTATTGGAAAACTGGCCCATGATCTGGCGACAGAATTACAGCTTACACAAACAGCCATTTATCATACGGGCGACGACTTTGTTATGGAAACATGGGTTGAGCAAGCTGAACATGATGCTCGGCGTATTGATATTTTTACCATTGTTTTTGTATTAATTATTTTAATTATTATTTTCGCCAGCTTTCTTGCATCGATAATACCATTAATTGCAATTGGTTCTTCTATAGCAATTTCGATGGCGATTTTATGGTTCATCTCTTTTGGCTTGGAAATTCATTTTTTGGCAAGCCTCTTTCTTACAGTTACTTCTTTGGGAGCAGGTGTAGATTATTGCATCTTCATTTTCTCACGATATGAAGAAGAGCGAAAGAATGGAAAACAAAAAGAAGAAGCCATAGAAATTGCTATCAAATATGCCGGAGAATCAGTGTTTCATTCAGGTTTAACAGTAATGATTGGTTTTGGTGCATTGATAATCCCTGATTTTCCTTTATTGCGTATTTTAGGGATAGCGATGTGTATTGGAATTTCCATTTCAATTCTTTCGGCACTTCTTATTGTTCCCTCAATTATCCTGCTTTTTGGGGAATGTCTTTGGTGGCCAAAGTTTCTTCAAAAAGCATTAAGACCAAAGAGATGGTTTGAAAAAAAACAACCCAAAAAGTCGAATGATGAGCAGAATGAGCTACCGGAGGGGGCACCGCGAATAATTAGAAAGAAGAAGCAAGAAACAGCAACAACAACGGCAAAAGAAAAATGGCTCATTCGTTTTGGACGCAAAGTAACCAAAAATGGTTTAACAATAACGATTTTTGCAATTATTCTTACAACACCGTTTCTCTATTTTGCTTTTACAATGAATACAAGTACAGATATGTTAGGGATGCTTCCTAAAGATTTCGAGGGAACAATAGGGAGAGATATTTTATCAGAAAGGCTGGCAATTGGCGACCCAACACCAGTTCAAGTGATTTTTCATAACCTCAAAGACAATCCTTTAAACACAAGTGTCCTTGCTGACACAGGTTTCTTGTGTTTCGAAATTACACTCCGGAGTAATCTTGATGATAAGACAGCAGGTGTTAGATTAATTAAAACAACCGCTCAACCCTTAGGATTATTAATTCCATATCAAGATCCCTATTATTTGGAATTATATGCTGATTTCATAGAGCCTTATGTTAGTAAGAAAAGCAACACATTTTATCTCGAGATTTTTCTTGATAAAAACCCCTATGATGATCTTTCAGAAAGATTTGTCCAAGAACTACCAGAATTAATTCAGCAAATTATCAATGAGAAACATCTGGATACGTTGCAGGGTGCTGAAATCTATTTTCTCGGGCTTGCGCGGGGATTGTATGAAATCAAGAAAGTAACGGATGATGCCTTCCCCATTGTGCTACCGATTGTGATTTTTGGTGTTTATATTGTTCTTTTTATTCTTTTTGGTTCTTATTTTACTCCGATTCGTCTAATAATAACTATTAGTTTGAGTATTGGTTTTACGCTTGGGGTAATGGTGCTACTCTTCTCATTTGGTTTTCAAGTTCCGATCTTTTGGCTGTTACCATTAATGTTATTCTCGATTTTGATGGGCTTAGGTTTGGACTATGACATTTTCCTCGTTACGCGAATCAAAGAATATTATGACAAAGGATTGAGCAATAGAGAAGCCATAATTCAGGCATTAGACCATACAGCAGTAATTATTACCTCTTGTGGTATCTTAATGGCAACAGCTTATGCAACCTTAATGTTATCAAAATTATGGCATCTTCGAGAGCTGGGATTTGCTTTTGCATTGGCAATTATTTTAGACACCACAGTTATAAGATTAATTCTAGTGCCGGCCATAATGATGTTGATGGAAAAACTCAACTGGGTTGGCCCAAAGAGGTTGATGCGCGCACGTCACCACGATGCAGAATTTCTGCAAAAAGTGAAAGAAAAGTCTTCACTAAAACCTGAGGAGAAAAAAGAGAAGGAAAAATGATTGCCTTTATGTGAATCATTTTTTCGATCCGAGTTGTGACAGAGCGATTTTTTCAAATCCACGAGCATTCGCTAACACAGGGTCTTCTGGGACAATAACCTCATCTGGTGATTTAACAATATTCTGCTCAGTCAAAATGGATTTCATGTTCTCTCCAAAGACTTCTGCCCCTCCGCCGGTGAGAATAACTTTTTCAATCCACGCATCTGGTGGAAGGGTTCCCAAGAGGGTTGACAGCTCATCTACAATTATATTGGAAATGGTTTTCACATAATAACTCAATGTCTCTGAAATGTCAAACTGTTCACCAGCAATCATCACGTTTGTTCGGCCCATTTCGATTGACTTTATCAACTCAAATGGCCGCATGATCTTACCCGTTTGTTGATTAAGATTGCTAGCAATTCGTTCTGCTAGGGTAGTTATAGATTCCTGTACACTACCGCTTGCAGTTCGCATTAAGCGCCCTTCATAAACAGTGAGAATATTCGTTGCACCAGCACCTATATCAATCACTACGGCATCAACTGCCCTGTTTTCACCAGAGGTTTTCAAGATTTCGTAATATGAACCATAACATACTGGCATAACCAAACATTTGTCGATTTTCAAATGAATTTGTTTTTCTTCGCCGGTAGCGTCATTTGCAACATTGATAGTCATCGCACCTTTGAGTCCCGAACTAAGATTGGTCATTTCTTCTTGAGAGCTTGCAACCGGCACTCCTGTTGCAATAACCAAATTTGCATAATCACTTTCAACAAAATTGGAGAGAGCGGCCTTTATAGCAATAATTGCATCTTTTAGGCTTTTCATTTTACCTTTTTCAGCAAGTGGGCGTTTAATTTCACTCTGTAATCGCGCCAGTTCTCCCACAAAAAATTTCCGGCCTTCATCTGTATGAAGGACAAGATTGTTGATCCAACTTTTGTCTGTCCCCAATCCTTTCCAGCCGGGATTTGGATCGCCAATTAAACTTGGGATTTTCACTATTTTTTGACCATTTTTTCCCACGAGTTTGGTAAGGCTCGTCCCGAGATCGATACCAATGGCCAATGTATCAGTTTTTGATGTCTTTTTAGACAATGCATTTTACCCCTATTATAGTTGTATATTTTAACCTTAAAAACAATTGATTATAATACTTTAACGATTGGGGATTTTCAGTAAAAAAATTACGACGAGCGACTTTTTGATGGCTTCTTTTTCAATTGCAACTGTTTTTCAGTTTTCACAGAGGTGGTGCTAACAGGACGAATGATTAGCCCTTCTTGATAACGAGCCAAACGTATTGCCAGTCGTTTTTGGATATAATGAACTAACAATCCTACTAATAAGAATAAAAGTGCAAGTGGTATGAGGATAAGCAGAATCATTTCTGGTTGTTGGGCTTCTATACTGTCAACAATAGAGGCTGGCATATGAAGCACGCGTAAAACCGGCAGGGGATTCAAGGCAAGCCAAGAAAAAATCGCTAAGGCAGCTAAGCGAAAGATTGTTCCTGTGGTAATAATAAGAATTAATCTGGTAATGGAAGGGGTGTAAGCTGAAGCAGATAAAGATACAGCTATAAAAGGATCGTTTTTCTCCAGATGCATATAATATGTTTTTAGGCGGTTATTCAATTTGTCCCAATCCTCCCCCGTATTTATCCTAAAGAGTTTTCGACCAACCAAGCCACGTATCTTTGAAAAAGCAGCCACTATTGCCGGGCGGGAAGGAGTTTCCTCTTTCCCTTTTACCAAAACGTCTGAATGTTGAATGGAGGAAGTTGGTTCTTTTAACTTCTGAGGAGTAACGGTAGTCAATTTGAATTCTTTTATGCGTTTAATATTGCTTGAAATTCTTCTGTGACGATGTATATTTGGGCTTATGACGCTATAGATATAATTTGCTTGAAAACTTAACTCGAGGAATAAATAAAGGAGAAAAGCAGTGATAACTAATTTCGAAAAAATCATTTGAATGATATTTCCACTGTTAAAATTGGTGTCAATTAATAATTTACCATTTAATGAAGCCAAACCCAAAACAATGTTCAAGGCAAAAAAGGAAATGGCAGAAAGACCAGGATTGCATTCACGGATAAAGCCCATACCTGCAATGAAAGCAAAAACAATAGAGGTGATAATACTAAAAGCATAGATTGAGTTAACGATATTTTCTTGTGCAGGAATTTGCATGGGATTAATGATAAGATCCTCAATATTCAACCCTAAAATAGTCCCATTCCCTCCAAAGATTGCATTGTGAATACTCATCATTAAAGCAACGGCATCTGGGTCAGAATAACCAAACATCAATGCAATGCCATACCCTGCAAGAAGAAAAATGAGCTCAAATAGAAAGATGATGAATTTTAATCCCCACCAGAAGAGCTTGAAATTCCAAACACTTGAATCGATTAAACTAATTACTAAACCGAAACCACTGAGGAAAATGAGAATGGCGAAAAGCCTATTGAGATTTAAGAGAAGTTGCATTCGTTTTACTCTTTGTTCTTCTACTCTTGTGGGATCAATTGCTCTCTTAGACAAGACCAACACCTCTTCTTTTGGCTTCTATATATTCATTTATCACCGAGACCAGGAAATCATCTGGACCAACGGAGATGATACCCGCACGATATCGTTGAATGTCTTTGCTCAAGCGATTCCTAATCTCAAAATACTCCTCAGCAATAGCTTCACCGAGGGCTTTTTCTGTGGGACCCAAAAGCTTGTTTTGAATTTCGAAGAAAGGTCCAAAGGGAGAGATAATGACGACATCAAAACCTGCAGCTGATGCTTTTCGCACGCCATCTAGGATATCTTTCCGTTTTCCTTCTAAGTCTGAAATGATAAATAGCAACCCGCGATTACGAGTGCGCATAATTAAATCTTCAACTGCTTTTGAAAGAGAAGAAGGCCCTTGAGGCATAGCATAAGCAAGATCCTCAAGGATTTTGTTGAAATGAGAGGCGCCTTGCCCTGATTTTACATAGGTCTTTATCCGGTTGGTATAAGTGGCTAAACCGAGAAGGTCCTTTCTCTCCTGGGCCATATGCGCAAGTAAAACCACCGCACGGATACTGAATTCTAATTTAGTGTTTCTAATTAATCCTTGCCCCATGCTTTGGGAAGTGTCCAACAAGATCATTACTCGGACATTTTTCTCCGTTTCAAATTCACGAATTTTCAACTTGAGTGTTCTACTATAAGCTTTCCAATCAATATAACGGAAGGCATCTTCGGGGTAATAATCCCGGATGCCCCAAAATTCCATGCCTGTGCCTTTTAATTTTGTTTTATGAATACCAAACATGCGGCCCAATTGACGCTTTGCGCCCAACACTTTTAACTTCTTAATGTCTTCATAGGAGGGGTAGATCAAAATTTCATCAAAGTTGTGTTTAATCTTCTCTTCTTCATAAAATCCCAGCCGGTCATGGATTATGACCTTGGTTGGACCAATTTTATAGAGACCTCTTACGGGTGTTCGGAGAATATAAGAAAACTCTGCTTTTCCGCGAGCACTGATTCTCGTATAGAGATAATTCTCACCCAACACTAAGTCCATCGTTTCGGGGTATGCATCATAAATCTCGAGATGGTCTATTGCGCTGGGGCCACGATTATGAATAATAATCCGCACGTGGATATACTCTCCGGCAAAACATTTCCGTTTATCAAGAACACGTTCGATTTGAATACCTTCAGTATTTGCCTGAATACGAAAGATTGGATAACCAAAGGTTGTTCCTATCACCATGAGGATACCGATTAAGAGAAAATAGAGAACAATGATGTCAGAAATATTATAGAGCGAGGGCTGTTGGGTGATAAGGTAAACAATATCAAAAATAGGTTTTAACCCTTCTAGGGCTAAGCCTATTGAGAGCATAAACAACCCTCCGAAAAGGATAAAGGAACCTCTTTTTGATATCATTTCTCTGCCAGCTCATTCGGTAATTTTCGTTTAATTTATCTGGTTTCCCTAATGGAAACGTTTTGGATTATTTCTTTCAAGATTGTTTGTGCTGTAATGCCCTCCAAGTCTGCTTCTGGTTTTACTATTAACCGATGATAGACGGCATCAATAGCAACACGCTTAACATCATCAGGAACAACGTAGTCCCGACCATTAATTGCGGCATGAGCTTTTGAAGCGCTTAACATAGCAATGCTCGCTCGTGGACTGCCACCCAAGAGTAAGCGGGGGTCAGTTCGAGTGCGAATTGTTATATCACGGATAAATTCAATGATTGCTTGATCAACAAAAACCTCATTGTGAACAAATTGCTGAAGACGGATGATGGTTTCAGGCGTGGTGATTTCGTTTATCTGGTTATCAATAGGTTTATGCTTCAGTTTTATGATCATTTCTTCTTCCGCGGGATTAGGCAAACCAACAACTGATTTCATTAAGAAGCGGTCAAGCTGGGCCTCTGGAAGTGGATAGGTTCCTTCTTGTTCAATGGGATTTTGTGTTGCAATAACAATAAAGGGTGAACTAAGCGGATAAGTATTGCCTTCAATAGACACCTGCCGCTCTGCCATTGCCTCGAGAAGAGCACTTTGAGTTTTCGGAGGGGCCCGGTTAATTTCATCAGCAAGTAAAATGTTGGTAAAGATCGGCCCCCGACGAAGTTTAAAGGTCCCTGAACGTTGGTCAAAGACATTTGTCCCGAGAACATCAGAGGGTAAAAGGTCAGGAGTAAATTGTACCCTTTTATATTTACAACCCAGAGTTGCTGCAAACATTTTCGCCAAGGTCGTTTTCGCAATTCCGGGAACGCCTTCTAATAAAATATGCCCATCACATAAGAGCGTTATAAGCAAATTTTGGACGATCTTTTTCATCCCGATGATATGCTTTGCAAGCTCATCACTGATGCTCTTAGCAATGCGTTCAACGTCTGAGACGCTTACGAGAGAGCTTCTTTTCGAGACTTTTTTCTCCGGTGGTGGAGGAGGAATAAATTCTGCCATTTCTTCATACCCCGATTATTTTTTTTATTTTCTTTTGTTATTTTTTTTCATCATATTCGATGATCGTGACAATTTAATTTTCAAATAGTGGTTTTTGTTGCTGTATCTTCTATATCTTTTAATTCAATAACCAATTGGGTGAATTCTTCTTCGGAAATCTTCTTAGCTTTCCGAATTATGAGCTCAACTCTGTTGAGCGTTTCTTGAACCTTTTTAAAGTTAAAGTCGTAGGGAAAGTGTGTTTGCAATAAGCCGATAATTGTCTCGGCATTTAACTCGTCATCCAGGCCAAATTTCTTTTTAAAACGCCTGTGCAGTCTATTGTAAATGAGATTTAACGCATTGGCAAATTGTTGGTAATTCATATACCAAGCCATCTTTGCTGCAAAAAAGGAGCGCGAGCGTTGTTGTTTTATTTTTGTCATCAACAACGGGGACGGTCCTTTGGACTTTGGATACCGCCGGCGCAAGAAGAGAAAAGTGATAAGGGGAAACAAAGGTGCGAGAAGTGGAAACATTGTAAAGGAGTCTACATAGCGTAAATATAAACTAACATAACTAAACGGATCGATAATACTGAGAAACACCCTTCCACCCGAAGAACTGAGATGAGACTCATCATAATAGATCCTTCCAGTATTATTCCAATCTAACCACTCAAAAATGCGGTTAGTAAGTTCGGCATTATCATAATTGGGCATTTCCATTAATTCATTAATGAAAATACTTGGGTCCGAACAGATAAGAATATTGCCTACCCCAATAGCACTTAATGGTAAAGGAACCATCACAGAGAAAGGAACGCCACGCCACTCATACTCATCTGGATAATAAACGCCTTTTTTAGCGGAAGCAATATCAGTCTCTAACCAGCTATTACTAGAACTAACGGCAATTCCTGATGGAATGGGTACCCCCTGATAGGAAAAAGTGGGGACCCACCGTGTTTCACCGGTTTCATTATTAAAGCCAAGAAATGAAATGGAAGAGGGATAGCTGGTAATGACTCGGCTAACTCCACTAAGAGAAGGCCCGCCGGGAAAGTCTATGAAATTCCTAAGGATAGGCATAACGGGGCTTCGATAATAGGATTGAGCATCCATTAGCAACGAGCCGTTTATTTTTATCCCCGCAAGAGGAAGGGTAGAGAGGCCCAATCCAGATGTATTAATACTACTAACGAACGGGCGCAAAATGGTATTGACAATACCGAGAATGTCATTCGCACGTCCAAAGTCATCTGCAATAATCACACTGCCACCACGCATAATAAAGTAAGCAAGGGCGGCAGTCTCTGTTGGATCAAAAAAGATTGTTGGACCAATAATAGTTAAAACGCCCATTTCATCCAAGCGCGTCAAGGCATTTAAGGTAGAAACTACCGGGTGAAATTCAAAACCTTGTTGCTCTAATTGCACTCGAAGGTCGCTGGTACCATCCCAACCTGTATTATAAATAGAAAATTGTCGAGAACCCTCTTGTCCAATTCGAGTGAATGATAAAAATAATGGCAAACAAAAAATGATAAAAATTATCGAAAGGAGAAATGCATCTTTATCGATTCGTGAAAAGACAGTCTTTTTTTCCTTTTTTGCGATGATTTTTATCTTCTGGTTATTATTTCTTCTTAATTTAATTATCCTTCTTTTTCAAAGCTAATTGAACGTTTTCCAAAGCCTGTTTGCACAAGTGAAAATTATTTTTCGTTATCTTATGATCACTAAAACGCGCTTCCTCATAACGCATTACTAGCATTGTGATGTCCCGGACAGGAACACGATTTGTAGAATTGACAATTCGAGCTAATTCTCTCGGAGAGAGCTTAGTAGCCTCAGAGATAAATAAATCCTGTATACAGAGTAATTCGAATGCACGATAGCACAAGATTACGGCACGACGATAGTCCTTAGCTTTAGCAGCTTCATCAAGCATTTTCATGACTGTCGAAAGATCGAGCCCTTCTCCCAATTCGCCTACAGCAAGAGTCTTTTTCGCTTTCCGGAAGCGCCCGAAAGCATAGATAACTGAAATTAGCACAATTAATGATACAGTTGATACAAGTATTCCAATTGCAAGTTTATCTGACAAATTCAAACCTCCATTTGGTTGTGTTGATGACGGTGGGGTTGTGGATGATGGTGGAGTAGCAGCAGGAGCACTAACCTCCATTTGGAAGGTGAAAATGCTGCTGGGGTCATCATTGAATGTGATAGTAATAGTGTAGTTATTAGCTGGAAACCTGAGGAATCCAGCTGAGGGCAAAGTGAGATTTCCCGCACTATTTAATGTTTCATTATATGTTATGAATCCTCCGATTTGGATAACTATTGCACGACCGCCAACTCCCCTACCAAAATTGTCTGTTATAGCAGTGTGGAAAGTAAAATTCGTATAATTGTAAATAATGTTCCCGGCAAGGGTGCTAACTCTTGAGCCATCAATTATTTCAGTTCGATTAAGCCAAACTCTAATCTGGACAGATGTAAAGACATTAACCAAGAAACTGGTATTGGAGGCAGTATAATATCTTGTAGTGCCTGTTGTTAAATAAACAGTGCCATTTTTCAAGGCAGGGTTTACTGTTTCAGGAATTTGTAAAAGTAGATTGTAACTCCCAGAACTAGATGTTATTGCACTAACTGGTATCCCAAAGTCCTCCCATTGAGCTGACACTGAAATATTCTCTATGCCAACATTACTAAATGAATCCCGAATTGTGCCGGTGATTGAGATGTTCTCTCCAGGCATTGCCAAAACAGTGCTTGAAGTTACAAGTGAGCCATTAACAAGGGGTGTTGCGACGGTGGAATTCCCGTAAATGGTAATATTATGATATTCCACACTTGCAGTTATGCCTTGACCGGGGGCAACATCTACAGATAATGGATGATCACCAACGGTTAAAGAATTGTTTAAAATAAAGGTGGTACTAAAATTGCCGTCAGCAGCAGAAGCAAAACTATGAACAGTTGTAGAACTATCGGCTAAAACATTCAGATTGACCGGAAAACCAAACGGATTGCCGTTAGTATCGGTAATTTGACCTGAGAGAGAAATGCTAGTAATCCCCCGAAGAACGCTGGGGTAGAGGAAAGGCGCGGGAGGTAAGGGGTTATCAATGGAAAAAGTAATTCCTGCCCCAGAAAACACTTCAATGCTTTGTGAAGTGTTACACCAGTCGGCCGCAGGAGAAGACAATTGGGAGGCAGAGGTAATCGTTCCAACAACATACGGAAGACCCAATGTTGTGAGGTTATAAGAAGCAATAAGAATATGAGAACCTAAAGAGGTTGTACCTGGAACAATAAAAGTTGTATGAGCAATTAACCCACTAATTGAGACTTCAGTCACATTCCCAAGCCAGCTAAAAGTTATGTTTGTACCTTCAGCAGCTGTGATTGGTTGGGGGTTAGAAAGCGTACTATTATCAAAGAATAAAGCAGCATCAGCAGTAAAGCCATTGTTTCGACGAACAATTGTTTGATTTACTTGCATTAACATTATACCGTAAGCATAACATTCAATTGTATCAGTCGTAAATTGACGATTATCCTCGATGGGCCCAAGTAGGGGATCGCCAGGAAAAACGGAATAAACTGTTTGCTGCCCTGCAGATTTGGAATGATCATTATCAACACAAGTAATGGTAAAATCGCCATTACTATTCGTTGTACCTTGGCCAATAAGATAATTATTTTCTAAATTAGTCCTATCTGTCTCGTATTCTGCCCAAGTAAAATGCTCCCAGAAAATCTTAATTGGTTCTCCGGGAATGCCTTCGCCAGTAGAGTTATCTACAAGCCGGCCCGTAACAACAAATGCTTCCCCCCGAACAATGGTCGTTGGGTTTAAGGACTCAAGATGATGAGAATTTTGATTCGGAGTCGATTGGGCAGACATTATTGTGTTAGCAGCATCAGCAGGCAAAATAGTTGCTGTAAGAACAGTCGAAGAAGACGCTTCCCCTGGTGGTAGGTTATTAACTGAAGAGGAAGGAACCGAAGTTGGAGGAAATAGGATGGAAGAAAAGGCCAGTAGAATGAGGAAAACACAAAAACCCAGTACAATAAAGACCGAGTACTTATAGGGAGAAGTTTTTCTTACCGCCAACAGGATTCATACCACCAGATCAAATTGTCTTACATGTTTCAATTTCTCTTTTATTATTATTATTCTAAAATGTAAACCACTTATTTATAGATTCTTAATTGTGCACTTTAAAAAAAGCGGATCGAAGAAGGTGGAAAGGATAAAGACCTTCAAAAATTTACTAAACCAGGTCGATGGTCGGGCTTAGCACCAGTAAACTGGGCTTAGGGGCCGACCATCTGTTTGAATAACACTTCAACGGTTTGGCATTCTAGGACTCATCAAATTGTGTTATTCCAATCTGGCTCTTACAATTTCACCACTTTTGGAACACCATTCTTCTATCGGGCAGTAAGAAGATTCCCCAAACTCTTGTGGCTCAGAGTCTATTCAATACAAGGAATAGCTCTCCTGTTTGAGGGCGTCCTATGATGAAATGATAAGCGCGATTACTTTTCCTTAGATCCTCAAACACATTCTATCTATTATACACTTACCAATAAAAAAGTTACCTTTCAACCTTTTCCTTTTTTGTTCAACTCTTTCTTCTCACCGGCTAATTGTCTATGTTATTTTTTACAGGAGCGCAATTACAGTTTATTGT
>Ga0164310_10001174_pt1 | contig 14612 bp, 15 predicted proteins | sample GuaBasSedimGuay1_FD_121795 | JGI IMG/M metagenome (GOLD analysis project Ga0164310, IMG submission 121795) | Subseafloor sediment microbial communities from Guaymas Basin, Gulf of California, Mexico - Guay1, Core 4569-9, 0-3 cm | ecosystem: Environmental > Aquatic > Marine > Hydrothermal vents... | reverse complement strand
CGGCGTCGGAGGCGACGCGCTGCATCGCGGCGCCGATGGCGGCGGTGTCGGTGGGGTTCACCAGCAGCGCCCCGTCTCCGGCCGCCTCTGGCAAGCTAGAAGTGTTACTGGCGATGACGGTGCAGCCGCAGGCCTGGGCCTCCAACACGGGCAGGCCAAACCCCTCGTACAGCGACGGAAACACGAAAGCCAGCGCCCCGCTCAACAGAGCGGCCTTGTCCTTTTCAGGGACGTAGCCGGGGAACAGCACCCGTCCCTCCAACCCCAAACGACGCGCCTGGGTAAAGAGAGCGTCATAGAGCCAGCCGCGCTTGCCGGCCAGAACCAGGGTAGGTACAAGTTGCAGGCTGGCAAAGGCGGCGACGAGACGGGCCAGGTTCTTGCGCGGCTGGAGCGTGCCCAGGTAGAGGAAATAATCGCCTCTGATGGCGTAGCGCGCTTTGACCGCCTCAATCGCGGCCGGGTCGCGCACCGGGGCGAGCGTCTCGTCGTAGCCGGGGTAGGCGACGGTGATCTTTGCCAGCGGCGTACCGTAGTGGGTCGCCAGATCGGCTTTGGTGGCCTCGGAATCGGCCAGGAGGTGCGCGGCGGCGCGCGCGCTCCAGCGGGTGGAGAGATCGAGGTGTAGGCGCTGTCGCCAGGGGTGGGACTGCGGGAAGTGAAGATAACCCAGGTCGTGGATGGTGACCAGGCTGGCGCGCGGATGAACGAGCGGCAAGACGTGGGCCGGGACAAAGAGCGCGTCCGGCGGGCGACGCGCCATTTCCCAAGAAAGGCGCGCGTGAGTCCACAGGCGCGGGAAGGAGATAGGGCGCGCGTCGGCGCCGGGAAAGACGTCGGCGGGAGGCGCGGTGCGAAAGTAGAGGCGAAATTGATGCGAGCTATCAAGCGCCAACAGCGCCTGGATCAACTGCCGGGAATAGGTCTCTATGCCGGTGGGGCGGGCGGCGACGGCGCGGCTGGCGTCAATCCCGATCAGCATCTATTTTGAGCGTCTGCCAAACAGCCCGCGCAGGAACACCATCAAGCCTCCCAGGATCAGGAGGACGGGCCACAACTTGGGCAAGAGAGCGCGGGTTTCCGGGGCGAGCAGTTGGAGCGTGATCGCCAATCCCGCGCCGCCGACCACAAAGGCCACGAACGCCATAAAGAGCGCGCCCCAATCGCGGAAGCGGGCCGCGATCCACTGGGCCAGGAACGCCACGCTACCGATGAGGACGAAAATGGGCCACCACGTCCGCAAGTCCTCGTACGCCAGCGGCCCCAGGGTGATGAAGAAAAAGGCCAGTCCCACGAGCGTGGCAGCCACGCCGAAGAATACTTGGTCGGGGTCGCGCCGCTTGCCAAAGACATAGTTACCCAGAGAGGCCAGCCCTCCGGCCAGCGGAAAGACGGGCCAGATGATGTCCCAACCGGGGATGCCAATCCCCAGTTCTTTCAGCAGCAGGTAAACGCCCAATAGAATAAGGAAAAGAGCCGGGACAATAGTTCCTTTTCGCATAAGATTACTCCTTTTCTTCCAACTCACTGATCTTGGCCACGCGCCGGGCGTGGCGGCCTCCGAGGAACTCGCCGTCGAGAAAAGTCTGCACGATGTCCAGCGCCAGACCGAGGCCGAGCACTCGTCCGCCCAAGCACAAAATGTTGGCGTCGTTATCCTGGCGGCTCATACGGGCCATATAGCGATTGGTGCACACGGCGGCGCGAGCGCCGTCTATTTTATTGGCGGCGAGGCTCATACCGATCCCCGTGCCGCAGATGAGGATGCCGCGCTCAAACTCTCCGGCGGCCACGGCGCGGGCCACAGGGGCGGCGATGTCGGGGTAGTCTACGGATTCTGTGCTGTGCGTACCAAAATCCTGCACCCGATGGCCCTGGGTGATGAGGCGCTCGACGATGTACTGCTTCAGTTCATATCCGCCTTGATCGGCGCCGATGACAATGCGCATTGGATTCACTCCTTACTTGCACACTTGTATCTTGCGTCTTAAAAGCTGAGTTCCTGAAATTCGCCGGTGGTCATAAATATGACTCGCTCACAAATGTTTGTCACGCGGTCGGCGATGCGCTCTAGCTTGTGCGCCACCCAGAGCAGGTGAGTGGCCCGCGCGATGTTTTTTGGATCTTCCAGCATATAGGTCAGCAACTCTCGATAGATCTGGTCGTACAACTGGTCAATCTCCGCATCTCGCTTGGCCGTTTCTATCGCCAGATCAGGGTCTTTTTTGAAATATGCTTCCAGGCTGGCGCGGATCATCTCCTGGTCAATTTTGGTCATACGGGGGATGTCAATCAGCGGCTTGAGGTGCGGTTTGTCGGCCAATCGAATGGCAAGCTCGGCGATGCCGCTGGCGTAATCTCCCATGCGCTCCAATTCGGTAACGATGTGAATCGCGGCGACGATGGCGCGCAGGTCTCCGGCCGTTGGCTGCTGGGTGGCGATCAACCTCAGACATTCTTCCTCAAGATCGTACCGCTCGTCGTTGATCTCCTCATCTCCGGCGATCACCTGGCGGGCCAACTCCTCGTCTTGATCTTTGAGCGCCTGGACAGCCAATCCGACAGCGGCTTCCGCTATTTCTCCCAGATGTAGGATGTTGTCGCGCAAGTCCTTCAACTTTTGATCAAATGTCTCTCTGGCTTTGCTCATTCTCTTATCCTCCCATATAGATCAATCGCGGACGCGAATCAACCCATCCGTCCGGTGACGTAATCCTCGGTCAGCTTTTGCGCTGGGCGGGTAAAAATTTTACCCGTCTCGTCGTACTCAACCAGGTCGCCCAGCCAAAAGAAGCCAGTACAATCAGAGACGCGGGCCGCCTGCTGCATGTTGTGAGTGACGATGATAATAGTGTAATGCTGGCGCAATTTGCGCATCAGTTCCTCGATCTGTAACGTGGCGGCAGGGTCCAACGCCGAGCACGGCTCGTCCATCAGGATGATTTCCGGCTCGACGGCCAGCACGCGCGCGATACACAAACGCTGCTGCTCGCCGGCCGAAAGGTCAAGCGCGGAACCATTGAGCTTGCCTTTGACATCATCCCACAACGCCGCCGATCGCAGACTTTGCTCCACCAAGTCGTCCAGCGCGCCGGAGTGGGCCAAACCCAGCACGCGCGGCCCAAAGGCGACGTTATCGTAGATGGACTGAGGAAATGGGTTGGGCCGCTGGAAAACCATCCCCACCCGCTGCCGCAGTTCGACCACATCCACGTCCGGCGCGTAAATGTTCCGGCCATCGAGCAAAATTTCCCCCCCGATACGCGCGCCAGGGATGGTGTCGTTCATGCGGTTGATGCAGCGCAGAAAGGTAGACTTGCCGCATCCAGAAGGCCCGATGAGGGCGGTGATATGCCGCTCTTCGATGCGCATTGAAATGCTGTGCAAGGCCTCAAAATCATCATAGTAGAATCGTAGGTTGCGAATTTCGATTTTGTCCATCGTTAGCATTTTACCCCAAGCTGCCTGAGTGGGCAAGTATTGATTGACCGTCCGGGCCGCTGGTGTTATAATCTAAACAGTATGCACAAACCCATTGCTGTCTCCATTCTGTTCATTCTACTCATTGTGCTCGCCGCCTGCCGCCCGGCAGCAGGAGAGGCGGGGGAAGCGGGCGTCGCCATCCAGAACGTCGGCTCCGACACCATCGTCAACCTGGCGCTGGCCTGGGCAGAGACATATCAAACGCAAAACCCTGACGCGCGCATCGCCGTGACCGGCGGCGGTTCCGGCACCGGCATCGCTGGTTTGATCAATGGCACAGTGAATATCGCCAATGCTTCCCGCCAGATGAAGGCGGAGGAGATGGAGGCGGCCGAGGAGAACGGCATCACGCCGGTCGAGCACGTCATCGCCCGCGACGCTATTGCCGTCATCGTACATCCTTCCAACCCGGTGGATAATCTCACACTCCCGCAGCTCTCAGATATATTCAGCGGACGCATCACCAATTGGTCAGAGATAGGGGGAGAGGATCGGCCTATCGTGCTCCTCTCGCGCGAGTCGAACTCTGGCACGCACGTTTACTTCCTGGAGCAGGTCGTGCGGTTGGGAGACAAACACGCCTCGATACTTTTCTCGCCGGATACGCTGTTGATGCCCTCGTCGGAGGGGATCAGCGCCGAGGTGCGCCAGAACCCCAACAGCATCGGCTACGACGGGCTGGGTTACGTCACTCCCGATCAAAAGACCATCGCCGTCGCCGCGGATGCCGGCGGGCCGTTCGTGCCGCCGAGCATTGAGACGGTCAACAGCGGGGCTTATCCCATCGCGCGCGATCTTTATATGTACACCAATGGAGAGCCGCAGGGGGCTATCGCCGAATATCTGAACTGGATCCGCTCAACCGAGGGGCAAAAGATTGTGGGGGAGTTGGGGTTCGTGCCGCTGGAGGTAGAATAGATGAAGAACTCGTTCTACGAAACCCTCATCGAGCGGCTGATCCGCGTGACCGGCGTGCTGGTCATTCTCTTCCTGGCGCTGATCTTTTTGTTCCTGTTGCGTGAGGGCGGCGCGACGTTTTTCGAGGCGTCGTTGCGCGATTTGCTCCGCACCCGCTGGTATCCCAACGAGGAGCAATTTGGCCTCCTGCCGCTGGTGCTGGGATCGCTTATGGTGACGCTGGGGGCGGCGGTCGTCAGTTTGCCATTGGGTTTACTGACGGCGGTCTTTATCGCCGAAGTGGCCCCCCGCTGGGTGCGCGAGATTCTCAAGCCTTTCATTGAAGTGCTGGCCGGGATACCGTCTGTGGTGCTGGGTTTTTTGGGAATGTTGGTGATCTCGCCATTGATCCGCGAACACCTGGGCGCTCCGACCGGCCTGACGGCGCTATCCGGCTCGGTGATGCTGGGCTACATGGCGCTGCCCACCATCATCAGCGTGGCCGAGGACGCGCTGGATGCCGTGCCCAAGTCGTACCGCGATGCGGCGCTGGCGCTGGGGGCCACTCGCTGGCAGACCATCTGGCGCGTGACGGTGCCGGCGGCCCGCTCGGGCATCCTCACGGCGATGATGTTGGGCATAGGGCGCGCCATCGGGGAGACGATGGCGGTGATGATGGTCACGGGCAACGCGGCCCGTATGCCGCTCACGCTCAACTCGTTCCTCATGCCGGTGCGCACGATGACGGCCACCATCGCCGCCGAGATGGGCGAGGTGGCCCAAGGGAGCACTCACTATCACGTCCTGTTCGCCATTGGCCTGGTGCTGTTTCTCGTCACCTTTCTCATCAACCTGATCGCAGCGTGGACGATTTTCCGGCAGGGGAAGCGGTACGGACGATTATTGTCATAGCGATGAAGATATCAAGACAGATCCGCCAACAACTCGGTTTTGCTTTACTAGGCATAACTACCGTCATAGTCGTGCTGCCTATCCTGCTGCTGGTGGGATACATCGTCGCCCAGGGCGCGTCCGCTATCTCGTGGGACTTTATCGCGGCGATGCCGCGCGACGGGATGCGGGCCGGCGGCCTCTGGCCGGCCATCGTCGGCACGCTGCTCCTGACGTTGGGCACCGCTGTCTTTGCCGTGCCGGTCGGTGTAGCGGTGGCGGTCTACCTGGCAGAGTACGCTCAGGACACACTGCTCACTCGCATCATCCGGCTGGCCATCGTCAACCTGGCCGGAGTGCCTTCGGTGGTCTATGGGCTCTTTGGCCTGGGGTTATTCGTTATCTTTCTCCAATTTGGCGCCTCAATCCTGGCCGGGTCGCTGACGCTGGCGATCATGACCCTGCCCGTCATCATCAGCACGGCCGAGGAGGCGCTGCGGGCGGTGCCTCAATCCTTCCGCATCGTGAGCCTTTCACTGGGGGGTACCAAGTGGCAGACCGTCCGGCGTGTCGTGCTGCCACAGGCGCTACCGGGCGTCCTTACCGGCGTGATTTTGGGATTGGAGCGAGCCGCCGGAGAGACCGCACCGATTCTTTTCACCGTCGCGGCCTTTTTCCTGCCGCGCCTGCCCCAATCCATTTTTGACCAGACGATGGCGCTGCCGTACCACCTGTTCGTCATCAGTACTCAGGTACCGGGAATGCCGGTGCGCATCCAGTACGGCACGGCGCTGGTGCTCTTGATTTTTGTGCTATCCATGAACATTGTGGCGGCTATAACGCGCAGTCGCTTTCGCGCCAAACGGCAGTGGTGAGGCGAATGGACGAATGGGCGAATGGGCGAATGAACGAATTTACGAATGAGCGAATGACAGAAAAGTTTTTGTTTGACCAAGTTTCTTATACTTACGAGGACGGGATTCGAGCGCTGCGTGACGTTAACCTATCCATCTATCCCAACGAGATCACGACCATCTTTGGGCCGGCGGGCGGGGGCAAGTCAACACTGCTGCGGCTCTTGAACCGGCTCAACGATCTGATACCAGGACGGCGATTGGAGGGCCGGGTGCTGCTCGATGGAGAGGACATCTACGCATCGGGGGTGGACGTGCACGCGCTGCGCCGTCGCGTGGGGATGGTATTTGCCACGCCGGTCCCGCTGCCGATGAGCATCCGGCAAAACCTGACCTATGGCCCCGAATTGGCCGGCGCGCGCGATCGCGCCAGGCTGGATGAACTGGTCGAGAGCAGCCTGCGGGCAGCGGCGCTGTGGGACGAAGTGAAGGATCGGTTGGATGAGCCTGGGGCCGCGCTTTCTGGCGGGCAGCAACAGCGACTGTGCCTGGCCCGCACATTGGCGCTGGAACCAGAGGCAATCCTGCTCGACGAGCCGACATCGGGGTTGGACCCCATCTCAACGGCCAAGGTCGAGGCCAGCCTGCAAGAACTAAAGCAGCGCTACACAGTAGTCATCGTCCCTCACAGCGTGCAGCAGGCCGCCCGCGTGGCCGATCACGCGGTCTTTGTGTTGCAGGGAGAGTTGGTCGAGGAAGGGTCTGCCGAGCAACTGTTCACCAAACCACGCGACCAGCGTACCGAAGATTACATCACCGGGCGCTTTGGGTAATGCCCCTGGAGTCGAGCGATGGAATTTTTAATCCTGGAACAGATACGCCAGATGGTAGAAATGGCAGAGCAGGCGCGCAAAACCCTGGGCGACTATGTCGGCTATGAGGTAGCCTACGACTCTATCGCTTTGCAGCTTCTGGACGAGTGGATTGAGCGCCATTTACGACAGTTTTCTCAGCCCTCGAAGAAAATGCGCCTGCTGTGGATCAGCTTCCTGGGTGAAGTATTCCGCCGCCGTCACTGGGGCGAGTGGGTCATCCAAGAACGTGACGCCAAGGGAGGGTTAGCCGTACTCTGCCCCAAGGAGGATGGCGGACGACATGTGGTGGATATTTCCGGTCAGGTTAACCGCCGCATCACTCAGGGCATAGCGGCCTCCCTGACCTACTTTTACGCTATCACCAGCATCGAGTTAAAGACAGCCGAATAACACCATCCACAGGTCTAGATCACGCGAGAGGGCCGGCCTCGGTTGGAAGCCAGCCCTCTTTTAATTGTCGCTCAACACACTCGCGATGGATGTGTGGATTATTTTTTCTTCTGCGCTCCGACGAACGACTCTAACATGCCGGTGAACTCCATCGGAAAGACGAACTTGGTCGCCGGGCTGGCCCCCAATTGCTTTAGCGTCTCAAAGTATTGCAGCGTCATCGTGTTGGGACCTACCTGGCTCGCCGCTTCCCAGATCTCTTTCAGCGCCACGCCAAAGCCCTCGGCCCGCAAGGCCTGCGCCGCCCGCTGCCCTTCGGCCTCTAGAATTGAGGACTGCTTTTCGCCTTCGGCTCGTAGGATGTTGGCCTGCTTGTCGCCCTCAGCAACCATAATTGAGGACTCGCGCTTGCCGTCGGCCTCTGTCACCATGGCGCGCCGGTTTCGCTCCGCCGTCATCTGCCGGTTCATAGCATCCTGAACCTCGCGCGGCATTTCGATCTCGCGGATCTCTACCGCCGTCACCTTGACGCCCCAGCGTTCGGTGATCTCGTCCAGTTTGACCCGCAACACCTGGTTGATGTGCTCCCGCTGGGCCAGCACGTTATCCAGTTCAATGTCGCCGATGATGGCGCGCAGCGTTGTCGTGGCGATGCCCACTGAGGCCCGCGCAAAATCGCCCACCTGCAACACGCTCAACTCGGGGTTGACCACCTTCCAGTAGATCAAAAAGTCCACGCCCATAGGCGCGTTATCTTTGGTGATGCAGATTTGGTGCGGTATCTCTAAAAACTGCTCGCGCTGATCTACCTTGATGGGTGAATCAACGAAAGGGATCAAAAGCACCGGCCCTGGGCCTTTCATACCGATGCACCGCCCTAACCGAAAGACCACCAAACGCTCGTACTCGCGCACGATGCGGATCATCGAGGTCAGGGCGATCAGCAGGACGAAACCGGCAAAGCCAAGCCCAACGATACTCAAAAACCAATTGCCCATCTCATTACCTCCTCTGTTGAGTTGAACCTACGCGCACCACGCGCACTGTAAGCCCTTCCAGGGCCACGATCTCCACCTCCGCGCCCGCGCCAATAGGCTCGTCGGCGATAGCCGTCCACAATTCGCTCTGTGCCTGAACAGTTCCCACGGGATCAATGGCCGCAGTGACCACGCCTCTCTCGCCTATGAGCGTCTCTGTGGACACCTTGGCTTGCAGGCGACCGGCGCGTATGACGGCGGAGAGAGCCACGCCAGAAAAGCCAAGCGAGGCCAGCACCACGCCCCCGATCAGCCAGGGCGAAATCCGCAGCGCGCCCTCGGCCGGGGGAAAGATAAACACCGACCCCAACACCAGCGCCACCAGCGCGCCCACCGTCAGCGCCACGCTCTGCACTTTGAGGTCTATGATAAACACGACGCCCGCGACCAGGATCAGGACCACGCCCACCACGTTGACCGGTAACTGCGTCAACCCCGCGACCGCCAACACCAGGCACAATATCGCCGCGACCTCCATCAGCCCGGTACCGGGCACGTAGAATGCCGCTGCCGTCGCCCACAGCCCGACGATGAGCAGCACGTAAACTATGTTAGGGTTGGTCAATAACGACCACAGTGCTTGTGTCAGTTCGCTGTCCATTTGGCAGATAAAGAAATCAGTGAACCAGGTTGTACCAACACTACACAGCTCGGCGCGCGCGCCGCACCACGACCAGCAAGAACAGCAACCCCACGGTCAGCGCGCTGACTCCCAATACGCCGACTCCCGTTCCCGGGAGATTATCGTCGCCCGACTTGGACGTAGGCGTAGGCCGGCGGGTCGCTGTGGGTTTGGGAGTCGCAGTCGGCTCCACAGTTGCCTCTGCCGCGGCCGTCGTAGCCGTAGGTCCTGTGGCTGCCGCCGCTGCCGTTGCCCGAGTCGTACCCTCGATTGTTCCCTCTGGCGTCGCCTCCGGCGCCTCCGTAGGGACTTTTGTCTCGGTTGGATCGGGAGTGTCGGTGGGGGCTGGTGTATCGGCGATATCTGGCGAGGCCTCGGGGGAAACCGTACCGCCGGCCGCCGCCTGCGCAGCAATCGCCGTGTTGGTGGCAAAGGTGGCTTCGTTCTGCAACTCGATGCCGTTTCTCATTCCGGGGGCGATGAAGAATGCCCAGACGACGAAGGCACAGACACCCACTGCGAGCAGGCCGCCCAACGCACCTACGAGAATGATAAAAGTGCGATTTGCCCCCTCTTCTTCGATTGCCTCTTCCTCTTCATCTGGGAATAGTTCATAGTCTTCCATTTCTTGCCTCCTTGGGTCGGTCATTGCTTCCGAGACCCTTGAGGTCCTGTGGAGACCACAAAGGTCAAACTGTTTATCTAGCGCAAAATTTCCAGGTTTGCCAGAGGGATAAAAACAGGTTCATCTTGGCCTATGTCTACTTCTGCGCCGTGCACCCTGGCCCCTGTATCTATGAGGCGAGCATTGGTGGGCAGCGCCTTTATTGTGCCCGCTCTGCCCATGTAGGGCGCGCGTACCGCCCGCACCCGCGCCCCTACCGTCAACGGCGAGCCAGGTTGTACCTGGGCCGGCACTGACGTATCGTCTGGCAGGGGAATAATGACCTCGGGTCGTACCACGTCCCAACGCGGCTGAAGTTTTCCACTGATAGAGGCTTCTCGCCCGTCATTCGTCGTCAGCAAGCGAAAGATTGGTGTTGACATAGGCACAGACCCAATACCTTCGGTGACGACGATGGGAAAGGGCAATTGCTCCGCCTGTGGGATCAATTTGGGCGGCAATCCCCCAGTCACGATTCCACGCACCTGTAACTCTTGGGCCGCCTTGAGCGTCGCGTCGTCCAAGCTCGAGCCGCCGATCAAAATCGCTCCGTGACACGAAGGATCGATGGCCCTGTCTTGCAACGGTTCGTCGGGGCTTTCCACCAGGCGCTTGAGCACACCAAAGCTCTCGCTGCCTGCTCCCCATATCCCCTGAACCAGGGCGCCCACCGTCTCGATGATTACTCCATAATCTTTTAGTACATTGCTGACTATGCCGGGGATATAGGCGTGCAACTCGAACAAGGCAGGCTGCGCCTCGATGAGCATGCGTCCGCTGCCAGTGGCCGTCACCACGCCAGTGATGGGTGATTCGATGGAGTGGCCGATCCGTTTGGCGACTATTTGCCCCTTTTGTACCGTATCTTTTATGCTGACGCGCAGGCAACGCTTGACCTGAGATAGCGAGACGCCCAGCAAACGGGCCAGCGGCAGGATGCGAAAATCGCCCGGCAGTTCCGCCTGCGCTACGGTGTGTGTAGGTTCAACGCGCTGGTCGGCCCGTACCAATACCTCACCGGGCGCGGGCAGTATCCGCTGGCGGCGTATGGTAGTCAGGGGAGTGACCTGCGTCTCAAATGGATAATACATCCGCTACCCTCCCACGTCCCAGCGCCACTGCTGTATCTGTGCCTGTCTCCGCTCTGGGTTGCGAGGAAATCGTAGGGGGCGCCCGCGAGCATCAATGATCAACCCGGCCAACCCGCCGTTGACCTCCCGTTTCCCCCCCTTGCCCGGCCTGCCTAGACCTACATCGAAGCGGCGCAGCGGGCGCAACTCCAACGTCGCCCGCTGACCAGGCAACAGGGGCAACACTTCCAAATCGCCATAACGCACCTCCACGCTGAACGCGCTGCCGTCATCATACGTCATGTGCAATTTGAGAATAGTGTCACCGCGCCGTGCCTGCCCTCCAACCGGCGTGACTACCGTCGCCAGATTGACAAAGCCCCCGCTATCCAGCGCCTCCACCGCCGCCAGCGGCTTGATCGCTGCCGCGCTCCCCAGGAGGGGGGCCAATCCGTGCTTGTCCAACACCAGCGTGGTGACGCCGGTAGGCTGCAAACCATCTAACACGATCAGGGCTGCTTGCCCGGGGTGCGGGGCGTGCGCCAATACCCCACCGCTAACGACGATGGTATCACACAGCGGCAGGAGGTGCGGGTAAAGCTGCGCCGCGCCGGGTTTCCAGCCTGGGCGGGCTGTTTCCAACGTCGCGCGGATTGCCTCGCGAGCCAACGCCTGTTCCAGCCACAGCTCACGTTTCACCTGGGGAATGCTCGTGGGACGCATCTCTTTGTTGATCAACAATTCGTACGCTTCGTCGCCGCTCATCGGCTCGGGCAGCCAGCGAGTGATGCACTCGGCGCCTCGTTTTTGCAATAAATGTTCTCCGCCAAAGGCAACGCCAAGGCCGCTACGCACGGTCAGGGATAATTGTCCGTCAAAGACGGCTGCCGCCGTCGTGTTGGCGGCTCCCACGTCCACGCCCAAAACGCCTTTCGACGGATCGCCCAAGTGCCAAAGGTATTCCACCAACCGGCCAAAGGCGCGGGCGGTCGGGGTGAGCGGGGTCGGGCTCCAACTGCTCACCACATCAATACCGGGCAGTGTCTGCATCTTGTTCAAATACAACGTGTCCAGCTCTGTCTGGGCGCCGAGCAAGTTATCCTCCGTCAAGGTGGGATGTACATTGTCGGCGACGCGCAGCTCTGCCCGTTTCTCTGCGATTTTCACCACCCTTTGGCGTAACCGGGAATTGCCCGCATAGAGCAAAAAGGGGCGCGAGCTTGGCTCAACCAACGCGCAAGCCAGGGCGGCTGTCCTCACCAACTCCAGCACCGGCATTTCTGCGCCGCCTTCTACACCGCCGGCGATACAGACAGCGTCAGGCGCGGCTTTGTGGATTACGTGTACTAGATCCTCTTCCTTCAAGACTCCCCGATTCTCGCCAGACAAGATTGCCTTGACCAGAGAATATGTCCCCGTGGCTGCCCGCTCGGCGGCCGCGACGCTTAAATCTTCCACCAAGCCGCCAACTACGACCTGTAATGGCGGGCTGGCGCTAACGGTCGCGGCAAATGCGTCTACACCCTGTCGCCCCGCAAGCTCGGGGGAGATCAGATTGCCGCTTCCATCAAACAAACTCCAGCCTGTGATAGCCGTGATTTTCTCGGCAGCATGGCGGATACCAGCCGCCACATCGGCCCAGGGGGCTTCCGTTGTCGTGGGCGCCTCCCCCCACGCTATGAAGCGGTATTGCTCTCCAACCCGGTCGAGCAACACGACTTTGGTCATCGCCGTGCCACAATCCGCCAAGAGAATCGAGCCGATTTGTTGATATTGCGCCATCTTTGTTTCTCGCTAGATGCCCAGTAAGCTGACCAAGAAATCAATTATGTACTGTATACGGCCAATGAGAATCGAAAGGGAAGCCGTCAATGCTCCGGCAAAGGCGGCGCCAAAAGCAAAAATCAGAAATATGCGCCCCACCCCGGCCAATAGCCCAACGCCCCGCGCCCAGATGCCCCCCAGCCCCACTTGCTTGGGCGCGGCAAAGTTAAAGGCCATCAACGTACAAATTGTGCCCACAACGATCAACATACCGTCAAGTAGAGAATCGCCGCTCAAAGCACGAGCAGTCGCTTCGACTTGTGGAACGAGGGCGCCCAGCAACGCGCCGCCCAAAGCCACCGCCGCCCCAACCCCAACCAGATAGGCCACGGCAAAGTTGCCCACGTAGGCCAGCCTGGGAACGCCCTTGAAGCCAAGCAGCCACAGCCCCATCGCCAAAGGAACCAACAAGAGCCGTTCGTCTGGCAACTGGAGCAGAGTAAGCACGATCTCACGGGCCACGATGCCAAAGGAATAGCCCATCAGCGCGCCGACAAAGATGTGCAACGCCAGTTTGTAGAGAGGATTATCGCCGAGCACCAGATAGGTCAGGATTAAGAACGTCAATCCCACGCCCAGCGGTATGCCAATGGCCTCGACAATTTCCATCACCGTTCCTCCCTACTGCGCGGGCGGATGAGGGTGTGGATGCCCCCTCCGGCGAGCATCAAAATAACGATAGCCGCGTGGCCCGCTGCCATCGCGTTTAGCCGTTCTGCGGCTTGCACTCCTGTTCCACGGTGCTTTTCGTAAACGGCTGCTCCGCTCAACCCACTGACCGTTCCCCGCAATTGCCCGGCGCTGGCGTCTAAATACGGGCTGGCAGCAGCCTCCACTGCCGCACTCACACCGGCCACAACCGGGGGGGCGGTTTCATATTTTGCATACACCTGCTCGACCCACCAACGCAGTGGAGCTGACCGGGCAGTCAGTACGACGATCAGTGTGGGAGACCCACTCGCCTGGGCCAGTAATTGTGAAACACCTGTGGCATCGCCTGGCCGGTAGGCGTACTCTGGCTCGTAGTACTGGCCTGGCTCTTCCTCCGGTGTGGGATGGTCCTGTATCACTTTCCACGTATCGTCCCACACTCGCGCTGCCACCGTCAACCCATCCGGCCGCGTGCTGGCGATGGACACGCCCGCCCCTCGATCAATCAGATGCCGCAAAATCGGCCCTGCCACCATATCGAGTTCGTCCGCCTCCGCCGGCCCGTACTCAAAAGCGACCAGGACAGAGTCTCCCGCACTCACTTTTTCGATGGCGTTATACAATCCCTCTTCTCCCCCGCCGAGTTGACCAGGGCGCGTCAGGAGCGGCGCTTCACTGCCCATCAGGGGGCGCCACACCAATATCGCCAGCACAGAAAGGAGCAGCACAACTCCAACTACCAACCGCTGGAGATGCTCGCTTACAGTAGCGACAGGTTCACGCGCCTCTGGCTGCGATGTCTTGGTCGGTTGAGATAGCAAGTCTTGGAGCAATCGCGCTCGGGCCAGGCTTGCTTCGTGAACCTCGGCGGGCAGCGCGCCTTCACGCGTGATAGGCATCTCGACGGCTGCCGCCAGAGGAAGGACTCCACGCAACCCTTCCAGCAATCCCTCGGTCTCTGCCACGCCTTCCTCGACGATTATCCCTGCTGCTGCTTCCTTCGGGCGCGCAGCCTCCAGCCAGGCAGGGATCTCTGCCCGCGCCAGGCCCGCCGCCTCGGCTGCTTCAATCTCGGGTTGTGGTAAAATAGGTTCCTCAAAAACTGGGGCCGCCGTCTTACCAGGAGGCGCGGCCTCTGGCTGGAGTTCGGCCAGCCATTCTGGAGCTTCAGGCTCGGTGAGTGGAACCGTGTCTACAAAAGGTAAGGCTATCTCCCCCGGCACAGCCTTGACCTCTGGCGCTGTTGCCTCCTCCTCCGGCGCGATGTCGCGCAGCCAATCGGGAACCTCGGCCAGGGCGGGAGCTGGTTCCTCGACTTGGGCCTCGGCCAGCGGGGGCGCGGCCTCTGGCGCTG